>Ga0247841_10011901_pt1 | contig 11452 bp, 10 predicted proteins | sample LaCruzMarch2015__2_FD_192410 | JGI IMG/M metagenome (GOLD analysis project Ga0247841, IMG submission 192410) | Freshwater microbial communities from meromictic Lake La Cruz, Castile-La Mancha, Spain - LaCruzMarch2015_18m | ecosystem: Environmental > Aquatic > Freshwater > Lake | place: Spain...
GGGCCGGATGATCCGCGCCCGCCGGTGCTCCCGATCGTGCTCTGCAACGGCGCCGAGCCCTGGACCGCCAAGACCGACCGGGCCGACCTGATCGACCCGCGCCTGCCGCCGCAACTTCGCCACTGGCAGCCCCAGATGCGATCGGGTACGCGGGGATCTCACGTAGAGCTATTGTTTGTGGTACGTCCCCTATTTTTCTCGTCCCCTATTTTTCTGCTCTGCTACCGTGGCAGGAAATTCGAGTGGGAACCGTGGTCTGTCCCCGGTATCGCCCCCGGTATCGCCCCCGGTATCGCCTCCCGGTATCGCCTGTCCCCGGTATCGCCGCAGCGGAAACGAGAAGCCGTGGTCGATGCCGACCAGGGTGGGCGCATCCTCGGCGAGACGCTGCGCCAACCATTCCGCAATACCGCGCCGCGTCCAGTATTTGCGCGGGCTGGGCGGCGGCAAGACCTCCGCGGGCGGCGTCGCCCGCTCCGCCTGGTAGACGCGCAGCCCCTTGAGGCTCGACCTCGGCGTCGCGGCGCCCGAGTAGTCGATGCCGATGTAACGCGCGAACGCCGGCTTATCGTTGCTATACATGTCGGGGGGATGATCTCACGCCAAGGCGCCAAGCTCGCCAAGATGAAGAAAGAAGGCATGGGTGCGGGCCTCACGCCAGCGCGTCGTGCAACACGGCTTCGAGCAGGCGGCGGCTGTCGGATTGGGCGGCGGTGAGGTTGGCACGCTCCTAAACTCTGCTTGGGAACCCGGGGAAGGCAAAACCAGTGGAACAGACCTCATGATAACTTCCGAATATAGGGGCGGAACCGGGGGTGGTTGATCAGTCGGGTATAGTCGAGCAACGCGACTGAAGAAACGTCGGCTAGTGCAATACGCCCGCGCAGGCGCTGGTTGAGCATGTCTCGCAGGGGCCCCAGGTGTATTGTCAGGGCAGCGGGCAACTCGATAGCGACGACCAGCCGCAGCGGCAACCTGGCACGGGCCGGCGTCGGCAATTGCGCCCTCAGCGCTTGTCCCCTACCGGTGCCGGCCCAAGCGGCGAGCAGCATCAATAGAGAATCGGTGAGCTTGTCGATCAGCGTCTGAAAGCGCCACGGGATGGGCAGTCTCTGCCCGGGCACGAAGTCGGCACCACTCAGCGTTGCGCACGAGCCGCCATAGTCGCGCACCTCAAGCAGGAGCAGTTCACCATTGTCGATCCAGGCGAAGTCCATTTCTTTCAGGTGCTGCCCGCAGAGGGCCTGATAACCCGGCAAGTCGGCGAAACGGAAATGGGCGCCGACAGGTAAGCTGACACTCAGTCCGGATTCCTCGTAGACGACCATACTCACTCCCCAAGGTCCAGCCGGACGTCTTCGTCGAATAGCATGAGGGATTGCTGGATGATGGGGTTGTCCGGCAGCCCCTCGGCCAGGTGCGTAGCGATACCGACCACGCCTGCGCCCGCCTGCCGGCGCAGATCGAGCAGGGTATAGTCCGCCGCGTGCCGACGCGCGAGTTGTTCCAGGCGCTTCAGCAGGAAATAGCTGTGGGTCGTGAGATAAACCTGAATCCCAGACTGGGCGAACTGATGTAGCATTTCGGCAAACAGGATGACCGCACGTGGATGCAGATTGACCTCCGGTTCATCGACGAACAGCAGGCAACCGGTCATGGGCGAGATACGGCGATTACGCATCAGGCGCGAGAGGATGCCGATCTTCTTGATGCCCTCCGCCGTCTGGTGCATGTTGAATCGTTCCTTGCCGCGCTGAAACCAGATGCCCTCGCTATCGAGATCGATTTCGCCACCGCCAGTGACGTCCTCGAGATGGTTGATCGCGGTATTGATGTTCTGTTGCAGTTTGCCGCGCACCAGGGGCTGGCGGAAATCCTGCAGCAGGTCATAATAGGTATCGTCGAAGGCCGCAATCTCAGTACCCTCGCGGGTGGCAACGATCGCATCGTAGATAGACAGGATCTCCTTGGGGGGAAGGAAAGTGCACTTTTTTTCATTCATCTGCGCAACGTTGTTGCTTTCGCACTCGAGGATCTTGCTGACGGTGTCCTTGCCAAAGCCAAAGCGCAGGTTTCCATCACTGTTCCAGCCAAGTGTCACGCTCAGGCGATTGCCAGAGCCGCGAGAAACTAGCCTGCCCAGTTCGAGCTTCTGTGGCAGGAAGGTCCAGCGCAGCTTATTGGCCAGCAGTTCCGGGAGGTCTTTTGGTTCGGGGCCGGCACGCTTCTTCGCGTAGTCCTCCATCGCCCGTGCCATGGCATAGAGCAACTTCAGCAGGTGCGTCTTGCCGGTGTCGTTTTCGCCAATGATGACGTTCAGCGAGCCATGGTCTTGCCAGTCCAGTTGCTGCTGAAAGGCGACAAAGTTCTCGGCCTTTACTGATGTGAATATTTGCATGGAGTTCTCGAATCACCGGGCCGATATGGGTTTACTGAATGCGGCAAGCGGCCGCCTCCAGCGCCGGGGCCAGCGCATCGCGCAGCACGGCCTCGAGGAGGCGGCGGCTGTCGGTTTGGGTGGTGGTGAGGTTCGCTTCCAGTTGGTCGCAGACGGCCATCAGTTCATCGACCTTGGCGACGATGCGGTGTTGTTCGGCGAGGGGCGGGAGTGGAAAGGGAACCTCCTTCAAATTAGACGCGCTGATACCCCAATTGCCAACAGTCGTAGCGCAAGAGTCCTCCAAGGCATGCCGAACGAGATCACTATCACCGGCGAGACGCACGTAACCGGGCAGCGCGAGTGCCGGATCGACACGGACGCGGATCAATTTGTCCGGATAGATCGGATTAATCCCGAGGTAGTTGCTGAACAGTTTCAGGCGCCCCACGAACGATTTGTTGCCGTTGAAACGACAGGCAAGCAGATCACCGGAAATCAACCCATATTGAACACGGGTCGCGCTGTCTATGCCGCTGATCAACTTGTGCTCTTCCTCGGCGACGATACCGTCCTGTCTAACAGTCCCGGCGCTGATGCGCAGGATCGGCACGCCGTCCGAAGCGTCATCCGGCTTTCTGGAGTATCCATTCCGCGTGCCTTCTGCGAGGAGATGCTCAAGGCGCGAATAGCGCCATGAACTCGGCAGGCTGTCTGGTGCCAGTTCAAGAGCCTTCGCACTCAATGGCGCCGGTAGGTCCGCGGGGTTCTGCTCCACGAGCTTCCCGCGGACGGCGAGGTTGAGGATGGTCTGGCGCAGGGCCATGATGTGCTCAGGCCGGGTGGTGAGGCGCGGCATATCTTGAAGAAACACAGGCTCACGCCAAGACGCCAAGACGCCAAGGGTCTTTTCATCAACTTCTTTTTCTTCCTTGGCGTCTTGGCGTCTTGGCGTGAGACCTTCTTCATTCTGCAGTTGATGTAAGCTCGCGCTCACCAGCCGGTCGCGCCGCTGCTCGCGCTTGTTCTGCGCCGCCGCCAGCCGATCACACAGCGCCATCAGCTCGTCGACCTTGGCGACGATGCGGTGTTGTTCAATCAGCGGAGGTAACGGAAGAGGAAGAGATTCAAGGGTTCCCTTGGTTACATGCTGCAGGCCCACCCCACCCTGGGCCTGCGCAATAAGTACATCCAATTGGCTATTGATCGCCAACCGTAGGAACTCCGCCCGAAACGCACCACCGATTTGGATGCAACGGAAGATATGCTGATTAAGCACAGCAAGACCGCGTCTCCATATAAACGCACCGAAGGAAGTCCCGGGAGTGCCTGACCAACTAATTAAAAATTCATCATCGCGAATCAGGTGCCGCTCTTGAACGGCATCTGGATCACAAAAATTGAACGGAGCCTCATCACTATTTAAGTTTTGAATTCGGACGATAGGCAGCCCACTGGCAAGCCATTCAGTTGGCTTGAACGCACGCCCGTTGATCATGTCCAGAACATCCCCGAGTCGCACGAACTGCCATGGCATGGGAGCGATAAACGGCTGCTCATCGAATCTGATCGCTTTCATGAGTCGATCTTTAGTGCGAGAGCCGCATTTCAGCAGTCGCGCCTTCTCTGCCGCAATCCGCTTAAGTAACTCCGAAGTCGGCTCGTCATTAACGTCTTGCTCCACCAGCTTCCCGCGCACGGCCAGATCGAGAATGAACCGCCGCAACCGCGGCACGGCGTCCGGCGCCTCGGCGATGCGGTCGAAGTGCTTGAGGAGTTGTTCCTGGTTCATCGCAGTAGTGCCTCCGCCAGGATGCCTTTCAACTGATCGCGCAGGTCAGCGGCCCGTTGTTCATCCTGCTCCAGCTTGGCCAGCAGCTCCTCCGGGTCGCCGTGGTCATCGGCCACGGTGTGCGGGTTCTTGAAGTCCAGGTTGTAGCCGCGCGCCTTGATCGTGTCGATATCGACCCGCCACGCCTGCTCGGTCTCCTGCCGGCCAGCCCGCTCGGGGCCACCCCACCAGTCCACACAGCCCTGGAAGTGCTCCACCCGGATCGGGCGGGTCATGGAGTACGCCTTCTGGCCCGCGGGGATCGGGTGCTCGTAGAACCAGACGTCCCGCGTCGGCTCGCCCTTCTCGAAAAATAGCAGGTTGGTGCCGATGCTGGCGTAAGGTTTGAAGACGCTGTTGGGCAGGCGCACGATGGTGTGCAGGTTGCACTCTTCCAACAGGTGTTCCTTGAGCCGGGTCTTCACCCCCTCTCCGAACAGGCTGCCGTCGGGCAGCACGATGCCGGCGCGGCCATTGGGCTTCAGCAGCCGGATGAAGAGCGCCAGGAACAGGTCCGCGGTCTCCCGGGTGCGGAACTGGGCCGGGAAGTTGGATTCGATGCCGTCCTCCTCTTTGCCGCCGAAGGGGGAGTTGGAGACGATGATGTCGACCCGGTCGTCCTTGCCATAGCTGATATAGGGCCGGGCCAGGGTGTTGTCGTGGCGCACGAAGCTCGGGTCCTCGATGCCGTGCAGCAGCAGGTTGGTGACGCAGAGCATGTGCGGCAGTTGCTTCTTCTCCATGGCGCGCAACCCGGCCTGCAACGCCTGCTCGTCCTCGGGCCGCTTCACGTAACGCTCGCGCATATGGCGAATGGCGCAGGTGAGGAAACCGCCGGTGCCGCAGGCGGGATCATAGAGAATTTCGCCCGGCCTGGGGTCGATACGACCGACGACGAAGCCGGTGACTGCACGCGGGGTGTAATACTCACCGGCGTTGCCGGCGCTTTGCAGGTCGTTGAGCAGTTGCTCGTAGATGTCACCGAAATGCTTGCGCTCGAACAGGTCGTTGAAGTCCACGCCACTGATCTTGTTGATGACCTGGCGCAGGAGCTGGCCGGACTTCATGTAGTTGTAGGCGTCCTCGAAGACGGCCCGCACCACCCGGGCGCGATTGGCGTAGGCGCCCAGCGCGGGGAGCCCCTTGAGGGCGGGAAAGAGGTCGTCGTTGATGAAGCCGAGCAGCGCATCGCCGGTCCGGCCTTCCGGGTCGGCCGCCCAGGCGCGCCATTGCAGGCGCTCGGGGATGGGCGAGCGGTAGTCGTCGCGCGTGACCTCCAATTCCTGGTCCTGGTCGTCGATGATCTTTAGGAAGAACATCCAGCAGAGCTGGGAGAGGCGCTGGGCGTCGCCGTCGACGCCGACATCCTGGCGCATGATGTCCTGGATGGACTTGACGGTGGTTCTGGCGGACATAGCGTTTCCGGATGCGTCAAAGCGGTAGTAATTAAGAGTCTCACGCCAAGGCGCCAAGACGCCAAGGAGGAGAAGAGGTGGTCATGCCTCCAATATCGATCTATGTGTGTGCGCTTTCTCCGCTGATGATTATGGCGACCCGATCCGGGAACAGGGCGCGATCACTCACCCATTTCTTCTCTTCCTTGGCGTCTTGGCGCCTTGGCGTGAGCCCCTCTTTCTCCTCTTCCTTGGCGTCTTGGCGCCTTGGCGTGAGACATTCTTTTCTTCATTCATGCTCATTACCCGACATCCTGATACAGCGCGGCTTGCAACTCGTGCACGGCCTGCTCGAAGCCGGCCTTGGTGCCGAATTGCTTGATGAGTTGGAACGGTGTGCCCATGGCACTGAAGGGCGGAATCTCCAGCACCCGGACGTTGTCGAGCCCACTGACGATGCCTTCGTCCTGGTACTTGTCGAGCAGCGCCTCCAACACGGCGCGGGCCTGGGGGCCGTACTGGGTGAACACGTCGCCCTTGCTGACCTTACCGGCGCGCTCGCGGCGGGTCAGCGGCGGTTGATCGAAGGCGATGTGACAGATCAGGTCGAAGGGGTCGAGGTCCTTGCCCACTTCTTCGAGCAGCGGGTCGAGCAGCAGTCCTTCGTCGGCCAGCTCCGCGATGATGACATCCTTGCGCTCGGCGCCGCGCCAGCGCCGCAGGAAGTGGTCGAGGCTCGCGTACCGGCTGCGGATGGCGCGGCGGGAGTAGTCGCGCAGGCTCTCGGTGACGAGCTTGCCGTCTTCGTCGAGGTACTCGACCCGCTCGGCGAGAACCGTGACCGGCCGGCCCTTGATGTAGTACTTGGCCGGTGGTTCGGCGACCCCGGGCGGCAGGCTGATGTCCGGCGGCTGCGGGGCATCGACGACCGTCTCGTCCGGGCCTGGCTCCGCCGGGATGGGGTCCTCGCCCTCGTCGACCGGTGGCACGTCGTCCGGCGGGATCGGGGGATCGTCCTCACCGGGTTCATAGATCTGCACCGGCTCGCCGTCGAAGTCCGGGTCGGCGAAATGGTTGGTGGCCTTGCGGAAGTCGACCAGGGTGAAGTAGTACTTCTTGCTGTCCTCGTGCACCCGCGTGCCGCGCCCGATGATCTGCTTGAACTCGGTCATGGAGCCGGCCTCGCGATCCAGCACGATCAGGCGGCAGGTCTGGGCATCCACGCCGGTGGAGAGCAGGCGCGAGGTGGTGACGAGCACCGGGTAGATGGACTCGGGGTCGATGAAGTTGCCGAGCTGGGCCTGGCCGTCGGGGTCGTTGCCGGTGATGCGCATGACATACCGGCTGTTCTGCTGGGCGAGGTCGGCGTTCTCGTTGATCAGGGCCTGACGCATCCGGGCGGCGTGCTCGGTGTCGACGCAGAAGACGATGGTCTTCTGGAAGCGGTCGCCGCTCTGCTTCAAGTAGTCCGAGACCCACTTGGCGACGCGCCGGGTGCGCTCGTCGATGACCAGCACCCGGTCGAAGTCCTTCTGGTTGTAGTGGCGGTCTTCGATCAGGTGGCCGTTGAGGTCGCTCTCGCCGGGCCTTGGGCGGTAACCCTCCACATCGACATCCAGGTGCACCTTGATGACCTTGTAAGGGGCAAGGAAGCCGTCGCGGATGCCCTGCTTGAGGGAGTAGCTGTAGACGGGCTCGCCGAAGTAGTGGATGTTGGAGACGTACTCGGTCTCCTTGGGGGTGGCGGTAAGACCGATCTGGGTGGCCGCGGAGAAGTAGTCGAGGATCTCGCGCCAGGCGGAATCCTCCGCGGCGCTGCCCCGGTGGCACTCGTCGATGACGATGAGATCGAAGAAGCCGGGCGAGAACTCGCGGAAGAGCTTCTGACGCTCCTCCGGGCCGGTGATCGCCTGGTAGAGGCCCAGATAAATCTCGTAGGCGGTGTCGATGCGCCGGGGCTGGTGGCTGCCGCGGGGACGGTCGAGGGCAGTGGTCAGGTCGGTGGCCGTGCCATCGGCGCGCTCAATCGTCTTGGCGTCGGTGCTCAGCTTCGCCATGGCCGCCCCGAAGGGCCGGAAGTCGTTGACCATGGTCTGGTCGATCAGCACGTTGCGGTCGGCGAGGAACAGGATGCGCCGCTTGCGCCCGGCCTTCCACAGCCGCCAGATGATCTGGAAGGCGGTATAGGTCTTGCCGGTGCCGGTGGCCATCACCAGAAGGATGCGGTCCTGGCCCTTGGCGATGGCCTCGACCGTCGCGTTGATGGCGGCGCGCTGGTAGTAGCGCGGCTCCTTGCCGCTGCCGTCGTCATAGTAGGGTTGCAGGACGATGGCTTGCTGGGCGGGGGCCAGGCCCTTCCAGGTGCAGTACTGCGCCCACAGGGCGGCGGGGGTGGGGAAGGCGTCCAGGGCGAGCCTGGTCTCGAGCTGGGCGCTCTGGCCGGTACGGTCGTGGAAGACGAAGGCATCGCCGTTGGTGGCGAAGACGAAGGGCACGTCGAGCGTCAGCGCATAGTCGAGCGCCTGTTGCATCCCGGCGCTGACCGGGTAGTTGTTGTCCTTGACCTCGATCACCGCGATCGGGATGCCGCAGTAGTAGAGGATGTAGTCGGCGCGCTTGCCCTTGCCGCGCGTGACCAGCTTGCCGCGCACGATGATGCGGCCCTTGGTGAAGTAGATCTGGCGGCGAATCTGGTTGATCTCATCCCAACCGGCCAGAAGCAGGGCCGGATTGATGAATTTGACGCTGATGTCGTCTTCGCTCAGGGTCTTCTTGCTGATGGTCATACGACTCCGACACCCTTGTGGATTTCAGTCGACAGGCTGCGAAGCGCGATTCTCCCACAAGCGTGGGGCAGGTCCTATCAGCGTTGACCGCGGCCGTTCGGACAACGGCTGGTCCGGGGCGGGGGCACTGACGGCTCAAGAGGGGACCGGACGGCCAGGGCCGACGGGCTACCTTCACCACCGGCCCGGCCCCGCCGGATTCCCCGGCCTTGGCCCCCGGATGGTCACGTTCCTGTCTACCCCGCGCGGTCTCCCGGGCGGTGCCCGGTCTGGAACGTCCCGCGCTGGCCGATCGTCTGGAACGGATATCATGTATTCGATCCCGCCGGGCGGTCCAAGTCGGCGGGAGCGGTATCCGCGCCGATCGCTGCCGGGCGGGGCGCGGCGATCCTCCGGGATCGCAGGAGCGCATCGCACCCGCCGATGCGGCTGGAACCGGACATGACCGGCACGGTCGGGACGTGGCTCGGCCCGGTATTCGCCCGGAGCGCAAACGAAAAAGGGCCTAGCCTCACGGCTAAGCCATTGTCTTTATTGGCTGGGGGACTAGGATTCGAACCTAGGTTGACGGAGTCAGAGTCCGTAGGTTAAAGGGGTCAGGCTCAAATATTTTCCCCCTGAAGCCGACTTCACCGTTCTGTTTTCGCCGTCAAGTGTGCACGAATCGCCGAGCGGTCGCCAGCGGCAGAAACAACGTCAACGGCGAATCCGGCAAGGCGATAAAGGCATGATGCCGGTAGAAGGCTGCTGCCCCCTCATCCTTCGCCTCGACGACCAAAGCATAGGCCGCAATTTCCGAGCGGCCAGCACGCTCCAGTGCATCCCCGAGCAGCGCGCCGCCAAGACCTTGCCCCTTGAAACCCTGATCCACCGCCAAACGGCCCATGCGCGCGGCCGGCACGCTGGGTATCGCGGCAGCTTCTTTGCGGTGGCGGGCGGAAGGTCGGCCAACAGCAGGCTCGCGGATCTCAGGGTGTAGTAAGCCGCGATGCGTTAGTTCCTGGGGGGCCAGCACCTGCCCCGGCGGGCCGCTCGGCCAGTGCCGAAAGCGGCCTTCGGACAGGCGCTTCTGACACAGCCAAAAGCCCTGGCCGTCGTAGACCAGGAGCTTGATCGCGGTACCGCGGCGGTTGCGGAAGACGAAGAGCGCTCCGCTCATGGGCTCATCGGCGAGCACCTGACGCACCCGCCGGGCAAGACCATCAATGCCTTGGCGAAAGTCCGCCGGCTCCGTCGCGACCAAGACCCGCAGCTGCGGGGTCAGGGCGAGCACGGCGCCGCCTCCCACAGGCTGCGCGCCACCGTCGCGACCTCGCCGGTCGCCGCCCCGGTCCACTCGATGCGCAACGAACGACCACCGGCGTCGGACAGGGTCAGCACGCAGCCCGGTCCCGACGGTGGTAAGCCCAGCATCATTTCCACAAAGGCCGGCGCCGCCGTGGTGGGCACCGGTGGGGGCGCTGTCCGCGCCGTCAGCCGCCGCTTCAAACCGGCGTAGTCCAGCCGCAGCGTCGCGGCGACCTTGCTCACCCCATGGCGGGCGGCCAGTTCAACCGCCCGCGACCAGAGTTCCGCGGGAATGCGCGCGCCTTGGGATGTGGTGCTGCGCCAGTGGGCGAAGGCCGCGGCCGTCTGCGCCAGATCGGCAGTGGCGGGGAGTGACAGTGACATCGTGGAGCCTCCGAATCGTCAAAAACGGGGCTCCCAGGCTACCGGGCCGGGGACGGGATTTCATGCAGCCTTGCCGGAAGGACACAGTTTCCGCGCTGACTAACCGGTCGATGCGGCAGGCACGGCTGGGCTCAAGCCGCATCGGCAGTGTGAACCTCGATGTCCACCTTGAGTCGATCGCGCAACGCCGCGAAGATCGCCGCCAGGTTGTCCATGCTGGGGTTGCCATTGGATGACAGCATCCGGTGCAAGCTCTTACTCGGCCTGTCGGTCAGCCGGGCCAGTGTCTCGAAGCCGACCGTGGCATTCACCAGGTCGCGCAAGATGAGACGGGCCGCGTCCGGCTCACCATTGAGAAACAGGGTTGCGGCCTCATCGAGCAACGCCTTGGCAAAGGCGGGGTCGCGTTCGACCCGCTCGACAACGGTCTGCCTGAAATCGTGAGAGAGGGCCATGGACGGTTACCGTGTCGTTCGATCTGTCTGGACCTGCGCGAGCAGTGCTTTCCTCGCCTTGTACTCCGCATGAAGCACCTGCGCGCGCTCGATGTCGGCCTGTTGATGTCTCTTGGTACCTCCCCCAAGGAGAAGGATCAAGTGCTCGCCATCGGAGGCCAAATAGACTCTGTAGCCGGGTCCCCAGTCGATACGGTACTCGCCGATACCGCCGAACCACTTGACACGAGAGGTGTTACCGACAGACAGGCGCATCACTGCTGTTGCAATCTTGGCCGCCGCGTGGGCATCGAGAGCGTCGAACCAAGCCCTGAACGGGCTGGATCCGTCCTCCCGTAAGTACTCTTGCACGCGGATGTTCATCTCAGCGGAACAGTAACACAGATGTTACCTCTCGTCCAAAGTTCCCCCTGTAGGAACTCCGGCAAGAAGGCGGCTACGGAGCGATATAGGGGACGTACCACGATTCTTCGCGTAGCCGCAGCCCGCGCACGGTGGACCGGGCGATTGCGCGGCCCAACCTCCCCGCTGTCGCATGGCGCCCCCTGCCGGCATCCTGAGCGGCGGGGTCAAGATCGATGCAGCAAGGAGACGAATCCCATCTGCTCGAAATGCGCATCGAAGCCGGCGAAGCGGCTGATAGCGGCATCACGCATGACGACGAAGCTGCAACAGTCGGTGACACTGAAATCCTTGTCGGCATATTGCCGGAACAGCGCGAGCGCCCGCTCCTTCACCGGCCGTCCCACCTCTGCTACGTCAAACCCGCTGGCCGCCACCTTGTCGAGGAAGCGAACTGCGAGATCATGGCGACCCACGGAACAGTTGAGGTAAGTCAGCGTCTCAAACAGCACGAAGTCAGACAGCACGACCCGGTACGATCCCAACAAGCGAGGCAATAGTTCCTTCGTCAGCATATGGTATTGGTCCCGGCGGTC
>Ga0247841_10011902_pt1 | contig 11452 bp, 6 predicted proteins | sample LaCruzMarch2015__2_FD_192410 | JGI IMG/M metagenome (GOLD analysis project Ga0247841, IMG submission 192410) | Freshwater microbial communities from meromictic Lake La Cruz, Castile-La Mancha, Spain - LaCruzMarch2015_18m | ecosystem: Environmental > Aquatic > Freshwater > Lake | place: Spain...
GGTTGGTATTATGGGGAGCCTGGGCGTGCGGCGGAATGCCAACGCTGTTGAGGTGGTTGCCAAGCTGGTTGCGCACAGCGATCCTGCTGTGGCCGGAGTGGCACTCGCGGCACTGGGTAAGATCGGAGGCGCGCCCGCGGCCAGCATCCTCGGCAAACTGAAGCCGGCGGCGTGTTTGGAGTCCGTTTATACGGATGCCCTTCTGGACTGCGGGAGGAGCCTCACGGGGGCGCCAGCCGTAGCCCTTTATGAACAGGTCCTCGCGGGTAAGTCAACGCAACGTATCTGCGCCCTAAGCGGGCTGTTGGCTGTAGACGAGAAGTTGGCCATCGCGGAGATGGTGGGCTTCCTCACAGGCGATGACGACCAGATGCTGGGGGGCGTGCTGACGTTGGTCTGTGAAGCGCCAAGCGCAGCACTTACGAAAGCCATGACAGGCGCTTTGCCCACGCTTCCTGACGGGAAGAAGGTTGGCTTGCTCATCGCGCTCGGTGCACGCGGGGATAAGGAGGCGTTGAGTAGCATCTGCGGGTGTTTGGCCAGCACGAACGAGGCTGTCCAAAAGGCCACGTTGGCGGCCCTTGGAAAACTTGGAGACGCGAGCACGGTGAAGCTTCTGTTGGAGACCGGTGGGAGCGCCACAGACGTGCTGACAAAGATGTCAGGTCCCGGTGTCGATGACACGCTTATTCAAGCCCTGTCGGACAACAAGCTCAAGAAGGCTGCAATACAGGCTCTTGTCTCTAGAAGCTGCGTGAGCGCAGTACCGGCTCTCATGAAGCTTGTGACAGATGAAGATGCTGCTGTGCGAAAAGCGGCATGGACGGGTCTTGGCTCGCTGGCATCAGAGGCGGATATCGCCGCCATGGCCAAGGCCGCCTTCGCAATCAAGGATGAAAAGGAAATGAGTGAGGCGGTGGGAATGGCCAGGAGAGTGTGCGCCCAAGCCACTGATAAAGCCGCGTGCTTTGACACGATCGCCGCGTATTACGAGACCACGACGGATGCCGGTAAAGCAGCGATTATCACGCTAGCTTCCTCCGCCGGAACCCCTCATGCTTTAGACATTGTGAAGAAAGCCCTGGGTTCTGCCAATCAGGAGTTGGCAGGGAGCGCGTTACGTTCGCTCGCCGTATGGTCCAATGCAGGCGCTGCTGACACGCTGCTCGAAATGGCGAAAACCGCGAACAAAGGGAAAGAATCTATTCTGGCATTACGCGGGTATATCAACATCGCGGGTCTGGATAATAGCGGTCTGAAACCGGAACAGAGATGCGCGATGCTCAAGACGGCAGATCCGCTGGCGACTCGCCCAGAGGAAAAGCGGTTGATTATTGGAGCTCTTCGAACAGTGCGTCATGCGGATGCCTTCGCGATGATGAGCGCATATATGGATGATCCCGCCCTACGGGAGGAGGCTGAGCAGTCTGCCGTGGAGATGATATCTAACTTCCGCAAGGACAAGACACTTGCCGCGGAGGCCAAGAAGCTGACAGACAAGCTGCCGGACAGCAAGAAGGTAGACATTGTCGACAAGAAAAAGCAACCGCGTAAAAACGCAAAATAAGCGCTGGCCTTTAACTTCACCCGCCTACGCCAAGGCTACGGCGTGGCAGGTTGGAATGTTGGAATATTGATGAAAGACTGCGCGCTATACTGGTGTGCAGGCGTCCTCGCCTGCATAAGTACGGGCGAGGACGCCCGTACACCGATTTTTAAGCACCCCATTCTTCCAATATTCCTCTATTCCATTCTCCCTGTTATTCGCTCAGTTTATTCCTGGCACCCCGGTCGGTTGGCTTGTCCATAATTAGAACATCTTAAGACAAATGCTTGACTTCAGATGCGGGTTGTACTGAAGTCCAAATCATGGTATAGTCTGCCCATGCTTGAAGCGTCGAAGGTGTGCCTTCGATAAGCAAGCAGAACAGATATGATCATGAGAAGATTTTTTATCACAGAGTAAGAACCCAATCGTCAATATTCTGTTAATTTTGTCAGGGGAATTGAAGTTATAAATTATAGGAATGTACGAAATGATGAAGAAACAAATGAGAAGCGCCTCATGTTTGGTTTGTATCGCCTCTGTTCTCTTGCCGGCCTTTGGGTTTGCCGCAAGCGGTCAGCCCCATCCGAAGGCGGGTGCGGATCAGACGACGCCTGCTAAATCCCAGTATTTTTCGTGGATCAATAACACCAATGAAGGTCCGACCGAGGAACAGACGCTTGCGAATCTCGCCTTCTTCAAGTGGCTCCATGACGAGTATGGCATGACACTGGACATCTATGCCTTTGACGCCGGCTTTGTGGATGGCAAGGGGTTCAGTGGCATCATGAACCAATCTGACCGCTTCAAGAAACAGTTCCCGCGCGGTTTGGATAAGGTTGTCAAGGTGGCGGCAGACATGGGCACGCGCCTCGGACACTGGGGCGGCCCTGATGGGTTTGGCAATACCCCTGAAGAGGAGCAGGCCCGTATCGACATGATGGCCGGACTCTGTCGTGACTACAACTGGGCGCTCTATAAATTTGACCAGGTCTGCGGCAATCTGCGTCCTGAGAAAGAGGGTGCCTTCATTCGTATGATGGAGGCGTCACGCGTCCATAGTCCGGACCTGATCGCTCTTAATCATCGCCTGCCACTGGGCCCCGAGGGGCTCGCGCTCATGACGACCCAGCTCTGGGATGGGCAGGAAACCTACATCGACGTTCACATTTCCAACAGCACAACCGCACCTCACCATCGTGCCGGTGCCATCAGCCGGGGTAATACGAAAGATTTCAGCCGCCTCTATGAGGATCATGGAGTCTGCATCTCGTCCTGTGTGGATTACTTTGATGATGACATGATTCTGCAAACCTTTGGCCGTAACCTCATCCTTGCTCCTGAGGTCTATGGAAACCCTTGGCTGCTGCGTGATGACGAGTATCCGAAATTCGCCCGCATCTTTAATCTGGCGCGGCGTTACCGCGATATTCTGATTAACGCGACTGCGCTGCCTGTTGCGACCTTCGGCACGAATGCCGTCGCACGGGGAGATTCGACAACTCGCCTGTTGACGCTGCGTAACCTGACATGGGAACCCGTGACCTATACGCTTCCCGTCGGGGCGATGGGGCTGGAAGCTGAAAAGCCGGTGGCTGTCCGTCAGTTGCACCCCACGGAGAAAATCCTGGGGACCTATCAATCCGGTGAAAGCTGTGTGGTCACCATTCCAGCCTTCCGCGCCTGCCTTTTGCTGGCCACCACAGCGAAGTGCCAGGAGGTCGGTATTTCAGGTTGTGACTATGAAGTGGTTCGCGATACGCCTGACAAACCGGTCCTCATCCGTTTGCTGGGACGTCCCGGGACGTCGGTGCCGCTGACCCTTCAGCCCGGCACCCGCAAGTTTTCAACAGCCATGCTCAATGGTAAGCCGTTGAAGGACTTTACAAAGTGCGAGCCTTTCTCGGTCTCCTTCGAGGGCACAAAACTGAAAAGCCCCTGGCATCGCAAACTCGCGACGCTCTCTCCCGCAAAGCTTCCAGCAGATGCAGAGGCGCTTTACGAGGCGACCTGTTTTGCCGCGGACAGTAATGCGCTGGAAGCGCGCGCTGAGGTCCGCTCGGGACCAACTAAGATCCCTGCAGTCAAGGCTGCACGCGATGCCTTCTTTAATCAGCGCACCTTTGTCGGACGCGGACTCTGGGACCGTTACTTGTTTGATGGTGATCCCGAGACGACCTACTATGTGAAAGGCCGCCGTGGCCGTGATAGCCGTGTGACAGAGGATGCCCCCCTTCGCATTGATTTTGGCGCGGTAATCGCTCCTGCAATCATTGAACTTGTGGTTCCGAACCAATATGCCTTGGGTGATTTGCTGGAAGGGGAAGGGGGCTCGCAGGCTGAAGTCTCGGCTGACTTGAAGAGCTGGACAACCATCCCCTATATTCACGGGGAGAAGAGCTGGATCAGGCTGCCGAAGGGCATGAAGGTCCGCTACGTGCGGATTCCCAAGTTCGGGTGTGTTCTCTCCGAGGTGAATGCTTATGTCGGGGAGAAGTCCCTGCCGCGTGACATCTGGAGAGCCTCTAACCTCTTCGGTTCCTTCACGGGAATGAAATTTACTAAGGCCTGGTCAGGCACGGTGCAGGTCGAAGAGTTCGTGAAGGGTGGCTATCTCTGTGTCGCCTTGAACGGAAAGCATGGACCTGAGGGTGCTTATGTGGCCCTGCGCACGAAGGATGGCGGAACTATCGGAGCGCCGGATCGCGCGCCTTCCTTCCCCTGCAATGGCTTTGAGAATAACACTGGCAAACGCTCCGGCAACACCACCTATTACTTCCCGCTCACATCCGAGATGGTCGGGAAAGAGCTGGAGGTCGTTGTCCTCGCCAAAGCCGAAGCGGATGACAAGTTGCGCCCCGATGTCTGGCAAACCGCCCCTGCCGAGCCCTTTGTTGAAAAGATTGTGGAGTTGAAATAGAGGGAATGTTTTTCGCGAAGACCGCTATTAGGTGCTTGCACGGAAAGCCCCCGCAAGCGGCGGGATACCGCCGGGGCTTATCTCGTGCAAGCACCTGCGTATGATTGTTTATCGAATACTGGGTGAAGGACGAGCTGTGCCACTGCCGGATGACAGCGTATTCGTTTCTCGCAATAACGCAATAAGGCAATAACGCAATAAGGCAATTCTGTTGAAGTTATAAACACATGCAAAGCGACAATAAAATTCCGGGTTTCCGTTGGACAGTCTGCGGATTGATCTTCGCCGCGACGACGATTAACTATATGGACCGCCAGGTGCTGGGGCTTCTGGCACCCACACTCGAAAAGTCGCTGGGCTGGAGCGAGATGGAATATGCCCGCATTGTCATGGCGTTTCAAGCCGCGTATGCCCTCGGCCTGTTAGGCTTTGGAAGAATAATCGATCGCATAGGCACACGTCATGGTTATGCGCTCTCCATCTTTGCCTGGAGCTTGGCTGCGATGGCCCATGCTCTGGCGCGCGGCGTTTTGGGTTTTGGTGTTGCGCGGTTTGCTCTGGGCTTGGGCGAGGCAGGCAACTTTCCGGCTGCGGTCAAGGCGGTGACGGAATGGTTCCCCCGACGTGAACGTGCGCTGGCCACGGGGCTTTTCAATTCAGGCTCCAATGTCGGTGCGATTTTGGCGCCGCTTGTGGTCCCTTGGCTGACCTTGCAGTGTGGCTGGCAGTGGGCGTTCATTGTCTTGGGTGCGACAGGGTTTGTCTGGCTGATTTTCTGGTACGCACTTTACGCGTTACCGCACGAATCAAAATACGTCTCAGCAGAGGAGCTGCAGTACATCCAGAGCGATCCACCTGAGCCGACCCAACAGAAGATCTCTTGGGCTGCGCTGTTGTGCTATCCCCAGACCTGGGCCTTTGTTGTGGGCATGTCCTTGAGTGCGCCGATCTGGTGGTTCTATCTCTACTGGTTGCCAAAATTCCTGCACAAACAACATGGACTCGACCTTGCGACCATGGGTCCGCCGCTGGTGGTGATCTACACGATGACCACGGTCGGTAGCATCGCAGGAGGCTGGTTGTCAGGCTCGCTCATTAAACGTGGTTGGTCCGTCAATGCAAGCCGTAAAACAGCACTCCTCATCTGCGCCCTGGCTGTTCTGCCCGTGGTCTTTGCCGCGCAGGTGTCCAACCTGTGGCTGGCCACCTTTATCATTGGCTTGGCAGCCTCTGCGCATCAAGGCTGGGCTGCGAATCTTTTCACGCTTGTTTCCGACCTCTTTCCGAAACATGCCGTGGCCTCGGTGGTCGGGCTAGGGGGGATGTTCGGTTCGCTTTCGGCCCTGGCCTTCTCGCAGGCTGTCGGACTTAATCTCCAGTCGAGCGGCAGTTACACCGTACTCTTCATTATGGCTGGTAGCGCCTATCTGTTGGCTCTGATTATCATGCAACTGTTGATTCCAAAGATGAAACCGGTGGAGGTTTAGCAGGACTTGGGACATTGGACGTGGGACTTGGGCTATTGACCCAAGGACAGCAGGACGCAAGGACTCTGTTCCAAAGTCCTTTCGGCAAAATTTCCGCTTGTGCTGAATTTCGAACCGTCTTATACTTGCCGCAGATTGTAAAAACGCAATCGTTCGATTAAATAAAGGGAAAGACAAATGAAAACCGCAGTCCAGTTTTACGTAATCACTTTAGTAGCAACACTGATAACAGGATGTACGACACCATTGTTGGACAATGACTACGCCAGTTTTAGCGGGGAAACCTACAAGAGTGTGGCCCCGAGCGGGTGTTTTTTGGTTCAAGCGCATCAGGAGAAGGGATATTACAAGTTTCAAGTGGAACTTGTCGAGCATCCTTCTGGCGCGCCACTCTTGTCTTTTGATCCGCAAGCAAGGTTTATTGGAGCGGCTTGGAGTCCGGACAGCAAGCGTGTCGCCATTGAGCAAAACAAGAGCACCCATGACAGCGCGGTTTCGGTATTCTCTGTGGACCGGAAGGCAGCAAAGCGAATAAGTTTGCCCACAGAATGTGACACGGAAGGCTCAGCCGTCTTTGAACCTGCAACACGGAAGCATGCGAAAAAAGCTGACGCGCTGAAGTTTAATTTCACCTCTGAAGGATTTCAGGTCGTCAAGTGGTCATCTCCAGACGAACTTGTCCTTTCCGCTTCGGGAATGGGGCGGTGGGGAGGGGTGCCGGCCAAAGACAACGATACGCGCTTCCTGGCAGAGTATGAAGTCACCATCCACTTCACACCTGACGGCAAGACTTCCCTTGGAACCATTGTGTTGAAAAGATACACAATTATGCTGAAAGAAGAGAAAGAAGATATCGTGCACGGTGGGCGACGTTAGGCGTAAAAGGTGAAAACATGATGCAAAGAATTAAGTCGTTATGGGTATATAACCAAGATGGTTTAGTGGTTATATTGACCGTCATGTTTTTGCTAACACTTGGAGCTTATAATGTTTTTATTCAAGATGATGCTTTTATCTCCTTCCGGTATGCAGAGAATTTCGCGCAAGGTAACGGATTAGTTTGGAATGCTGGTGATGCAAAACCAGTTGAAGGCTATACAAATTTTCTTTGGACATTATTGATCTCTGCGCCAATAGCTCTGGATCTAAACCCAGTATTATGGAGCATGATTTTTGGTTTGATTTTTGGATCAGGCACGTTATTTTTTACCTACCGTGTGTCATTCAAAATAACTCATTCGCATTATGCTTCGCTTTTATCAATCGTACTTCTTGGAACCAACTACACATTTAGTAGTTACTTGACCGGTGGCCTTGAGACACAACTACAAGCTTTTCTTGTTACTGTCTCGGTGTATGTCTCGCTTTGCTTCTTTAACCGAAGCCCCAACGAGCCTGATAAGTGGATCTCATATCCAGTGCTGTCGGTTTTGTTTTCTCTTGCAGTTATGACAAGGCTTGATTCGATTCTGATTTGTGGCATCTTATTCTTAGCTGTAGGCTATTCATTATATTGCAACCAAGAGGAATCAAATAAAAAGCTTCGCAAGCTAACGATGCTAGCTGCGCCAGGCATGTTGATCGTCGGTACGTGGCTACTTTTAAAATGCCTTTATTATGGTGATATTCTGCCCAACACCTTTTATGTCAAAGCTACAGGTAGTCTTTCTCTTCTTAGAGGACTAATTTATACATCTGCTTTTTTTATTAGCTATGGACTTTTTCCTTTCCTGATATTAGGGGTACTTTGGTTTTCAAGAATTCGGGCAGAACGCAATCTCATCATAATCCTTTCTGCCACGATATTGGTTTGGATTTTATATGTAATTAAAGTATCTGGTGACTTTATGGAGTTTCGCTTTTTTGTTCCTATAGCTCCATTGCTATATATTTTAATAGCTATAGTGATATTTACCATGTCTGGATGGAGGAAAAAGGCTGTTTCCGTAGTTTTTTTATTAGTATTGTCTCTTCGTCATGGTATATTTTTTAGAGGTGTTAATAATATTGAGTCAATTCGTCAATTAAATGCACATATAGTCGATAAACAACAAGATTGGCAGACGGTAGGGCGCGTACTTGGCGATATGTTTTTTGACTCCAATACCCCGGTTGTTATCAGTACAACGGCTGCTGGTGCTATACCTTATTACTCAAAGTTACCAACGATTGACATGCTAGGACTTAATGACAAATGGATTGCTAAAAACGGTATCATGATTGGTTCACGCCCTGGGCACACCCGGTATACCACTATTCAATATTTGATAGATTCCAAGGTTGATTTAGTTTTAGGACATCCAAATGTTAGAGAAATTTTGTCTCCAGCAACCTCTGATCCTAAATCGTTTTTTTGGGGACAGGCGGATATTTCAGTACTTCCTAGCACGATGAAAGTGATTCAAATACCTTTGAACGCCAACTTTAGAGTAGATGTCCTCTACATTTCAAAGAATAATGCTGTTGATAAAGCGATTCAGAAATTTGGACTAGTTACGAAAGATATATTTGTTACAAAGTGATAACGTCTAACAATCACTTGCTCTCGGGTTCATCTGGGCATAAATCGCGACCGTGTTGAATTGCCTCCTGAAGACAAAATGAAACAGCCAATTGTGAGAAGCAATAGGTTGAAAACTGAAACACTCTATGATACAACAATACACCATGAATACGTTGGCAATGGCAACGTTAGGGAAAGATGACAATGGACAATTCAGACAGCTTTCTAAACAAAACACTACAACTCTCACTCGGGTACTGGGCAGTCGCAACTGGGGTATTTGGGGCTGTTAACGGAACACTCTATATTTTATATGGCAAGCACGTTTTTCGAACCTTGATTCAGCAGGGGCCAATCTCGATAACTCCGTTAACCGTCGCCTCCGTAGCAGTTGTATGGCTCGCTCTCGGTATCGCGCTTGCCCTCCTCCGTAGTCCTGCCTTTCGCGCTTCACATGGGATTACTGTTGTTTGTACATTTTTTGTCATATTGCTGTACACTAACATCCTGCGCGAAAGGACAGTTTACGGTGATGTTGGAGATTACATCAGAGCGGCTCATAACTTGGTGAACCATGTACCGTTTCATCAACGCTATCTCTATCCGCCATTCTTGGCCACGACCTTGGTGCCCTTTCTGCCGGCGGGGGATGAGGCTATCGCGGGTTTGTGCTGGATCGCCAATCTCTTTTCTCTCGGCCTCTTTTTTGTATTGCTCTCCTGCACGCTCGTTCGATATGGCTTCGGCCATAGATTATCTGCGCTGTTGACCCTCGGCTTTCTTGTACTCAATGTTCCCGTCCTGCGCACTTTAGGGTACGTGCAAATCAATCTGCATGTTGCCAATCTGGTTCTGATTGCGTTGCTTTGCTACCCCCGATTACCCATTCTATCAGCCTTGGCCTTGGCTCTCGCCGTCCATCTCAAGGCATCGCCCATCATCCTGGTGCTGCCCTTTCTTTTACGCCGCGATTGGCGGTGGGGCGCATGGTTCACTGTTATAACGATAGGGCTTGTTTGTGTGACGTTGCTTCCTTATGGATGGCGCCCATTCTCCGACTTCTTACACAACATTCATAATGTCTATGCTGCCAACGTCCTATCTTTTCGAGAGAATTCTGTGGATTCGATATTTAGGTGCTCAGCTCAATTTATCGGCATTCCCTTAGACCGTGTATCTTGGCTTATTGGTATCACGAAAGTGGGCATTCTGACGGGAGTTTTGCTGACGCTGGCGCGGGTAATAAAGAACGAGACCTTTATGAGAACAAATCATCCAAGTGATGCGGTTCATAACGGCATCCCGGTGCTGATGATGTTTATGTTGTTAGGATCGCCGCTCGTCTGGGAGCATCATCCCGTATTTGTTGCCTTGCCATACTTACTCATAATCAAGCAGCTAACAACACCTTCTGAATGGGTTGCTTACGGCTTTGCTTTCTTTCTGGAATATCATTTGCCGACGTTTGACTTTTTCCCTTGGTCCTTTGGTCGATTATTGAGCCCCCTTGTCTTGCTTGTTATCATGTATGTGACGGCAAAACGAACTGCAGATGGGTCCCTCTGGCACTTGCTCGCTGCGGCAAAACAGTTTTTGGGTTATCCGGAAAACTCAAATCATACCAGCAAGCAAATAGAACGGCTATCACCATGAGCAAAATGGCTTGCCCAGCCCAGTCGCAACAAGTACAATTCTCAGCATGAAATACGTGGAGGATTATCATGACTGACTCATCTCTCCTGTCCGGACAACAATTCGGATGTACGCCCGACAGCCATCGTGGCTGTGTGACATCGGTGCTTCAACGCAAGACCCCGGCCCGCATGGTCTATGCCCCGAATTATTGGCAGTGGTTCGCGCACCATCAGAACCACGGTCTGTTGCCACAGGACATTGCTCATTGCAAGAGCCAGCTCGAGGTGATCCATCATCTGGGTTTGGATGTCTTCAGCCGCAACATTTATTCCGATCAGAAAAAAGGGTGGTTCGGCGGATTGTCAGAAGAGGTGTGGGATGGTGTGACGGTCGAAGAGAATGTCGTTTTGGAGGGGCGCGACCGGGTGACGACCCGGACCTATCATACGAAACGCGGCACGTTTACGGAGCGTCAGCGGTATGTCTTTGCGGAATCCACCCTTGTCCAGGAGGTCTTTGTGCTGGATAACGCGCCAGATCCCTTTGTTGCGCTCGAAGAGTTGCTGCAGGCCCGGCGTTGGCGTTTCCTGCCGGAACATTATGCGCAGGAACAGGCGCTTGTAGGGGATGACGGGTTTGTGGTGGCAGGCGAGTTGTACAGTCCGCTCAAAGTTCTTCATCTGATGGCGGGCGCAATCAACACGACCTATATGATCGCGGATGACGAAGACCGCGTGAAGAAGCTGCTCGGATTGCATGAGGCGGCACAACTTGATCTGGTCTCGCAGATGGCCCAGTCCGGTGTTCCGGCTATGATGGCGATGGATAATCTCGATGCCGCCTTCCACACGCCGACCTACCTGGAAAATTTCTCCGCATCGTATTATGAGCAGGCCAGTCGGATCGCCCATGCAAAGGGCAGCACCTTTTTCATCCACGCCTGCGGCCACCAGCGTGTTAATCTGAAGTTCATTGATTCGCTCGGGGTCGACGGCCTTGAAGGCGTGGCATTCCCGCCGCTTGGCGATGTACAGCTGGATGAGGTGATGGGGTTGACAAGTGACCGCTTCCTGATCACCGGCGGCATCAGTCCCATCGAGACAGAGAAGTTTAAGAGCGCAGGCGAGGTGCGCGCGTATGTCAAGGATCTGCTGACACGGATGCGGCCCTATTCGCATCGCTTTATGCTCGCGGCAAGCTGTAACACCTCCATCCGCACCCCCTGGGAAACCATCCAGTGGTTCCGCGACGCGTGGCAGGAATTTGCATAAAAAGTGGGAGCAGGGACATGAGGGACGATAGGGACGTGAGGGACAGACACGCTCAAGCAGAGAAAGTCCCTGCTGTCCCTCAGGTCCCTC
>Ga0247841_10011903_pt1 | contig 11451 bp, 11 predicted proteins | sample LaCruzMarch2015__2_FD_192410 | JGI IMG/M metagenome (GOLD analysis project Ga0247841, IMG submission 192410) | Freshwater microbial communities from meromictic Lake La Cruz, Castile-La Mancha, Spain - LaCruzMarch2015_18m | ecosystem: Environmental > Aquatic > Freshwater > Lake | place: Spain...
GCCCAGAAGTCGCCTTCGTTTCGTACAAGCAGGATCTGAGTCAGGACGTCGCCCAGGCCGAAGTTAAAATCCTTCCCCGGCTCACTGGAGGTGATCTTGTTGGTGAGCACGCAGGGCAGGTCGGCGCGCAGCGCTATCTGCCATCCGGGGGCCATGCAAAACGGCTTGTCGGTGCGGATGGTGAAAGTGTTTTCGGCATGTCCCTTTAGCATGTCCTGATATTCGTAACTCATGTCGAACCTGGCAAGCGGGCGGGTAATGTCCCGTCCGTTATTGATCGCTTCCGCGTAGGAATGATCCCTCGCGATCAATATTAAAGATGCCGCGACAATAATTATAATAAGTTTCTTCATTTTTTATCGTATACCACTTCACCGCCGACAATGGTCTCGAGTATCTTTACGTCCTTGAGGCCTTCCTTCGGCATCGTGAAGATATCATCCGACAGCACGGTCATGTCGGCGTATTTGCCTGCCTCGATCGATCCCTTCACTTCAAACTCACCCATAGACTTCGCCGCCCATACCGTCCACATCTTGAGCGCCTCTGTTACTGATACCGCCTCTTCCGGCATAAAAATACCGGCGTCCGAATCACGCGTAACTGCGGCGTAGATAGCCAGAAACGGATTTATATTATCCAGGTAGATGCCTGTGACATCCGAGCCGGCGGCGGGCTCGAGGCCCGCGGCGATCATAGAGCGAAACTTAAAGCCCGTCACGGTGCGCTCGGGCCCCATGTTTTCATAGTCGGCCTTAACCAGGTCCAGGAGCCATGTCGGCTGTATAGATATCTTAAAGCCCTTGTCCGACAGCGCCTTTGCTCTGGCCAACTGGCCGTCACTGACCTGGAACATCCCGAAATGCTCGATACGCATTATCGCCGGGGCGGAGCCGGATTTTACGGCGCTTTCATAAGCGGTCAACCCTATATCAATAGCTTCGTCGCCGGAACAATGCATCATGCACATCACGCCGTTCTTACTGGCGACTCCGACGAACCGGTCGGCATCCTCCTGTGGCGTAACGAGAGTCCCCCTGCCTCCGGGTGAATCGGTATCGAAATGGCCGACATACGGCCCATACATATAGCCCGTCCGGCAATCGTTCTCGCCATCTATCCAGACCTTTATCGCGCCGAACCGGTACCACGCCGGATCGCTCGGGGCCGGCATTCGTAATTTTATTAAGTCATCGGGCATATCCTTGCCATTTGCCGAAGTCCAGACCGAGGTTGTGTAACGTATCGTCGGCTTTATTTTGGCCTCCGCTATCTTCTGCAATACCGGCAGCGCGGTAGCCGGGGTGATGGCCATAAAAGACGTGAACCCATGCTCGTTCCAGAACTCCTGTATATCCTTTGAATAATATTTTTCCAATTGAACTACGGTCGGGGTAGTCGGCACGTCGGCCTGGGCATCGGTCAATACGCCGGTGGGCTCGCCGTCCTTATCGAGTATCGCCGACCCGCCGTGAGGGAGTTTAGACACGCCATTAGTGATGCCGAGCTTCTTTAACGCCGCAGTATTAGCCACTCCCATATGGGTGCCATTCGCGATCATAGTGGGGTTATCCGGAGCGGCGATATCGAGCTCCGCTTTGGTGGGCAGACGTTTTTCCTTAAACTTATTTTCGCTCGCCGAAACGCACGCCGCGAATATCCATTCGCCCTTAGGCGTCTTCTTCGCCCACGCGGCTATGTGCTCAAGCGCGGCTTCCACAGACGGAGTTTCCGGGTAGCGGCAATCGACCCACGTCTCCTTCATCATCATCGCTTCCATGGGATGGCAGTGCGCGTCTATCAGTCCCGGCACGGCCGTCTTACCCCCGAGATCCGTCATCCTCGTCAAAAGTCCGCCGAGTTTTTTTATCTCGTCGTCGCCTCCTATCGCGACAAACTTCCCGTCTTTTACCGCGACCGCGCTCGCTACCGAACCCGCGGCGTCGAGCGTAACGATCTTCGCGTTATAGTAAATAAAGTCCGGCTCCGTCTGGGCCGCCAACACAAATGCCGCCGCCATGGCAAATGCCGTGGCAATAAAAAATACCCGCAACTTCTTCATACGTCCCCCTTTTGATCTCTAAATAAAGATTTTTATTTCTGCAGCTTGAACGTAAACAGTTCCGAATATACCAGATTTTTTGGATCTCCGGTTTCGGGATCTACCGGACCGTCTTTCAGATAAAACTTCACCTTCAGCGTGAGCGTTTTCTGATCATACAGGTCGGTCCAGATAGTCCTGTTGGGAATGGTGGGATTGGCCATTCCCCTGCCCGGATTATTCCAGCGGGCTACTACCTGCATTTCGTTGTCGATCACGTCGTCTGCTGAAAACAGTTTCTTCTTGCCGAGAAGGTCGATGAGCTCGTTATACCTCGCGAACGTGTTATCCTCTTCGAAAGGTTTGTACTCCGGAAATGCGGAAGGGTCTTTGAAGCGATATACCGGATGATTGGTAAAAGGCTGCGGGGTGCCGGCATTCTCGGTTATCTCAACCCTCGCGTTCTTCGGATTTATCTCGACGCAAATTGATTTTCCGCTCGTATCGGCGATCAGGAGATGGCCCGGCTCGAAAGTGAGCGATAGCTTGTTGTTCAAGACGACCATTTTCGCTTCGTCAATCGTCTTGCACGTGTCTAGGATGCATCTTAAGACCTGTGTCGGATATACAAGGCCCGAGATGTCGGTCTTCGGATCAGTATTGATGAGCGTATAATTATCGGTATGTAAAACAGCGATGAGACCTTTCTCGTTCATGCCGGATACGACGCTCAAAAGGTCGCCCGTGCCGACTCCGATCGAGGCGTAACCATTATCGGGATAGAGCTCAATGACGTAATTTCTTGTGAACATACTCGGGGAGCCGTCTTCGGGGCGCTTCAAAAGTTTATTGATAGAACAGAGAGGATAATCCATATTATGCCCGAGAAAACCGCTATTATCTACCGTATATGAAGGCGGGTAATACACGCTCGAACATCCGCTCCAGGGGCCCGCGTCATAAACAAGCTGGTTGAAGACTGAAAGAGAGTCTTCGTATTTTTCACCATAAGACGCGGCCACGCCCTTAGACCTGTCGCTCAGGACCGGGTAATTATTCTGCATATAAATTTTCTCGGCTTTAGCGTACACGGCGTCGGGATATTGCGGAAGTTTCGTTATGAGGTAATCTTTCTTAGCTATATCGCCGAGAGCCTTGCCTATCTCCTCGTTTGTGCCATTAATAAAGATATGCCGGACGCTCTGATAGCTACCCTCTCCCTGCGCGAGCAGCGTCTCGTCTTTTACTATGGGCTCGGCATGCAGCGCATTTACAAAATACAGCGAGGAAAAAATAAGCAAAAAAAGCTTTCTCATGACAGGCTCCTTTTTTTTAAAAAACCCATATCAAATTGGCCGTCGCCAATATGCCCTTAAATCGGTCGACTCCGTAATACTCGTAGAAGCATTTTGTCGTAACGCTCATCTTATCCTTTATAACCCACCCGCCTATCTGCCCGCCTATCCCGTTTATCTGATAAAATTCACTTTTATTTTTTGCGGCCGAGCCGGTGTCCGGGGAAATCTGCCATTGGTTATATCCGCACAGGCCGATCTCTACGCGATCTGTCAGATAATGGCTTAAGGAATATTCTATCGTCATACTCTGACCCGGTGCGAGATCCTGATCATATTTTTTGCTGTTTAAATTATACGTGCCCGTCACGATCAAAGCCGTAGTGCGGAGATCGTTAAAATAATAAGCCCCGAACGCCTGGAACTGCTGGCTCCAAAAACCCATTCCGACATTGGCGATGCGGTCTTCGGAATACGCGCCCGTCGGGGCCCAGAAGCCGTAGTAGAGCCCTATATCATAACTCTTTCCGCGCCAATCGAGCATGACCGGCTGCACGAGCAAGTCGCCGAACCCGTATATGTCGCTTTTAACCTTAACGGTCCCGTCTTTTGTCACCGTGCGGGAGTAATCCCCTATCGTGACCGTGCCGGTCGCGTGCGCCTTTACCTCCGTCTCGATACTTACATACCCCATGGACGGGGCCACCAGCATGCCGAAATCCGCGCCGAGGATTTTCCACCCGGTCGACCATACCAGGAGAATTTGCTCTGTGGTGAACATCATGTTCGCGTTGATATCGGCCGCCAGCCCGGCGGATAACGTCACCGGTATCTTATGGCCGTACGCATTTATATATTTTGTCCCGGATACGGAAGTGGAATAATTATTTATCTTGTTGCCGTTGGCGCTGGCAAGGTCGTTACTGTAGTATATCGGATCGTAATATAAGGCGTAAACGCCTTTTGGGGGCAGGATCACATCGCGCATGCCCATTACGCCGGGATAGTAATGGCCTTGCGTCCCGGCATGGGCATATTGGGATATGAGTATCGCGGCAAACGCGATAAAGATGGCTTTCAATATTTTCATAAGGTCTCTCTTGCGTCTTGGTGTCGTGCTAAAAATTTTATTCGTCCTTACCTCTGGACATCTCCCTATTCAGGAAGAAGCTTATTACCGTCCTTATGGCCACCAGAGATCCCAGGATAGCCAGCTCCTGTAATGAAGGCCTTACCAGCGTGCGGACTATATCGGCGCCGATCATAAATTCCAGGCCCATTAAAAGATAAAATCCTAAATGGTGCCGTATCACCGAGCGCTTCGCGAAAGAACTATCCCCCGAGAATCTTCTTAACTCCGCCAAACAGAGATCGATCGCCGATATAAGAGATCCCCAGATTATCACGATAACCCCGAAGGATCCTATGACAAGCGATATGATATTAATTATATCCATAATCCTCCCTTATTTATTTTCCCAAAAAAACTTTCACTCGATCAACGGCATTCTTTCTTATGCTTTCGTAAAAAAGCTGGTAGTCGAAATTATGATAATCACCGTATCTATCGTTAAGGACCGGTGTATCGCCGAGTTCGGGAAACGCAAATCCCTCGACTGATGGCTTGTTGATGATAAGGACCTCGCCCGAAGCGTCCGCGCCGCAGACGGCCGGAACGAGCAATTGCATTTCGGCGAGATCTTTCGAAGACAATAGCGAGCCGGGGTTTAGCGAAGGCCCGACTTCCGGGCCATTGAGTTCCCAGGAGAGCGGATTTGTCTCGATAAGACGTCTGCCGCCCATCCTTTTATATGACCCGCCTATCCATCCGATAAGGCCGTCTTTGAATATACTCGGATCGCCGTCTTTTGTATAGGTATTCCATCCTATGAGGACGCCGGTATCGGTCGCCGAGCGTGAAGGCGATATGCCGGGAATATCTTCGGGCACGGTGCCTCCGATAAGATAAGCCGCTATCATGCGATCCATAAGCGGCGTGCCTATGATATGTTCCTGCAAAAGCCGCGAGCCGTGAATGCTTCCCTGGCTATGCCCCGCGAGTATGAAAGGCCGGCCGTGATTATAATTTTTAATATAATAGAGGAATGCGCGTTCTACATCGCGATATGCCAGCTCAACGGCCTTTATCCCGGAATCGGTTTTGTCGTCGAAGAAAGCGTAGAATGCCGCTTCGCGGTAACGCGGCGCGTAGATCTTAGCGGCTGAATTGAACGCGCTGGCGCAAAATAGAATATTGTCCAGATCTTTTACCGCTGCCGCGTCATCGATTGGAATATTCCAGTTATTGACCGCGGTCACGGCCGTGGTAGGGTGTAGGAAGAATACATCGGCAGGAGCGCTCGCCTGCGATTTGGGATATTTCGTATTGACCGGCGCGAAGTCCGCGTTATCCGCCTTATCCGGCAACGCGGCCCATGCGTCTACTGAGGAATAATCCGGCTGGGGTGGTAAAATCTGAGTCTCGAATGTCGAGGCGGGCTTTGCACGATCGATCTTCGCCCTCGCATCGGACGATAGATTCGCGCCTGTTACTATCGCCTCCGCATGCGCGAGCGAAGTAGCTCCGGATAAACATGCGATCGCGCAAAATATGGCTGTGGCGATTCTTTTATTATCCAAACGCCTCCCCTATTTTCAAAACTTTATCAAGCCTGTTAGGATTGTATTATAACAAAAGCCAGATTCAATAATCAATATAAACAGATGTCCTATTTAGGATGGTCCCGCTATGCATTTGTGATATAATATTAAACATAAAACAATCATAAAAACCTTGAGGGTCAGTTATGATAGATTCGATGGTGAAGAATGTATTGCAGGGCGGCACGATCAGGGATATCTTAGAGGCTATCACTAAAAAGTACGGGAATAAGACGGCCCTCAGGATCAAGAACGAGGATGGCTCTTTCAGGGAAATATCATTTATTAAACTTGGCCGCAGGGTCGTCAGTATATCCTCGGTCCTGATCAATCTTGACGTAAAAAGAGGCGACAGGGTCGCGATATTATCCGAGAACAGGCCCGAATGGGCCGCCGCCTACTTCGGCATCATATCTTCCGCCGCCGTTATCCTGCCGATAGACGTAAAATTATCCGATCCCGAGATCCAGTTCATATTAAGCGATAGCCAGGCGAAGTGCATTTTTGTAAGTGAAAAGTACCTGCCGACGATCGATCGCCTGCGCAATGTTCTTCCCGATCTCAAAAATATAATCCTGCTCGATAAGAGCCCGCGACATGACATCATACAACTTAATAAATTAAGGCCCCATCGCGGCAAAGAGCGCGACCGGTATATATATCCTGAAGACACCGCTATCATCGTCTACACTTCCGGCACCACCGGTGTCGCCAAAGGCGTCGAGATAAGCTACAAGAACCTTCTATTCCAGGTGCGCGAATTCAGTCAGATCATACGCTGCACTACGAAAGAAAGGCTCCTATCTCTCCTGCCGCTTAACCACATGCTCGAGATCACAGGAGGACTCATAGCGCCCCTCTACGCCGGTTCGTGCGTCACGTATTGCGACACTTTAAAGACAAATCTGCTGCTACCACTCATGAAAGAGGTCGGGACTACGGCCATTATCTGCGTTCCGCTCGTATTAAAACTTATCCATACCAATATAATGAAAAAAGTCGCGAAACTTTCTCCTGCTAGACAAAAAGCGTTTGCGGCGATGCTGGCCTTATCGAAATCCTTGCTCAAATTAAATATAAGAGCCGGAAGGTCACTGTTTAGTCCTATCCACAAAGAGTTCGGAGGCAAGCTGCGTATTTTTATTAGCGGAGGCGCGCCGCTCGACAAAGATATCGAGATAGACTTGAGCGCTATGGGCTTCAGGGTCCTTCAGGGTTACGGCCTCACCGAAACCGGCCCTGTGATATCGGTAAATACTTTTACGTCGAACCGGCCCGGTTCCGTCGGTAAGCCCTTGCCGGGCGTCGAGGTGAAGATATTGAAAGAAAAAAACGGCGATACAGAGGGCGAGATCCTTACGCGCGGGCCGCACGTCATGAAGGGTTATTTCAGAAATCCGGAAAAGACGGCTGAAGTCATAATGGGAGGCTGGTTCTATACCGGAGACCTGGGCTACCTCGACAAAGACGGATTTTTATACATAACCGGCAGGAAGAAGAACATGATAGTCCTCGGCGGCGGCAAGAAGGTATTTCCCGAGGAGGTGGAAGATGTGATCGGGAGAAGCCCTTATATACAGGAGATATGCGTTTTTGCCAGGAAGGCCGATCGGGGGATGCGCAAAGGCCACGAAGAGGTCTACGCGATAATCGTGCCCAATATGGAGCTCTTCGGACAAAACAATATAACAGAAAAAGAGAAGATCTCCGAGAAGATAGCGTCGGAGATCTCTCTATTAAGCAAGTCCCTGTCCGCGCACAAGCGGATAATGAATTTCAATCTCTACTACGATGACCTTCCTAAAACCGTCACGAAAAAGATACTCCGAAACGCCGTGGCCAGGATAGCCGACTCCCTCTAAACAGACGTCCTATTTGGGTACACCCTACTCGTAGGGTGTCCCTTTGCAGGATGGCCCCAACATACGGTTGACGCGAAGAGATTCCTAATCAGTATAAAGGGTATATGCAGATTTTTCTTTTTCTGATATAAAAATCTTCAAATCCAATACATCTACGATTTTCTTTAACGTGAGAAAAGATATGTTTATATATCCGCTTTCAATAAATGATATCGTCTGCTGCGAAAACCCGGTTTTTTCCGCTAATTTTTTTTGAGTCCACCCTTTAGCCTTTCGGGCCCCTCTTATCTTTTTCCCAATCTGGCTGATATCCAGATTAATAGGTGTTTTCTTTTCTTTTGCAATGTGCAGTTCGTTCTTATCCATATGGCTTGAAACTACTTTATATATTTCATCCCAAAATACTATTTTATTGTCGCCCCACTTATTTTTGCGCATTTGCTTTTTTATTTTTCGCCATTGTCTGCAAAATATTTTTTTGTCAATATACTGAGAAAAAGCAATTTTTGGTTCATTCGTCCTGGAAAGAAAAAGAGCCGCATACTCGACGAATCTCGGGTGGGATTCATCTCGTAAAACCTTCATTGCCTCTTCTTTTGTAATATTTCTATCCCAGAACATCTTACTGTTTTCCATACCGATTAAAGCCCTTCTTCTATCATTTGATTGATCTCATTCCGAAAATGACGTTCAATTTCCTGAAATTCAACTTTTTTATCCGTAATAATATCGAGTAACCCCAATTTAATTGCCGTCCTATCATATGTACGATACCATACGACTATACTTTCAATTTGCGCAGGATCACAATATTTTACGGCAAATCTTGACAAAGGCATAAACGTTGTCGAAAGAAAATACAAGTCAAAAAAATCTTTTGACTCCTGCCTGCCGCCCTTAAATTCTTTATTACCTATCTCATTTATAGTTGCATAACTGCCGCATGCCGCAAATATTTTACGCAGATATATATCTTCTTTTTCGAGTACGGGTATTCCGTTGATTATCCTGGGCGATTTAATCAGTCTATATGCGTCCTCGACAAAGTCTATCTTTATAGTATCTTCTTTCACCTTGTATGAATAGACAAGCACCTTCGCTTTGCCTTTTCCGGTTTCTTCGCCAATCAAAGATATCTTTTTGCCGATATCGACCGAAAGATTCTTTATGATATCTTCTATGCGGTTCTTAGAAAATTCTTTAAAAAAGAAATCGAGGTCATACGATTCCCTGTGTTCAAAATAGAATAAGGACAGCGCGGTACCTCCTGTCAAATAATAGCCTTCTACCTTACCTGACAAAGCTTTCAAAACCCTATTTATTTCTTCAATTATGGGATTCATACAACAAAGTATACACTATAAAATTTAAAAATGCAAGTGATTTACTAGCAATACTTGTATTTTATGCTTATTTATCAATTTTAAACGATTTTTGTTAGATATTGGCTATTGTCATCGACTCTACCCTGCCGTATAAAAAAGGTGTTTTATCAAAACAAAGAAATCATAGTTCAAATGATTGACCGATAAAACCTTTAAGTTTCTTCGTTTTAGCATCCGCCATAGAACGTATTTTAAGGTGCCGTCGATATTTACCGACGCCTTCCAATAATCCTTTGGGATCTTTCAACTCAGCACCACGATCAAACTCAATAGTCACATATTCTTTGCGCACAAAAACACCACAAAATAAACGTTTAGGCGCCAGGTATTTAAGCTCAAAAACGATTCCCCCATACATTGCCTTTTCGTTCGCATCCGGCGCAACGCTTGCGACGATTTCTCGCACAAAATCCACGATTTGCGGTGCTTCCTTAGCTTTCATAATCTTTAAGCCTATTGTGTTTGCTCAGCAAAACCAAGGATATATCCGTTAAAATCCATTATATAAAACTCCTTCATCCCATACCAAGTCGTGGAAATACCCTTGATAATATCAACCCCATTTTCTTTGAACGAATCGTGGAGCGCGCTAACATTATCTACATCACAATAAAAAGTTGCGGATGCGCCGATAGGAACGCCTTTAAGCGCCTGGACATCTTCTCCATATACATCCTTGCGCATAAACATCACGAACACATCATCCCGACTGACCATTGCATAGACATATTTCTTTTCATTAGCAAGCTTGGTTTCAATTGCTTTTTCGTTTTCTGGAACAAGCATATCCAATTTAAAACCAAGTTTCTCGGTGTAAAATTTTACCGTTTTGGCCACATCAATAACCATTAAATCCGGTGTAAGTTTCTTAAATTTTACTGCCATTGTCTTCTTCCTAGAAAATAAATATGATCTTGTTCCTTTAGGGTTCGCGTCCACGACAACTCAGACCAGCGCTGCTACTTCAACAGCTTTCTATTCTGCGGCAGACTCCTATAATTTTCTTTACTGATTACTTTCTTCCCGCTTTTACGTTCCAATTCTTTTCTCGCGTTACCCGCAACAGCACCACCCTCAAAGGCAGCTTGCTTGTTTTTAACAAAACCTTGAGCATTTTTATTGATTGCGATCTCTTTGGTCGACGCTTCGCCAAGCATTGAAAAGATAAGCTCCAAATCAGTCATGTGATCCCTTAGGTTCTCACGCTTAAGCCCCTTGTGTTTTTTGTAAGCCGATGGGGTCATGCCAAATGTCGCTTTGGATATTTCAGCAGTTAATATTTCGTATTCCTTTTGCTCCTTTATACCTCGCCTCTGCCACTGGTCAGTTAATTCTTCACGGATAGCGATTCCGCGCATCCGTTTCTCAATCCATTCATCGCTGTGCTCTTTAGCCTTGTATAATGCCCTCGTCCTTTTTGTGGCAAGCTCTGGATTTTCGATCTCCTGGATCCGCTCGTAACCGACCCGAGCCAACCAGCGCTTAAACGGCTCAGCCTTTTGGGATGGGATAGACTGAATAATACGAAAAATTCCTTCCGTATTTGCACAATTGAGTTTTTGATCCCCACCGGATGTCTTAACGGAAAGGGGGGTGACAATTTGTCCCCACCCTTTGCTAAGCTCATTGTCACGCTTACGCATCTTCTTGATATAGTCCTGAACATTTGGCGAATCGGTAAGCGCTAAGACAACATCATTAACCACAAACCACCACTCATTATTATGGATGGTCTTTCTGATTTCACGTTTCCTGAAAATCGCAATTTTAGTCGTAGTTATTTCTTTGTTCATGTTTCCTCATTTCAACTCATAGCGACCCTGGCCTATTACGCCGGCCAGGGTTCGCCTGAGCGTCAACAATGGCGGTGTGTTCTCGAATTCGTTCGAACCGAATTTAGGGGATCAGTCCCCGGCTCGGCATCGCCCCGCCGTGCCCAGCTACAGTAACGTAATAAGCGCTTCTGCTGTATGAGGCGGGGCGCTTAGCGTCCTCGCCTACAAGCCACACCACGTAAAACTCGTGCCTCTACGGCTCGTCCGCCCCACCTACGCCTTCAACACGCACGCTACACGAGGCTCCGGTGGGTTGCCGAGCCCTCACCGCGACCGACTCAATACCAAAAGGCAATTTTGCCCGCGCCCAAAATTGCCTTTTGGCCTACACGGGACAAAAATAATCATCGCGACAGCAAGCTGATTTTGGTT
>Ga0247841_10011904_pt1 | contig 11448 bp, 8 predicted proteins | sample LaCruzMarch2015__2_FD_192410 | JGI IMG/M metagenome (GOLD analysis project Ga0247841, IMG submission 192410) | Freshwater microbial communities from meromictic Lake La Cruz, Castile-La Mancha, Spain - LaCruzMarch2015_18m | ecosystem: Environmental > Aquatic > Freshwater > Lake | place: Spain...
AAATTCTACTAAGCCATAATGGTGCATTTGTTAAAAATCTTTCAGTATTAACGCTTTTAACAATATTCTTGGAATTAAAAACAGATGACCTACTATAATCAGCTATGCCTCCCTGCATAAAAGTAAAATAAATAACGGAAATATAAAACAAGGCAAAAATTAAAATAAAAATTAGAAAGAACTTCTTTGCCTTAAGCAGTACTTTTCTGTAAAAATAAAAAAGAAATAATAAAAAAGGAGGAAGAAATATTTTAGGCGCATCATAGGCATACAAAGATATACCGAAAAAAATAGCGGAAAAAATTAGAAAATATTTTTTTTTATCGCTATATAAAAATAATACAATACCAAATAATACGAAGAATAAAGATTCTTCCGCAAGCAATCCCTGCCTTGAAATATGCAATGCCCACGGATTTACCGCGAATAAAAATGTTACGACATTAGATAAAGCGATGGACTTAAATAGCTTATTAACTATAAAAAAAACAATTAAAACTGTAAGTGAACCTAAAATTGCAGATGGTAGTCTTTCAACAAAAATATTCAGTCCAAAACTCTTAATAAATGGCATCAATAGATATGTATAAATTGGAGGATGAGTCCCACCCGTATTGCTATCCGCAAGCACAAATAAATTAAATTCACCATGAGGATCCAATCCCGTTTTAAGAAGACTATATGCTGAATAACCTGTATCAGCCTCATCCGTATGAACTCCGGATGGAATTTCTCCTAATTGCCAAAATCTTAGAAAAGTAGCTAGAAGAAGAATTAAGAGAAGTAGAAAATGCTTCTTAAACATAATTTGGAACCTAATTTGATATTATGATACCATATTCATGTATATTAGCCTTAAATCTACTATCGAAAATGGATTCCTAATTCTATGTCTTTGACGTGAGGAACGCGTTGCTCTTCCAGACTTAAATTAAATTTTTCGATTGTAAATCCACTTGGAAATTTTTTAGTTTCAACAGGTTCGGATGAAATCTTTACTTGAACTTTACGCCACCAAACATGAGTCATATAGGGATTATTTCCCGGGGGCGGAGCAGCAATAATATATGTAATAGGCTTTTTTACATATTCAAAGGCTTTTGCATGAGCTTTCTTAAAATTATAAATCATGGCATACCGAGGTTGATACGCAAGTGCGTCGGGTGCAAAAACAAAATAGCCAAATTCTTTATTCTTTTGCAAGTTAATTACCTCTTTGGCAACGCTACTCAATGACTTCCAAGAATTATAATCTTTTCCCATAAGAAATTCTCGAGACGACACATAACTAGTAGCAGTAGTAAAGCTAAAATAAAAAATAATACCGATAAAAAACAGAGATGGTATTTTATATTTACTTGCGAGAAGAGAAACAAGCCACAAAGTAGCTAATGGTATAAGAAGATAAACGTAATGGAATAGCATAACACCCTTATTGAAAAAGCTAAGCATCATATAGCCAAAATAATAAAAAAGGAAAAGTAAATATATATGCCTATATTTACTTCTATTTTTAATTAGTAAAATTGTTGCAATTATGACAAAAATAAAAACAATGTAGACAAAAAGCGTGTTAGGAGCATTATTAAAAAGCTGTAAAGAAATCGTATTGTTAAATCTATTTTCCAACCACAACTGTAGCGGTATAAAAAAATGTAATGATCCTCCTGTCGAAAAGATTGCCTTAATCATTTTCAAACCATGACGCAGATCAAAAATAATGAAATTTGATAAGAAAATTGGAATCAGAAAAAAAGTTAATAAGTGTTTCCAAAGCTTATTCTTGTAAAGAAACCAAATGATCAATGTTAAAGAAAGTATCGAAAACTGCATTCCCACCCCAATCTCAAGTTGAATAAGTATGGCTAAAGCTAAAAGATGTAGGATAAGATATAGATTCTTTTTACTTTTAACGTACATGCATATGGTGAAAAACAACATCGGTACAAAAAAGAATGTTGCTTCAGCATGAAAAATTCCATTCAGATGAGGAATCATTTGAGCTGAAACAAAAACAATAAAAACAAAAGCTGATAAAGTACTTAATATTTTTTTTACCATATAAAAGCTTGTAATTAGGAAGATACATTCAAGGAAAATCCAAAACCAGGCGACAGCAACAGGATTACCGTTTCCAAGCACGTATGCTGGATAATTTATATATGTCCAAAGAGGGCCATGAAAAAGATTGTTAGTGCTGGACCGAGGTCCGATGAGGACAATTTTTTTCTGGTCCATTTCCTGAAGCAACAGAAAATCTCTTGCAACATCATTAAAAAAATTCACCTCACCATGACGCACTAAAGAAGAAGAAAGATATACATTAAACAACGTAAGTAAAAATAAAATGAGATAAAATAATTTTTTCATATTCACTTTTCAACATGATAACCCAGGATAGGTTCTCCTGACGGAAGCAATATTGAATGATTTTCATCATCAAGTCTTGTGTCATCAATATATATTGTATTTTTTACAAGCTTTGAATAATCTATTTTGTCAACAAATTGATATCTTCCAAAACTTTTCACATAGTAAAAACCCTCTGAAGTGGAAGGATAATAAACTACTTCTTTCCTGAATTGATATGGATTATATTTTTCATAAAAAAGAAAATAAATGTAAGGAAAATTTTCCGGTCCCCGCATTACTACATTATATGTAGGATACCTATCAGTTAATTTTACTGCTTCACGATATCCATAATGCCAAAAAGTCATTCTTTGCACATTGAAATGAATAAAATAGATATTCAGGAAAAATATTACATTAAGAAAAAAGAGAAAAATTAATATAGTTTTCATAATGATATTTGCCATCGTTTTTCTTCTTAAAAAAACAAAAATCTGATAAAACCCATAGGACGATATAAGCATGAAAAATGGCATTAGCACAAATAGCCTGGTTGAATTAGGAGCATCTCGAGTTACAGCTGAAGATATAGGTGCAACAAATAACCAAACAGCTAATAATTTTAAGGACTTTTCTTTATTCCAAAATAATCCCGCAAAACCAGCAAAAAGAAAAATAGCATCTATTAGATATAGATTACCGAATGCTCCGATATTGTGCGCTAATTTTTCCCCACCCTTGTCAAAAAGAAAACTCGGGGAAAAAGAGTTTATGTAATTTTGTGCAATTTGATAAGGAACCCCAAGATATTTATTTAACAATATTTTTTCAACAAACGGATTTTTTAAAGCATTATCTCCTCTTAATTTTTCTACACGTTCATAAATTATATTCTTATCGTTAATTATTAAGGTTGACAGTTTGTTGCTTCCTGAAGAGGCACTAAAAGTAAAAATAAAACTAAGAATAATAAAAATTGCAATTGATAAATAAGATTTTTTATTTAAAAAAAATGACTTTCTGAAAAACACTATTAGAGCTAAAACAAAAATAGGAATAAATAATATGTAACTATGGTAAGTAAGCATTGTAAGAGCAAAAAGTACAAATGAAATTAAAAGCCATTTTACCTCTTTCTGGTCCTCATAAATATATTTTAGAAAAGCAAGTAATCCTCCCAAAAAAATAGTCGTTGCTAAATTAACTTCATAGGCTACGCGCGAAAAATAAATATTCCAGGGCGAGATAGCGAAAAACAGTGCGGAGATCAGGGCAAGATTTTTTTTATTAAAAAGTCTAATGCTTATGAAATAAATTAATAAAACTCCGATAACTCCAGCCAATACGCTTATTGACCGAATAGAAAATTCATTAAGACCAAACAGTGCTACCGGCACAACTCCGAGATATGAATAAACAGGCAACTTCCAATCGCCAAAAGACTGAATAGATAAGGGCAAAAATTTGCCATGTTCATCCGCCCCAGTTTTTAGAAAAGAATAAGATGTATATCCTAGTGCTGCTTCGTCAGGATTAAGACTATCCGGCAGACTATTTATCCGATAGGCTCTAAGAAATAAAGCAAGAAAAATTATTAAGAAAATTGCTAAGCCAAATTTGTGAGTTTTGTAAAACTTTATAAAAAAATTCACTTTATGTATTTAATTTAAAAACCTATATCTTAATAAACTCCAAAAGGCAAGAAATCCATCCCTAAATGTATTCAATTTCTTTCCTTGATCATAACCCCTGGGCGTAGTTGAAATTGGAATTTCTAAAATTTTATATCCTTTTTTTAATAATTTCGCTGTAATTTCCGGTTCAAATTCAAAACCCCTAGCATTTAACTTCATATCCTCAACAGCTTTTCTTGGAAATAGTTTATAGCAAGTCTCCATATCTGTAATCCATTGCCCATAAAGAATGCTTGTCAATAAGCTTAAAAATTTATTACCCATATAATGAAGCAAAAATTGAGAAGTTCTTTCTTCTTTAAGGAAATTTGGCAATCTCTTAAGACGAGTACCGTAAACTATCTTGCTCTTTTGTTCTGAAATGGGCCTTGTAAGTTTTTCTATATCTTTTGGATTATATTCCAAATCCGCATCTTGAATTATTATATAATCTCCTGTTACATTTTTAATTCCGGCTCTAATAGCCGCTCCTTTTCCTTGATTTTTTGCATAACTAACAACCTTTATATTTAATTGCGCAGACAAATTTGAGATTATATCTTCTGTCCGATCAGTTGACCCATCGTTAACCACTATAATTTGTTTTTCAACGCCAGAAATTTTAACTTGACTTACTCTCTTAAGTATTTCTGAAATTGTTTTCTCCTCATTAAAAACAGGAATAATAATTGATAATTTCATTAAAAGATTGGATTATTTTTCTCCTTTAAAATAAGCTAAAACTTGACTATCTTTTAAGATATAAAGCTTTTGATCAATATTGCTATATTTTATAATTTTAGGAAGCAGAATAAAAGCAGCTAAAAAACCTTTAAAAAATGCTAAATCTCTTCCTAATAATGCTTTTACAAAATAATAAGGCATCCAAATTAAATGAAATAGCTGTAAATCTAAATCGGTAATGTTTTTCCAAACAAATATAAATTGATTTCTATATGCGATTGTTTTTACTTCAAAATTTGAATATATATTTTTGATTGCTCCTTTTTCGTGTTCATGTGTCACGATGCTTTTTGACTCAAATAAAATTTTGTACCCTGATTTTAACCCTCGATATGACAAATCTATATCTTCCCAATAAAAAGGGTTATAAAGCTCGTTAAATCCTCCTAATTTCTCCCAGATGTTTTTTCTAAATGCACTACTTCCGCCATTTACCCAAAGAGTATTTGTTTTTTCAACTTCACCTTTAGAATGAGTAAGAAATCCTTTTTTCCACTCGCCAATTCCTCTTCCCCTCAAAACTATCTTATCTCCTTCTATACTTTTATCCATACATCCAACAGCAAATACATTTTCGTCTTTAAAATGGTAGATTAATGGACTTAGGAAATCTTTTTCCGGCACCACATCTGTATTCAAAAGAATAACAATTTCTCCCTTTGCTTGCCTAACTCCTTTATTAATAGACGAGGAAAAACCTAAATTTTTTTCATTTTTTATAACTTTTAACCTTGACCTAAAACCGCCCAACACTTTTAATGATCCATCTACCGAAGCATCATCAATAACAATTATTTCTGCGTTTCCTACAGCATCAAATACTTTAGGCAAATTTTTCTTTAAAATCTTTTCTCCGTTATAATTTGGTATAACAACGCTAATGCTCATATCTAAAATAAAAAATTATAAAATTCTACCCTATGTTTTCCCGAAGGCACAATGATTCCTCTAAAATTATAATCTGTTACGTATGTCTTTGCTAGCTTTTTATCTATAGATGCTTTCCAAGTTGGATAAAATGTGTCCGTTAAAATAAGAAATCCCGCATCTTTATTTTCTGTATCAATAATTATCTTATTTGCAGAATACTGAATTATATTTGCCGAGCCAACTGACCAGTCTACATCAAGATCTTCGCTTCCGTCTTCTATAATTCCTATTTGAGCTAAATTAATTGAAGGATCAAAAAGCATTTCAATAGACTCTCTCTTGTCTTTAGATAATTTTATATTCTTTACAAAAAATGCCCTTGGCATTACATTCTTATTTTCATAAATTATCGTTTGCCCTTCCTGAAATACTTTAACAAGCTTTGAAGAATTAAGTTCAGAAAGACTTAGCACATACTTAATTCCCAATAGATCTATTATCCTTGAATCATAATTATGAGGAGTAATAATTCTATTAAATCCAAATGGGGGATTTATATCTGCTTTTTTTCTTTCCGATGCCGCCATCAACTCGCCATACCTTAATAAATACAAAGGGTCATATCCATCAATACTTTGTAACTTATAAATAGCGGAAAAGTTGGGAGGAAGTATTCTTGAATCCGTTGTCATAATTCTAAATTCTCCTAAGTCTTTCTGCAAAAAGGTAATTGTTTTTGCAGAAGGAAAAAGATAAGAACTTTGAGTAAATGGGGTAAATTTCCAGCCAAAACGCAATAAATCAAATACTGTAATAATAATCATGAAAGCACATATTGTTACAATATACTTATTCTTTTTTTGAGAGAATATCAATGCAATAAATAAAAATGATGAAAATATGAAAAGAACTGTTGGCAATAATAAATTGCTTTTTACAACTGATAAATGCTCTTTAGGAATGAATACCCAAAGACCCGTTAATATAATAAAAATAAAAATTAAGGGATAGATTATGGCAATTTTTCTTTTTGCTTTAAGTAAATAGTCAAAACCCAAAGCAGATAAAACTGCCAAGGCAAAATCTGCAACAAATAAAAGGCGTGTCGGTTGTGACGTACTAAGAAAAGGAATTTTTAGAATATACGGAATTTTTGCAAAAAAAGTTGGAAAAGAAAAAACTATGCTCAGAAAAAAAATTGTTCCAAAAAATAAAGTTTTCTTATCTCTTCGATAAAACATCCCAAATAAAACCAAAATTAAAGGAATAATTCCCACATACCCAACAAGTTCTCCATAATTCCACACTCCCCAATAATTAAGAGTTGTAGGATTACCAAAAAAATCAGGAGCAATAAATTGAATAAGATGTTGCCAAGGAACAAACCAACCAAGATTATTAAAGTTTAATGCGTCAACATTCCGAGCTGATAAAGAAATGAATTGAAGAGTCGGAATCCATTGAGCAGATGATAGTATTAGGAATAAAGTATTAAGTATTATGTATATGAGCAAAATTTTTACACTTTTGCCATATTGCCACCATCTAGCAATAAAGTAAGTGAATGAAAACAACCCAAGATAAAAGAAAATTTGCAGGTGTCCCGCAAAAAAGGCTGATGTTAAGGAAAATATATAAAGAGCAGCCCATACGAGAATCTTTTTGTTTTTTACGCTTAATACTTGATACCTAATACTTGATACTATTTTATCAATTGAAAGAAGAATTAATGGCAACCATAAACCGACATGTGTTATTGTTCCCCATTCCATCCATGCAACAAAAAAACCTGAGAAAGAAAATGCAACACCCCCTAACACGCTTGCCCATTTATTTAATTTGAAATTATTTAGATAATAATATAAAAAAACGCCACCCAATAATGGCCCTAAGAAAATAATAAAACTCCATGCCATATGAAAAGGCATTGCAAAAAATAAAATATTCAAAACATAAAAAGAACCGGACTGAAAGTTGGCCAAAAGAGGCGCACCTGCAAAACTATATGGATTCCACAATGGTAATTCAAGACTCTTTTCAGCTGAAACCACCAATTCCCGCCAAGGATATTGTTGACGCACAGGATCCGTTATTAAAAAATTCTTGAATGGAATACCATTTGGATAATTTTTAGCATAAAAATCTCTAAATGGATGATAAAGCCCTATGATTGTATCTGCCGGAATAGGAAGCAATCCTTTAACAAAGAATTGCCAAAAAAACAAAAAAACTACTGATAATATAAATAAATACGGAAATACTCTTTTCATTATTTGATAATTTTCTCTAACTCATTACAAAATCTATTTCCACTAAACATCTCTGATCTTTTTATTGAAGCTATGGACATCTTCTTTAATAATTTTTCTTCTTTAATTAATCCGTTGGTTTTTGCTATAAAATCTTCTATGTTGTTACACAAATATCCATTCTTATCATTTTCAACTATTTCCTTTTGTCCTCCTGCATTGAATACCACTGGCACACAACCTGCCCCCATTGCCTCAACTGTTGAAATTCCGAAATGTTCTGCTTTTTCCGGATATTTTTGCAAATCTTCTCCATATCCGGTTGCATGCCAATAAATTTTTGCTTTTGAATAATACTCCCAAAGTTCTTTGTTTGATATATTCTCCATCAACTCTATCGAATATCCTCCTGACATCTTTCTAAGTTTATTTAATTTTTCTTTATCCTTATCTTTAACGCCCACTATCAGTTTAAATTCCCAGTTTTTTAATCCCTTATCCACCATTTTCTTAAAAATATTAATCATAACGTCCTGTTTTTTAAAATTTGACTCATGAAAGTCTACATCAAATCTACCAACATGTAGGATAACATTTTCTTTTTTCATATCTTTGATAGTACGTAAATCTACCAGAGGATATAAAACCTCACTTTCTACATTTAATTTTTTATCAATAAAGTTTTTTGTAAAATACGAATTGCAAAATATTTTCTTTACGAAAAACAACTTTATTCTGGTTTTTATAGATTTTCCATCAACCCATTCTATCGGAAATTGGAAGTGGAGAAATAACTTTGTCCATAGAAACGGAATACTGCCATCACTTAGATAGACTATTGCATCAAATTTTCTGGAGTCAAAAAAACGAGACATCAAAGAAGTGTCTTTACTAAATATATTTTTATAAAATTTAACCGAAGATAAATCTATCCCTAATTTTTTGAAGGCCGTTTGTTTTATTGAAACTTCTTTATCCTTATCCCAAAAAATAAATACTTCATGCTGAGAAGAAAGACATGACGCAACAGACAATATATACTTTTCTCCTCCACTCAATGTATCCAAATATGGGTCGTATAATCCTATCTTCATATTTCCTCTTAATTATTTCAAAATAACATCCTCACCGTCCCTTTTATCTTTCTCAAATACTACTCTAATTATAGCTCCTTTACTATCTTTAATTAATATCTTGCCCCCCGAATACCCCCAAAGAATGCTATCATATTTTTTTTCAACACCTTCAGTGCCATGATAATTATAACTGCTATATATCCTCGTGCAACACTCTTCGTAAAGAGTGTTCATGATAGTCAGTCTATTCATGCCCTTATATATCCTAGATGGGTAAGGGGTCAATTTGACTCCCGGGAATGATAAGAGCTTTACTTTAGTTTTTTGATCCAAAGGATAAGCTAGGCTAACAAGGGAAACGTATGTTCCCGGCAAAGAATTCTCCAAGTATGCATTCTGAAGATGAGGAGCTTTAACGTCTCCAATAATACTAATGAAATCCAGCATTTCATTCTCTTTTTTCAGATCTATCTTCTCAGGATTAATCGACACGAGATAACTCCCATAATCCTGCGCTAATATTTCTCCGCCAGAATTAATAATTGCTCCTCTTTTACCTAAATCTGTTTCTGTCTGCACGATAAAATCTGGAGAAAAACCGTTAAAAACCAAACTCCAATCCCACTTTACCTCCCATTTCCCATTTTCTTGAACCAATTTAATTACTTTTTCTTCATAAAATGAGCCTAATTCTTGAGTTTTGTATGTTACTCTGATCTTCACAGATCCTATTGGTGAAAACACTGGAATATTTTTACTCAATTCTTTTATGTAAATTTCCTTAATTTTTGCATCATCAAAAGCTTTATTCGCAATATATCTAAATTGATTTCTTGTTAAACCTAAAACATCGCTATTTACTATATTTTCTTGATAAATATCGTGAAAATATAAATGGGACAAATTATAGTAAAAACCATTCAGGGAATTTTCTGGTTTGGTAAGTAAAAAAAAGAAAGAATTAGTAATTCCAAATAAGAGTAATATTAAATATAAAATTATCCTTTTTTTATTCAAAAAGGACCGCACAAATTTAACTACAATAAGATAAAGAAATGGCAAAATAATTACCAAATAACGGGGATAAGAAGGTATGATTGAAAGAATAAAAAGACTTCCCAACACAAATAATCCAAAACCTTTCCAAACGAAAGGAATTTTCTTTTTGAGAATAAATACGATTGAAGCTAGCAATCCGGCAATGCCTATCATCGGCCACGCAATCCACCATTCATTAATACGAGTTAATTCTCCGCTCGAAAGTGAAGGAAAGTTACCAAAAAATAACATCTGCCAAATAGCCCCTTTATGAACTATTAATTGGGATTTTAAATAAAAGAATAAAACATATTTTTGAAATCTAAAAAAATCTATTATCGAATTTCCGTCCAGGAAAAATTTAATATTTACGGTTAATATTGCCAAACCTATGCCGATTAGATATGCAAAATATTCTCTTTTTATATTTCTTAGTATAAAAAAAATAGATTCTATAATCAATATCAAGGGTAAAAATATTGGATATTTAACTTGCGCAAAAAGACCTAAAGAAAAACCGGAAATTAATGCGTAAAGAATACATCTACTGCCTATATTCGTTTTTGTATTTACAATATAAGTCAAAAACAAAACATGAGCTAAAAGAAAAAAGAGCTGGCAAATATCTAATGCACTTTGCCAAAATTGACTAAAGAAAAGAGGATCTAAAAATAAGATAGAAATTACAAATAAGGAATCAATTTTATTTTTCAAAACCCTTGCTCCAATCATATAAAAAAGCGCTAATGAAGCTAGGCCAAAGAAAATTGAATAATAAAGTGGATTATTAAAAACCTTTATAGACAGCCCAATGAAATACTTTCCTAAAGGGGGAACCTCGGAATCAAAACCTGTGATACTCCCCCCATCAATAAGACCATAACCTATGTAAGCAAAAAGTCCGTCATCTCCAATAATCCGCTTCGACAGAGGAAGTACCCATTGAGAATGCTCAAAACGATCTTTCCAATATACAGCATCATAATTTTGGGTAAATAGTGCTCTTTGACTATAAATAATTTGGAAAAAGTGAAACAGAAGTATCGCGAAGCAAAAAAAGATAATAAATTTTTTCACAAATATAAATCCGCCATGAGTATATTCTATCAATTCTTAATCCCCTTGCAAAATTCACAAGACTATGGTAATCTTAAAATATATGGACTCAGTTACTTCCATTCCGGCTCCTTTGCAATATATTATTCTTATTTGGTCTATTGCGTGGAAAGGAATAGCCTTATGGAATGCTGCAAAACATAGCCAGAGAAATTGGTTTATTGCAATTCTTGTTATAAATATAGTTGGAATTTTGGAAATTATTTATCTTTTCCGATTCGCAAAGAAAAGGATGACTTTGGGTGATTTGTATTTTTGGAAATCAAAATCAAAATCGTAGCTAAAATTCCAATCACTCCTCCAATTGCCAAATATATCCCACATCTAAAA
>Ga0247841_10011905_pt1 | contig 11448 bp, 8 predicted proteins | sample LaCruzMarch2015__2_FD_192410 | JGI IMG/M metagenome (GOLD analysis project Ga0247841, IMG submission 192410) | Freshwater microbial communities from meromictic Lake La Cruz, Castile-La Mancha, Spain - LaCruzMarch2015_18m | ecosystem: Environmental > Aquatic > Freshwater > Lake | place: Spain...
GCGACGGAAATCTTTTGAGGAACCATACACCGGACCGAGCCATCCGGCTCGGTCCATACAATCTGAAAAATAGGAGTCCCAAATAATCAGAAAAAATCAGTCAATTTAATGTGAGAAACAACAATGTTCTGCTTTCATATTCCAACCCAACAGGCGCAAGACTGGGGAGTCGAAATGAGCGCCCTTGAACGGAAGCGATGGATTCCTGCCAAAGAGTTCAATCATATGAGATTCGCCCCGGTCTTCAATGAAATCCGAGCTCTCTTAGGTTTGCTTGCATGACATTTCGAAGATGCTGACTAAGTATCCAGATCACCAGATGAAAGTGGCAGTACGCTGTGTTCGGAACACCGCCGATCAGTCAGGTGCTAAGAGAGGATGCCCGTGAGTCAAAAATCCCTGACTGAAATGAACGATCTGGAGAACAAGGTAAGGCATCTGATTTCCGAAGTACTTATAGACATCGATGAGAAGGACATCCGGCTCGATTCAAGCCCATCTTCTACACCGCACTACTGATACTTGGGCTATCTCAATATGTTACGAGAATGGCAGTCAGCTGTGGCACCATGTTTTGCGGTCTTCCAAGAGCCGAACTGGTGCGGCCTTGAGAGACCTCGATAGAACAAGCGGCATCTGATGCCTCCAACAATCGACAACACTGTGATCGAGGGTGTCCCCGTACAGATTGGTCGAGCGGTGAAGGATCAACATTACCTTGAAGGTGGCATCGTTTCCAAGAAGGCTTCTTCCAGACCCTGTTTCGTGCATCGGATCGGATGCGCTCCTCTGCAATTCGGCCGAACTTGCCCCGCTAAGGCCGTTTCGGGTGCCGCTGCGCCATCTGCTGGCGGCAGACACCATGTCAAATACCACATAGTTAGACACAGTCAAGCTATATTTGGCAGTCACGTGGCACCATGTTTCTAACCTCCGTCAAGGCTGCCCCATGTAATTACGAAGGGGTAAGATGCCGGAAATCCCCTATAACGGCCTTCAACTGTAGAAGATGGGTCAAGGATCGTGGACGATCTGGGGGCAGAGTCCCTCGATATTTATGACATGGTCTGCCTCCTCGAAGATGAATTGGGACTCGAAATCAGTGATGAAGCTGTAGAGAATCTCCGCACGGTGGGAGACGTTGTCTCCTTTATCCGGGTGACGAAAGGTTTGGAACTTCAGCCACATGACCTAGTGTTTGCCGTCAAGTCCAGTAATTTGGCCTTGGTCCAACACCTTCTGGAGGCAGGAACGGATGTGAACCGCAGGGACATCGCAGGTCGCAACGGTCTGAGGTTCCACGTTGACGGCATCATGAATTGCCATCACCGGAATGTTATGCGCAGGCTGAATTGGCTGCCGCCTCACACTATTTGTCCATAGTGCTCAAGAACTCGTCCACGTACCACAAACCCCTCTCAAGGATCTCCAGCAATGTCTCACGTGTCTGTGTAGTTAGCCGTTTCAGATCATAGCATTTCAAAATCGCCCGCAGATGCTCATCACTGCCGAACACGAAACCGAGCTTTTCCGACAAGTACCTGGCGACAACTTGCACTTCGCTCGGTGGAACGTCCTCAAATGATCTCGGCCCCCTGTTTCGCAATCTGATCGGTCGGCTCCCCTTTACTCTGACAACAGAGTGGAACAGGCCTCCTTTGCCAGCCTCATCTTCATGCACAACACGTCCCTGTCGAATAGCATGAGCGAGGGCTCTGTTCATCGTGCTCTTGAGCTCACGATCCATCCGCTTGATGCCACAGCTCGTTAGGTAAATCTCATAGACCCTCTTCGCAATCACCGGGCCTTCGATCTCGATGATTCGCACCAGTCCTTCTGAGACCTCGGCCAAGCTGCAGCTTTTGGGATCTTGGTGAGAGAAAGGGAAGGCGAGTTGCGTTTCGAGCCCTTCTGAGAGCTCGGCCAGGCTACTGACTCTGGGATCCTTCCCCGGAGGACCGGCATACTCTACATAATCGAGGAATTGCAGATTGGCTCTTCGCGATCTCGCCGGGGAATTGATCGTTTGCCTGCTGTCGAAGAGATCTGCGTGGCCAGTCGAAGGACGCAATGGGGCTTCGGCTGGAGGCACGTCGCCGATGGGTGAACTGTTTTCTGCCGACAGAGCCTCAGAAGTCGATGCGTTAGCGGTCTCAAGAACTTCAACTGGCTGCGAGCTGCTGTTCTTCACGGCCGACTCCATGAAGGGAGATACGTTTCGATGCTCGGTATGCACGCTCTTCCGCGCCTCTTCGGCCCCAATCGGGTCGATGCCATGCTCTACCAACGTCTTCAAGAGGTCCTCCAGCATGGCGTTCCGGCGGCGGATAAAGGCGGAGGCGAAACAGCGCCAAAACGTCCAGCCGGCACGCTCCAGCACGCGCTGGCGCTGCATGTCATCGGTCCACTTGTCCGGGCCGTGGTATCGGTCTCCATCGCACTCGACCGCCAGACGAGCGTCTTTGTGTCCCTCCACCACCATATCGATACGGTACTGGCCGACCCTCACTTGTGGCGTCACCCAGTAGCCGCGCTGCGTGAGTTCGTCATACATCTCGCGCTCGAAAGGGGATTCGCAAAGTTGTCGCAAATCCTCCACGCGCGTCTCATCCTGCGCGAAGGGCGCCGCGAAATGAGCGATGAGACTGCGGCGCAACCTATCCGACTCGCTCAAATGCTCCATCTCCACTGAATGAACGAGAAACATCCGATCCCTCGCGCGAGAGGCTGCTACGTTAAACCGCTGGGCGAAGGTATCGCGGGTGAGCGGGGCGCCAACCTCATTGGGCGCCGACACCATGGAGAGAAACATTATGTCACGCTCTTTGCCCTGAAACGTTCGTGCATCGCCACAAGTGATTCGGTGTTGCTGCATGACTTCCAGCCCGAGCTCGTCCGTCAGCCGGTGCCAAATCTCCAAGGCCTGCTTATCCCCCAACAGTGAGACGACGCCGATGGAGCGGCCAACCATGTTCGGATCTTCCACAATCGCCTTGATCTCATCGATGATGAAGCGCGCTTCAGGAAGGTTCACGTCGCCTTTCCGGTAGCCGTTTTCCACCAACACATCGATGAGGGGCGGGTCGAGCCGCTCGGAGGCTTTCGGCAGGCGCAGTGGCCGCAACTCGTGATTGTAGAACTCGCGCTTCGAGTATTCGATGATGGGGCCAACGCAACGGAAATGCTCTTTCAGCATCACCGCACTCTTGGCAAAGACAACTTTGAACAGGTCATAGATGGACCGCTCCGGTGACATCTGCGGCCTGTATGTCTCCACCTGGCCCGCCAGGAAACGATTCATGAGACTATGGATCTTCTCTTCCTCGAGACCTACTCCCTCAGGAGAAACCTGTTTGTCGTCGCCGACGATCAGCATCTTCTGGGCCCGTAAAAGAGCAGGCAAAGCAGTGAGATCGGACTGGGAGGCTTCATCGATGACGACTAGATCGAAGCAGCCCAACTCAGCAGGCAATGATTCCGACACCCGGTAGTGGGCCATGATCCAGCACGGCACGGCGGGGTTCGCAAGGGAGGCTGCCATGCGTGCATCATGCCGGTAGCGCACAGCGCGCTTGCCCGTTCCTTTGCCGATTTTCTGGATGGCGTTGAGGTACGCCTGCAGAGCGGCCCGGATGCTCGGGGAGGCGTTCTCTGCCAAGTTGAGCCAGGTGCGCTTCATAACAATGTCGCGGTACGCACGGGACAAATCGCTTTCGACGTCGTGGCGGTCTTTCGTCAGTTTCTTGAGATCTTCCTGCGCATCAATCGACTCGAGGTAAGTGCCGAGGCGCCTCAGTTGCCAGGCTTTGCGCCAGTTGTCCGGCAACAGGCTATCCACTGTACCCGTAAGCGGCTGTTTGAGAAGCTCGGCGTATTTCGATGCTCCAGAGGCCTCCACCTTATCGCAGACCTCGCGTACAGTGGCAAGATGTCTGTTTAGGCCCAGTACTCTGGAGAGCTCGTCCATCAGAGCCGACCATCTGGCCTGCATCTCTGCGTCTGTAACATTCGGGTTGCCCAGCGTATCGGCGAGGAAGCCGCGGATGTCGTTGACGACTGGGCCAGTTCGGCCTCCCAGCACCTTCTGGATGCGCTCCTTGTTCACCCAGACCTGGGCGAGGCGATGCTTCGTCAGGTGGTGTCGAAGCGCCTTCTCCAGTTCAGACAGCCTCTGTACATCATCCGCCACTTCACGCGAGTGAGGCCAAGTGGGGAACAAACGGGCGGCCACCCTGCAGATTGCGCCCTCCACGGCCACCATATCTTTCACTTTAAGATAGAGCCGGAAACTTTCTGCGGCGGCGGCCAGATCGTCTTCCGGCTTGTCGCCAGGCATGGCTTCCAGGTGAAGCCCGTTGCCAAGTGCGTTCCAGCGCACGCCCAGTTCGCGCAGATGCTTCAACAATGCGAGATATTCAGCGACATGCTTCCAGCTCTCGGTATCGACGGGCGGATTGCCCAGGACGCGGATGCTATCAAGTTGCTTTTTCTGGATAGACTTGCCGAACAGTGTTATCAGCCCAAAGGGTTTCCTGCCATCGGCGAGATTGCCCACAGCCGTCACAAGCTCAGTATCAAGTTCCATCCTGGCCGGTGCGGTAACCGGACGCTCAAGAAACGCTGTCCGACGCTCGACAGCGTGCTCAAGGTCGGCCCCGAGGGCTTCCAGCATCTCCATGAGGTCGTCGTTTCCGCCGCCGCGCAGCTTTTCGTGCATGACATCCATCCACGGCCGTTGTGCATGGGTGATCGCTTTTCGCAGCTTCCGCAGGGTCTCGATGGCCCGGAGAAGGTGCTGCGCGAGGGTCAGTGTCTCTTCCTGGCGTGAATCGGCAAGCGCCGGAATCACACCCTTATGCACATCCTGTTTCAGTTTTTCGAACTGGGACAGGTCCTGGTGGACTTGGAGCAGCGCCTTGGGGTCAGGAAACTCGGCGACCTGCGGCAGGGGGGCACCGAGGTAGTTGATGTCCGGCCCCAGGGCACGACGCGCCTCCCGCAGCCGGACAATATCCGCGTCTGCGAACTGGGGTGCGAACTGGGGCCCCACGCCAAGCGCATCGGGGATCCATTCGAATTGCACGGCGTTCTCGACCACCTCACCAGCCGCATCTTGTGGGTCGATTTCCTCGGTCTCCAACGTGATCCTGGCGAGGTTTTGCTTGGCCAAATTCCCAATCTTGCGATCGATGAAAGCGAGCTTGCCATGAAGGGCGTCGACGAGTTCCTCCAACTGTTGGATGGCGCGCGACAGGGCCCCACGATCGAGAGCTTGTAGCTCGGAGGCGATCTTACGGATGGCATGTTCGAACTGCTTCATGCCCTCCTGCTCGCTGGTCAGCAACGAAATCGCGAGCGGGCGGATTTCATCGGGCAACTGCTCCCGCAGCACTGCAAGAGCCGGATCCTTCATCGAAGTCACGAGCACCCGTTTGCCTGTGGCCAGATAGTGGCAGATGATGTTGGCGATCGTGTGCGTCTTGCCGGTTCCGGGCGGCCCCTGTACCACGACTCCAGGCGATACTTCCAAAAGTTGAACGATGCGCACCTGCTCGTCGTTGAAGCGCTTTGGGAAGTAGAGGTCGTGCACCTCCTTGGCGCTTGTGCTGGACTCGACGTGATACGAGGCAGAAACGCCGCGGAAGGGTGGCAACGCTACAACGACGTTTGTCGTGTCAGGGTCGGTCACGATGGCTGTCACCGCGGGTGGATAGATCTCCGTTTCTTCGGCTTGCTTCTTCAGCTTCTCCAGATCCTGCAGAAACAGGCTGTTAGTGCGCGGGCGTGCGAAGACCACCCACGTGTCGGTGACTTGGAGCTTGTCATCGGGCTTGGGCAGCGTGCGGTCCGCCCCCGACACTTCGTCTGGCCAGTAGATGCCGTTTGCGTCGAGGTTGGCGGCTGCGGAGCGAAGCAGAGGCTCGAACGTGTCGCGGTCGAATGGCGAAAAGGTTATCTTAGCATCCCCGAAGAAATCCTTCGCCGCTTTCTCCAAGTCGGAAACACCCGGATTTCCAACAGAGGCGTACCAGTCAAGCTCAAGTCGAGTGTCAATGTCCCTCGGCCGGATTTCCACTTCGGCCGTCTCAGGGTTGAGCCAGAGCTCGACTAGGCGACTGATCAACGGGTAGTGAACGTTGGTTCCGTTATGGTTCCATGTCCCGACGCCGACACCCCAGACGAGTTCGAGCTGCGCTTCGACAATGCCGCCCTCGAGCTGCTGCTTCAGCGTGAAGAGCTTGAAATAAAGAGCGATGGTCTCGTGGCGACACTTCTCTTCCCTGGCCCAGGGATGCCACTTAATTTTTAGATAAGTTTCAAACTCAGCCCGTACCTGTACAGCCCCTTCGTAGTCAGAGAGGATGATGGTGGCGTCGGGGTCTATCTGTGGCTTGCCCTGTTCGGGTGGAGTTGCTGAAGAGGAATGAGTGCCCCCTGCAATCAGGCGCGCGCCTTCGGCAGATTCCAGTAGCCGTGGTTCCTCGGTCGGGCTTTGCGTGATCCGCACCCACGGCCGGAGCACTGCGCTGGTGATTTCCGGCGGCCTCGTTTCGCGCAGCCGCTCAACGGCAAGCCAGATGTCGTCTTCGCTATCAACACCGCTTATATTCACACGAATACCGGGCAGTCCTTGAATCTGGTGTTCGTGGAGAGCAAAGTGCCCGTGTTGGCTGACAGCCGCTGCTGGCTTGCTACGCAGCAGAGCGGACTGCTGTGCAAATTCGACGAGGGAGAGGAGCCGATCTTTTTCGACGCTCATTAGCCTTCGCCACTTCGTATTATCCGGGCCTCCCACACTCCTACGGTTGAATTCTTGCCGGTGTCCCCTATGGCCCGCCAGGGGCGCCTAACAACGAAGGGAAACGGGCCGCCTACAGGCGCCGGTTGACGGGAGGGTTACTCTTCTCGGCATCCCATCAAAGAAATTAAGCTAGTGCATTTCTTCAGCTGTGTTGCACGGTAGATCGCCTTCCAAATACACGCAAAAGCGCTTTCCGAAGGTCTTATGTGGGAACCGCCATCCCGTGCCATACTACATTACTGTCCCCAATATCCCTCCATTTCGAGCCTGATATCAAGGGAAAACATTGACAGCCCCAAAAATCCCCTATAATGGCGGACACGAGAAACATTCATGCGTGGGTCGTGACCAAAAGCGCCTCGAGATATTTGCATGGTATGGCAGAAACAGTTGTTATCGAAATTATGCCGCGGTCTTGCCCATTCCTTTCGGTTTGCCCCGGAGTCCAGTCTCGGCTCTGCCAACGCAGTCAACTCAGCTCCACTTTGAGTGGAACCGAAAGTCTCACACGATTCTCCATGATTTTCTGAATCACCTCTTTAACACGCGTGACTGTCACGCGCTCATTCGGGCATGTAAACCAAATTCCGTCATGGAGTAGCAAGACCGTTTGAACGGGAAGGTTTTCGGCCTGAAACGCACGGTGAAGAGCGAGCAGCGCGATCTTGAAGACATCCGCTTCCAACATCTGGACCACGGCGTTTTTCGCTTGTCGTTTCTCCCGGTCAGTCAATAGTCCCTCGTGGTAGAAGCAGCGCCTCCGACCCCACAGTGAGCCAACGTGACGGGACTCCAAAGGCACATCATCAAGGGAGTCCTCCTCCGGTCGCTGTCACCTGCTCAGTCCATATCGACCGCCAACGGCACGCTCAGATTTCCAGCAGTAGTCATAATCCTGCTGACAATACGCCTCACCTGGCCTTCCTCCTTTTGCGGGACCTCCACCCAAATGGAGTCGTGGATCATCATAACGAGATATGCTCTCATCTTCCTCCGTTGGAATATCCGATCCAGCCTTACCATAGCCGTTTTGATCAAATCCGCTTCTATCTGCTGAGTCCACGTGACCCGGAATTGCCGCTCCATCTCCGAAGAAGGCCGCCGCGCAAAGTTGCGCTCCCGTCCAATTAGGCTACGTACGACCCTTTCCTGTGGGGGGAGCTTCTTCAGCTTTTCCAATTCCCGTGCATAGAATTCCCCCACTTTGGGGAACCGCCGGTAGAAGCCGTCGATGTAGGACTGGGCGGTATTCAGGTCAATGAAGTCGGTGTTGCCCTGGCGCTCTTTCAGTTCATTTATCTTTCGGCATAGCGCCGCCGCCCCCATCCCGAAGCAAATCGCAAAGTTGATCTCCTTGGCCACGTTACGGTCATTCAGGCCCAGCAACTCGGAAGTCTCCGTATGTACGTCTCCGTTAGGGTCTTGGAATATCCGGATCAACTCAGGATCTTGAGATAGATGAGCAAGTATCCTCATTTGTGCTTGCGAGTAATCGGCTTTGATGAGTACGTGGCCGGGGGCGGAGACAAAGAGACGCCTCAAGTCTCGGCTCACATTTTGTACTGCGGGACTCCGCGCATAAATGCGAGATGTGGCAGAACGAGTCTGCCCCCACACAGGATGGACTCGATCCCGGCCCGCAGCATGCCGAAGGAAGCTCAAATCCTTCCCCATGTCCCTTAAATCCAAAATCTTATGCACGACGGGATAGAGCATCGCGAGGTCTTCTAATGCCTTAGTGAAGACTCTCTGCCTCTGGTACACTCGTTGATCTTGAAACTGGACTCCCTGAGCAACAAGGAAACGGAAGACTTTCCGGTCGGATCTGAGATCGATCTCCTGGCCGCCTGTAATCTCATGGGCCAGCGCCGCCGTCTGTGTTTCGATCCGCAGGAATTCCTGCGCGCTCGCGGCCCCGTTTACACCAATACCTAAGCGGCGCATGCGATCCAACACCAGCATGAGCGGCAGTTCCAAGTGCCGATACAGTTTGTAAATATCTTTACTCATACGGCGGGGAAGCTCGTCAGCCAGCCGATAAATAAGTCGGGCATCATGAGCGAGGATCTCCGCAAAAACCTCCTGAGACCTCTTTTCATAAATATCTATATTTCTATATGGATACTCCTCTGCCAGGTACCGGGTGGATAGATGCGCCAGCGTCAAACCTTCTTGTACCGGGTGCTTTCCAAATTCAACCTCTCGTGAGGAATCAGGATCAAGCAGGTACGCCATCAAGCGCGTATCGTCTATCTTGTTAATATCTATGTCTTTATCTGTATCCCTGTACGTCCATAAACCTCGTTCATCAAGGAACTCCCAAATCCGTTTGAGACCGTGAAATATCCGAGGCGTGTTCACCGGATGATAAAGAGACGGAATTAAAGACACGAACTTTTCGATAGTAATATTCGCACAGTAACCCTCTTCAGGACTCAGCGCATAACCGATCAGTACTTCGTTATCTATTACGAGAGGAGCCGTAAGAGCCACAGTACTTCCCGAGTCTAAAATCGAGAGCCAATCATTGGTGATCATAAGTCTGCTCTGGCGAAGTGGATTCATGATCGGCCCCCGTCAAAGGCGTGAGAGGCAATCCAAGCGTATCACATTCTAAGGCAAGGCAGACCAGATTTTGGTTGACGGAGAAACGGACAGGGAGGTACGTTCAGAAACAGGAGAAAAGGGGCTTTTTTATCAACATGACAACGGTTTTGCCTGCGTTCGGCCCCGTGGGGCTCCCCCACAGAGACCATTCTGGGGTGAGCGGGCGGACGTCTCTGCCCCCAAGGGTCCCAAAACTCCCAAAATGGCCAGACCGCTGCATAAATCCAGGTCTAGTGGCTATGGAAATCTCGAGTAACATGACGTTGCCGTTGTCTGTGAGTTTCTTCTGGTAGTCAAGATTATGAGAAGTCTGTGCTGGTTGTTCATAGTTTTTGTTGCCTTGTTACCGGTCGCTAATGGGGCACTTGCTCAGGATGCATTCCGATTCGCTGTCGTGTCGGACAGCCTCGCTGGTAATGAATGGAAGACTGAGAAGTGCACTGACGAAAACAGTGGAGTCGGGACGATCCTGCCGGTAATGGTCCAGCATCTGCTTGGCATACACAAGTCCAGGCCCGTTAGCTTGATTCTCTATCCGGGCGACCTCATTGCCGGGCGGCGTAACCGAGACAAGGCAACAGTGGCCGAATGCAATCTCGTCCAGTTGCAGCGCTGGCGGGAAATCGTCTCGCCGCTCGTGGACGCGGGAATACCCATACGCATCACCGTAGGGAACCACGATGCCGAGTCCACGGTTCCTCACAGAGTGAGATGCGGACAGCACAACTGGCTGTACATGCCAGACATGGCCAACTTCGAAGCATTGGTCAAGGTTTGCGGCGACATGCGCGAAGGTGTCCAAGGGCCGGCGTCGGATCTAGGTTGGACTTACTCATTCGACATGGGATCGATGCATTTCATTATGCTGAATGCATTTACCATGTTCGAGAACAACTCTTTTTCCAACGAGACCATCAAGTGGCTCATCGACGATCTGGAGAAGGCACAGACAGATGGGCGCACAATATTTGTAGCATCTCATACACCCGCATTCCCCGGAGGAACGGACCGCATTTGGAGTTCTCTGCCCTTCTACGACCCTACTTATAACTGTGAAGGATACCAGCCACCAAGGGGCATAGACCGCAGGAATCAACGAGACCGTTTCTGGAATATCCTAAAGCAACACAAGGTGGTGGCCTACTTCGCCGGACATGACCACAACCTCCAGGTTCAGCAGGTGGAGGGCGTATGGCACGTGATCGCTGGCGGCTTGTCAGAAGAGCTGGACCCACTCAACGGGGCCAAGCAAGACAAGAACAGTAATCGCATCTTGTACGACGGCGAGTGGCAGAACCCGCGAGCTTTGGAGCTCTGGCCGTGGATGGACGATCAGAAATCCTACTGGGGTTACGTGCTGGCTACGATTCAGGCTGAGCGCATGACCCTTGAGGTGTACGGAACGAACACACGCCCCCAAGCCCCTGACGAGATCAAGCTCCTGAAAACCTTCGAACTTCGGGGGAAGCGCTAGAGCAACTCGGCCAAAATTACCGCACGATTTCATAGAGATACAAAAGAAGAAAGCCATGATCTCCTGAGATTCTATTTCACTAATACATAGAGAGCAGCGATGTTGCTCGTGACGTTCGCCAAGAATTTATCACAAACCTATGGCCGCTTGTTCTTAAAGAATTGGGGGAAACAAGCAGATATGCCCAGCAGCAGCAAATGGGTAGTGCAGTCAACTAATCCGCCAGTAATTCTCTTCAGCGCTCGGGGGGGGGGCAAGCCGATCAGAACTTCATTATCGATCACGAAAGGAGCGGTGAGAGCTACTAATTTATCTGAACTTAAATGGTAAAGTAGATTCTCGAAGGCAGTACTTTGATTTAACTTACTCATAAATCTATTCTTGTACTCGCAGATCTATACTCAGGTAGAAATATAAAGAGAGATATACTTATATATTTATGGATCATTGCCTTTGCTCCGCAACTGTATTATAAGCCTCCCCCAAGTGAACGAGGAGGTTGATGGGTAATGCAGCAAGAGCCTTTGAACCTTGTTGAGTTCCAGAGGAAATTTGCGACTGAAGA
>Ga0247841_10011906_pt1 | contig 11448 bp, 10 predicted proteins | sample LaCruzMarch2015__2_FD_192410 | JGI IMG/M metagenome (GOLD analysis project Ga0247841, IMG submission 192410) | Freshwater microbial communities from meromictic Lake La Cruz, Castile-La Mancha, Spain - LaCruzMarch2015_18m | ecosystem: Environmental > Aquatic > Freshwater > Lake | place: Spain...
TCTATAATCATTCGTAAATCATTTTCAAAAAAATGTGTATAGGATATCTCTATTAATCCCCTGCTGCCGTCAAGGACAGAGAAAATCCCAATATCCTCATATGATTCCAGGATCGATTTGAAAAAACCAATGCCGTTTCTGTTGATAATAAACCTTTTTGTTCTCTCCATAGCTACCTGTTTCCCAGCATCTCGATAAAGGCCTCAATTCTCAATTTTGTCCTTGTATCGAGCCGCTTCGGGAGATCGCCCTCTATGGTAATGAGCGGAATATCGATCATGTCCCTTAAAATCACATCTTCCATAACCCTGTGACAGAAGGCCTGCACATAATGTATAAGGCCTTTAAGATTACGCCTTTTTATCTCCCCTTTAATATCAGCAATCCTGTAAAATATCCCGTAAGGATAGGTATAATTCAGATATCTCTTTACAATGTTTTTTGAAGAGCGTGGAAGGGCAAACTGTCTCTGTGTCTCATTATAGACCACATGCGCCCCGTTAGATTCACAAAAATCATGAAGGTTAAGCAGTATGGGCGGCACCCCGATGTACCCGATGTTAATACCCTTCATCTCTTTCCGTTTTTGAGCATTTTTTATGAATTTTTCTGCCATGTTGTTATATTTTTTATAGTCACCAAGCATATCCGACGCCCTAACCAGCCAAAGGTGATTTTCCTGGCCCGTAACAACCTTGTCATGCCATGTCATCCTGTCTATCAATGCAAGGTTTGACCTGACCTTTTCAATCTCTTTATCGACAACAGCAAACACTCCTATGTCAGCAGACAATTCCTTTGTCAGTTTTTCAATTTCCCTTTTCAAAATTTTTCTATCCCGGTCATATGGATAGGCAAAGGGAATCACCTTTATGCCCTTATATCTTAATATTTCGGAGAGGGCCAGGGTGTTGCTGCAATCACCTTCAATAACCGCTATAACGGTATCGACATGTTCTTCCATAACAACACCGTAGATGCCTTTCACCCAGTTGCACATACTTTTGGGGAACCCGTCTTTCTCTGCTCTTTCGATATAGCGCATGGGATTAGAGTCTGTAATAAAAACATTATTGAGATCGCATGGCGTGTTCCCTGACGCGAAAATGATTTCTACAGGGATGGTTGTTGTAAACCCGATTGTTTTTTGTTTATCCATGATCTGATGCACCTTCAAGGGAGACTAACAGGTTTTCGGCGGGGGTTGTTTTGTCCGGTCACCCCTTACGAAAATGCTGACGATATAAAGTATAGCGACTGAAGACAATAAAACTGCTGACGTTTTAAACTCACTGTAATCCGGGAAACACATTTTTGTATAATATGTTGTTTTTAAGTTATGCAGGAATAAGATAAATATCGCTGTTGACCAGAAGCGTAAAATTCTTGATACTTCATTCCGGCTGATTCGTTTTTTTGAGAAACCTGAAAACACATTTCTAAGGTACATAGTAAAATAAGAATCCGGAAATACCTGCGGTACATCAAGCAGGTATTCTATATATGGTTCGTTATGGGCACCGGCAAGGAATTTCTCTTCTTTCCTCAACGTTGACCCATAGATCCAGAAAAAAAGGAAGGGGTATATCAATAACAGATACGGGTTCCCGGAAAGAAGACAAAAGCTGACGTCAATAAGATAGTTTGCCATATAATAAGGGTGTCTTACTACTCCATAAATGCCATTGTTACACATGACAACGTTTCTAATCAATTGTCCTTTTGTTAAGTAATGAACAAAGCAGCCGAGGGCAAGCAGGCAGAACGAAACGATAATTTCGTTGGTGTTTACATTAAATATAATTACAGACAAATAGCACAACAACCTGATTAAATTTCTTAGATTACTTCTGGCTATCACAGATTGCAGTTCCTTATCATATTGTCAATGTGCGGGATATCCAGGTTTTCCTCTGAAATAATTAATAATTATAAGATTTTTCATCTGATGATAGAGAATGAAATTAAAATATTTACACTGTTTTGTCAATCGTTTTTGAGTCAGTACGTTCGCTTGACCAGGTTTTTGCTTGACACCTAAAGTATGTTATTACTATAGTTCTCCTTGACAGCACATGAAAAAAGACACCTTACATACAAATTCCCCGGCAGAAAAGTGGTTACGTCAGGACTGGCAATATCTCGGCATTCTTTTGTTAAGCAGTATCATTCTTTTGTTTACAGGGCTATCTGTCAGGTCTCTATGGGGTTCTGAGGGGCGCTGGGCAGAAATAGCCAGGGAAATGCTCATCTCGGGAAATTATTTTCTCCCGGCGATCAATGGACAGACCTATTTCGATAAACCTCTTTTGAGTTACTGGGCAATTATACCCTTTGCTGTAAATAGCGTTGTCACTGAGGCTGCAGCGCGTATGCCCGGTATCCTGGCCGGTATGGGCACAGTGATTATTACATTTGTAATCGGGCGTCGCCTCTTCGGGAGCAAAACCGGTTTTATTTCATCTTTTCTATTACTTACCGCCGCCATGTTCGTCCTGTGGTCACGCACTGCATCAGCCGAAATACTCAATGTTCTTGCGATATGGTTATGCTTCTGGCTTTTTATCTCAGGCGCACATCACGGTTCTCCGGTATACGTGATATTGCTCTATAGCATTTGCGCTATAGCTTCTTTCTGTAAGGGTCCTGTTGCCCCCGCTGTAGTATTTTCTTCCATTACTTTTTACAGTGTGGCTGAGGCTTTAGTGCAGGCAAGGAAAAATGGTTTTACGTTTTACGCCATAAAAGGAACATTATTATCAAAATTACGCTGGATTATTTCATGGCAGGGCCTTTTCGGGATTCTTACTAGTGTAGCTATTTTTACTATTTTCCTTTTAATGCCGGTCATTTTCACCGGTTCATGGTCTTCGGTGGAACTTATGTGGAGAGAGAACGTACAACGCTTTTTTCGACCCTTTGACCATATAGAGCCTTTTTACACATATTTTAAACACATCCCTGTATTCTTCGCGCCGTGGACACTTTTTATGCTTGCATCTTTCCCGGGCATAAGGTGCCGGGGAAAAAACATACCGGAAAGGTTGATCATACTTCTCACACTGGCCATATTCATATTTTTTACTATTTCCGGTTCACGCCGCAGTTACTATATACTCCCTATATTGCCCGGATTAGCGCTGATTACCGGAAAAGGGATAACCGATTGGCTGACGGATTCAAGGGAACATACTAATCTATGGGCTGTAAAATCAGCCGCAATATTTACGTGCTCTATTTTAATCCTGGCTGGAATGTGTTTAATCTTTGTTTTTTTTGACAATAGAATTCCATCGCATGCTTCTCAATTAGCGATCGGAGGTTTTTCTATTATTTCCGGTACCGCCTCTCTTATATTGTTCTTTAAAAAAATCCCTGAAAAGGGCCTTGTAATACTTGTTTCGCTTGTGTTTATTATGGAGTTGTGGGCCTTTACTGTTGGTATGGCTGTTGCTGAGAAAAAAAGGACTCTGCGGCCTTTTGCCCTGAAGGCGGCAGATTATTTAAAAAACGTCAGCGACGATAAGATTGCCCTCTGCAGGGGCTATGATTCGGCATTAGTATTTTATCTGAAACGCGGCCCTTTAAGGGTATTGAATACAGCAGAAGAGATTAAATCATTTCAAAAGATGCAAACCGACGGTTTTTTGATCGGCGATTTGTCTTTCATATCAAAATTTCAACAATCAGGAAGTCTTGACGGCACATCCGTCATCTTTGTTGAAAAACCAGATCCAAAAAAACACGGCGATACTTTAGCTTTATTTTCGTTCAAAAAATAAGCTTTCCTCCGTTTCTTTTAAAAATGAGTACATTTTTTTGAACCCCGGCGGTTCTATTTCTTCAGCACGTATGGACAGGGCAAACCCCATGAAACGATAGAGAGCATCTATTTTATCTGCGCCATATTTCTTCATAAGGGCGTTTTTCATATATTTGCGCTTATGCTGAAAACACAATTTCACAAATTCTATCAGCTTTTCATCCACTATCCTCTCATCTTCTTTAAAAGTTATTGAGAGAAAAGCACTGTCTACTTTTGGCGGCGGTATAAAAACTGTTGGTTTTAAAATGAAAAGTAGCTTTACCTCAGAAAGAAGCTGCAGATTCACCGATAATGCCCCGTAGGTACGCTTATGGGGCTTACTGACAATTCGTTCTGCTATCTCTCTCTGGACGGTCAGATGGGCGCTTTCTATTACAGCCCTTTCTGCTATTGCTTTGAAAAGTATAGGGGCGGTAATCTTGTACGGGATATTCCCTATCAGTTTTATTTTATTATTTGTTTTGAATTGGGAAAGAGATATGTCGAGAAAATCTTCAAAGATGATTTCAACATTCTTGTGTGCCTTCTCAACTTCATCGAGGTATTTTTTGAATGACCTGTCAATTTCTACTGCGTATACAAATCCTGCCTTCTCTGCAAGACAATGCGTGAGATCGCCATGTCCGGGTCCAATCTCAACAACAACGTCATCTTTATTGATACCGGATAGACGCACTATTTTGTTGAGCATGTTTTTATCTTTGATCAGATGCTGGGAGAGACTTTTTTTGAGCATAATCCTCAGAGCGTGGAGCGTGGAGCGTGGAGCGGAGAGTCAAAGTTTATAAACTCTCAGCCACAGGCCATCTGCCCTTTGCTATACCATAGACATTCTTGAATAACCCTTTACATCAAGCGGTGAAGTGATTCCTTTTTTGAAATAAAAATACCCGGTAATTGCTATCATGGCACCATTGTCAGTGCAAAAATGTGGAGAAGAAAATAAAACATCGAGATTCTCCAGAGTACATCTTTCAGAGAAAATTTCACGCAGCCTGTTGTTTGATGCAACACCGCCGCCAACAACAATCCTTTTAATCCCATGATCCTTTGCCGCCTTAATTGTCTTGTACGAAAGGAGATCACAAACGGCTTCCTGAAAGGAGGATAATATATGTGCTAAATTGACATCGGAGTAACTATTTTTTTTTATATAATTTATGAAGGATGTTTTTAAACCGCTGAAACTGAAATCATAGTTAGCCTCTTCTTTCATTGGCCTGGGGAACATTACATAATCCTTTGCTCCCTTCTGGGCAATATCCTCAATTATCTGCCCGCCAGGGTACCCGATTTTAAGATATTTTGCGATTTTATCAAAGGCTTCGCCTGCCGCATCATCCCTTGTACTCCCCAACACTTTAAAATGGCAGTAATCTTCAAACAGAAGTATGATTGAATGTCCGCCCGATACAACAAGAGCGATGAAAGGGAAATCCACTTTATTTTCAAGAAAGATGCTCATCGCGTGTGCCTCGATATGGTTGACTGCTACCAGAGGTTTTTCTAACGCAAACGCAAGACCCTTGGCAAAGCATAAACCGGCCAGAATAGAACCGATTAAACCGGGGCCGTTTGTAACGCTTATCAAATCAATGTCTTGCGATGAGGCTCCGGCTTCTTTCAGAACATCATTGTAGATTCCGTCAATCAGCTCAACATGTTTTCTCGAGGCAATTTCAGGAACAATTCCACCGAAGAAACGGTGAAGGTCAACCTGGCTTGAGACAATATTCGAACGTATCTTTTTATCATCTTCAAGAACTGAAATTGATGTATCATCACAGGATGTATCAATGCCGAGGGTAATCATTCTATTAGTTCACAGTTCACGGTTTACTGTTCACAGCAAAATCAAAGAATGTTTTTATTAAAACCGTGAACTGTGAACTGTGAACCGTGAACCAGAGTTTTTTCATATTTCCTTCCAGTGTACCTCAATTTTTTGTTTCTTTTTGAGGTCTTCAATCAGGTCTTTATAGTACTCTTCCCTTTTCTTTGATAACACATATTGAATGTAACTCTTTTTGTCCTTTTCCCATTCTTCTTTTTCGGGTTGTTTTTCATCTTTATACATAAAAACATAGTATATCCCGGAAATTTCAACCGGCTTTTCGTATAATCTGTTGTTTTTTGTCAGTGCCAGAACGCCTGCATATTCAGGAGGCAATACACCTATCTTCGGGATGGAAGTGGAGTTTCTTGGTATTAGCCCTGTATCGTTTTTTGTATTTACATCTTTTTTACTTATTCCAGCTTCTGCTTCTGCCTTTGCAATAAGTTTTGTCTTTTCTTTCACGACCCGCTCTTTGATTTCTTTTATAACATCATTTTTGTCGAGCGGTTTCCCTGCCTCTGCATCCACCAACTGGAATATATAAGAACGTGAGCCGTCCCTGACTGGAAGGGAAATATCCCCTTTCTTCAGCCCTTTAAGCCATTCGTCTATCTTTAATCCTTTAAATTTTTTGATAATCTCGCTTTCTTTAACCGCCCCGACATCAGCTACTTCAAGACCTTTTTGTTTTGCATATTCAGTAATGTCCTTAGCCTTCAACAGATCTACGTAGGCTGCATCATCCTTCACAGAACTCTTTTCGTCTATCACTATATATTTCAGTCTGTAAATGTTTTCACTTTTGTATCTGTCCTTTTCCTTTTCATATATATCTTCGAGTTCCTTGTCGTTAACGGTTACTTTGTCTTTAAATGAAGCGGGGTCAAACTGGGCATATGAAAGGTTTATTTTCCCTTTCTCTTCTATATAGCTCGCCCATGCGTCATTCTCGTTTATGAACACACCGTTGTCGTTAAGAATGCTAATCAGCTTCGAAGTTAGCAGTCTCGATTTTTCTGATTCTTCAAATTTCTTAGGGTCAATATTATTTCTTTTTAAAACTTCCGCATAAGCATTCTGATTGAATTTACCATCACTTTTAAAAGCATCAATATTTGCAATATATTCAGAAAATTCTCTATCAGAAACATTCAGGCCCATGTCTTTCGCCTTGAGAAGTAATACGTATTTGTCAACAAGATCATCCATGGCCTTTTCTTTTATCTTCAGCTGATTAAGAACAGTTTCATCAAGCCTGTCCTTATAAAGCATTTTATAAAAATTAAGCAGTCTGTTATACGATTCCTGGTATTCAATGATTGAAACCTTATACGGACCTATTTTTGCTACAATCTTCTCTCCGCCTTTTAAAGAGCCTACTCCCCAGAACATAAATACCAGAATGATTATGCCAAACAAGGCTTTAACCAGATAACCGGTTGCATACTTTCTCATGAATCTTAACATTGTCTCTCCCCACTATTGATTTTGAAACTTTAAAATAGTATATTAAGAAAGCTTTTTCAATAGCTTTAATCCTAACCCCGATAAACGGGATAAGTAAATTTATAAAATTATTTACTGCAGAAAAAATGCAGAAAATAATTTCTAACTTACTAAAAAGAAGGGACAAAAATGTTCGAATCATTATTCGGCTTTATATCGAAAGACTTAGCTATAGACCTCGGTACAGCAAATACCCTTGTATACGTCAAGGGAAGAGGCATTGTATCCAATGAACCATCTGTTGTCGCTGTTCATAAAGATTCAAGGGGCACGAAGAAGGTAATTGCCGTTGGGCAGGAAGCAAAGATGATGCTCGGTAAAACCCCCGGAAACATTGTGGCCATCAGACCCTTAAAAGACGGTGTCATAGCTGACTTTGAAATCACTGAGGCAATGCTCAAATATTTTATACAGAAGATTCACAATAAAAAGTCCTATGCAAGACCCCGGATTGTTATTTCAGTACCGTCCGGCATCACACCCGTTGAAAAAAGAGCGGTCAAGGAATCTGCAGAATCTGCCGGTGCAAGAGAGGTGTATCTTATTGAGGAGCCAATGGCAGCAGCCATTGGTGTTGGTCTTCCAATTACCGAACCAAGCGGTAATATGATTGTTGATATCGGCGGCGGGACAACCGAGGTGGCAGTAATAAGTCTGGCTGGAATCGTATATTGCAATTCCGTGAGGGTTGCAGGTGATAAGATTGATGAGGCCATCATTCAGTATATTAAGAGAAAATATAATCTGCTCATTGGCGAAAGAACGGCAGAGATGATTAAAATAAATATCGGTTCGGCTTATCCTGCCCTCGACGGTGACGAACTGACTATGGAAGTAAAAGGGCGGGACCTGGTTGGAGGCATACCAAAAACCCTGGAAATTTCTTCAAAAGAAATACGGGAAGCAATAGCTGAACCGGTGAATGCCATCGTGGAAGCAGTCAGGATAGCCCTTGAAAGAACACCACCGGAACTTGCATCAGACATTGTTGATAAAGGCATTGTCATCAGCGGAGGCGGTGCGCTGCTGCGAAACCTCGATCTTTTGATCAAAGAGGTAACAAGACTCCCGGTTATCATTGCAGAGAATCCGCTTACTGCGGTTGTAGAAGGTGCCGGAAAAGCACTCGATGAGGTAGCGCTCTTAAAAGAAATAGCAACTTACTTTTGATATAAGTGGGTAATTGAAAAAGACCGTAGTTATTATCATCGCTGGCATAATTCTTGTATTATCTTTTCTTGTTTTTACAAATATTCCATTTTTTTTTAACGGCTACTCAAAGGTTAAAACCGGCGTCGGTGAAGTAGCAGGCCCCGCCCTGAAACTCATGAGCAAACCCACACAACTCGTGCGATATATGTTTGACTCATACATAAATTTAGTTGGGGCCAAGAAAGAAAACTTCGAGCTAAAAAAAAAGCTTGATACCCTCCAGATAGAAAATCAGAAGATAGTAGAGTTAGATAAGGAAAATAAAAGGCTGAAATCTGTTTTGAACCTCATGGAGCAGCACCCCAACACCATGACAGCTGCGAGAGTTATTGGCGAAGATGTAAAAAACTGGTTTAAATGCATCATTATCGATAAAGGGAGAGATCACGGCATAAAAGAAAAGATGCCTGTTGTTACTCCAAAAGGTGTAGTAGGCCAGGCAGTGGAAATAAACAAATGGCACTCGAAGATAATGATAATAAATGATACCAACTCCTCGGTGGATGTTTATATAGAAGGTAAAAACACGAGAGGTATTCTCGAAGGGACAGGGCAGACTACGCTCAAGTTAAAATATATACTGAAAAATGATGAAATTGCTATTGGTGATAAATTAATAACGTCAGGCAAAGACAGCATCTACCCCAGGGGTCTTCCGACAGGTATAATCATCACAATAAACAGGAACAAGGCCGGGATTTTTGCTGATGTAGATGTAATGCCTTTTAACAACTATAAAAGGTTAGATGAAGTTCTCATAGTAAAAAAGAAATGAAAATAGCTTCATATATTCTGATCAGTGTGATCTTCATAATCTTTGAATCAGCTATTCTTTCCATTTTTCCCGTTGAATTTTTTAAACCTGATGTAGGGATACCCTTTATCATATACATAACCCTCTTTTTAGGGCCGGGGACCGGTTTTCTGGCAACATTAATCATTGGCCTGTTTCAGGAAATTCTCTCTAATGCACCTCCCGGTTCGATGATTTTTACAAAAATTTCTATTTTCCTCCTGGTAACCTTTTTGAAAGGTAAATTATATATTGACTCAAAATACAGTTTCTCATATATATGCGGTGGATCCGTGGTTGTCGAATCATTTCTTTTTCTTGTCTTATCGCTCCTTTCTAAGGGCGAATTGAAGAATGTTATGAATGTGTTTTTCTATATCATTCCAAATGCCATATTTACCGGCTTTATATCTATTTTCATTTTTTCGATGATAGAATATTTAAACATGAGGCTCTTAAGCAGAGAATAGGAAGGGACAAAAACTGGATAATTTTATTAAAGAGGACAAATCAGCAAGTAGCAGCAAGTATAAATGGTGCAGGCGATTGCTTGTATTTACGGTAATCATACTCTGTATCAGGCTCTGGGATCTTCAAATCATGAAAGGGAACGAGATGCGAAAGCTCTCAGAGCAAAACCGCATAAGGGTTAAAAAGGTTATAGCTCCGAGGGGAATCATATACGACAAAAACGGAAAAATTCTGGCTGATACAAGACCTTCCTTTAACATGTATGTAACCCCTGAAGACATAAAAGACTTTAATCAGACAATCGATGGGCTTGCAAAACTGCTTAATCTTGACCGTGAAGAGATAATGAACAAATTGAAAGCGGCAAGCGGATTTCCCCCCTCATTTCCTGTAAAGATTAAACCTGATATCTCTATGGATGAGGTGGCAAAAGTAGAGGCAAACAGGGTGTATCTTCCAGGTGTAAGTATCCAGATTGAACCAAAAAGGAACTATCCTTACGGCAAAATGATGGCCCACATGCTCGGTTACGTTTCAGAAATCGGCGATGAAGAATTAAAAGCAAAGGAATTCAAAAGTTATTCTCTTGGTGATTTTATCGGCAGATACGGGCTTGAAAGGACATACGAAGCACAACTGCGCGGGGTAGACGGTGAAAAAAGGGTTGAAGTTGATGCAATGGGGAGAGAGGTAAGAACCCTCGAAATCAAAGACTCCACCCCGGGGAACAGTTTATATTTGAATATTAATCTTGAGATACAAACAGTAGTTGAAAAGTTTTATGATGGAAAAAAGGGCGGCTGTATTGCTGTCGAACCAAAGACTGGTGCTGTTGTTGCCCTTTTAAGCCGGCCGGCTTTTGATCCGAACAAATTCGCCGGTGGAATTTCAAAAGAAGACTGGAAGGCAATTGTTACGGATAAAACGCATCCCCTTCAAAATAGGGTAATACAGGGCAGATATCCTCCCGGATCAACCTTTAAAATCGCCTTAGCATTAAAGGCGCTGGATGAAGGAATTATCAATGAACGGACAAGCTTCACCTGCCGCGGCGGATTTCCATTCGGTAAAAGGGTATTCAAGTGCTGGAAAAAGGGAGGTCATGGGACAGTTGCGGTGCATCGGGGTATTGTTGAGTCGTCCGACGTCTTTTTCTATAATGTCGGGTTGAAGCTTGGCGTCGACAGGATACACGATATGTCTGTTGCAATAGGTCTTGGAAAGGTAACTGGCATTGATTTGCCCGGTGAAAAAAATGGACTCATTCCTTCCTCAGAATGGAAAAAAAAGACATACGGTGAACAATGGTACGAGGGTGAAACCGTATCCGTCTCAATCGGCCAGGGCGCTGTCTGGCTTACGCCTGTGCAGCTTCTTCAATTGTCTGCTTTTGTTGCCAATGACGGCGTCACGTTTAAACCGCAGATAGTAAACAGGATAGTATCACCAGAGGGAAAAACCTTAAAGACCTTTGAGCCGGTTATGAATTCTAATATAAAACTCAAAAAGGAAACAATAAAGCTCGTAAAAGAAGGGATGTGGGGTGTTGTAAACGAGCCAAGCGGAACAGCCCATGGCTCGCGTGTTCAAAACATCAGCATGAGCGGTAAAACAGGTACTGCCCAATCTGTCGGGGATAAAGGAAAAAATTATGGTGACCATGCCTGGTTCATTGCCTATGCACCGGCAGAGGAACCTGCCATTGCCATATCGGTACTTATCGAGTTCGGCGGTCATGGTGCCAGCGCTGCAGCCCCTGTAGCAAAATTAATTACAGAAAATCTTTACAAACCAAAGGTTGAA
>Ga0247841_10011907_pt1 | contig 11447 bp, 17 predicted proteins | sample LaCruzMarch2015__2_FD_192410 | JGI IMG/M metagenome (GOLD analysis project Ga0247841, IMG submission 192410) | Freshwater microbial communities from meromictic Lake La Cruz, Castile-La Mancha, Spain - LaCruzMarch2015_18m | ecosystem: Environmental > Aquatic > Freshwater > Lake | place: Spain...
AACGGTAAGAACTTCTTGAATTGCTGGATCTAGTTCTGAATCAATGAGAATAACTACTTCTCTGTATTTTTTATCTAAGAAGACTGTTTGGGCGGCGTTAAGTTCAGTTTCTTGGCCGACCAGCTTCTTTATTTTTTGTCGTCCTTCCTCAGGAGAAACCCTAATAATCGTGGCCCGCAGTTGTAAAAATTCAGAGCTATTTGGTTGATGGCCGATTTCTAATTTATGACCTTGCATAATTGAATTATTATATACTATAAGTTAGTAGTATTTCTAATAAATAGACATGTTAGGAATTGTTTTTGTCGTCCTTTGGGTGGGAAAATCCTGGAAGAAATTAAAAAGAGAGGAATAAAAGTTTAGAAATCGGTTAACCTCCTTTTAATACTTCTGATAGCCGTAACCGTATAAAGCGATCAAGACTTCTTGCTTATCTTTTTGAGTCAATAATCTGACACCTCGGCTGGATAATTTAGTTGAATTATCTAATAAGCTAATAATAGCGTAAGAATTATCATCGCCGGCAATTCTGTTACAGGAAATCTTGCCGCAATTTAGGCACAAATGAACGATCATCAGTTCACCACTAGTTCTATCTGTAAAAGGATTTGTCTTAACATTTTTGAATGTTAGGCCTATCGGTTTCATTCTTGCCCCACAAGGCGATCTTCTGTCTCCTGGAATTTTAAGATCAACATGTCTAGACCAGAGACAAAATGGGCAATGGTTTCTGTGTTTGGTGCCGACCGCAGTATTGGAAATTATGGTGTGACAAGTCAGACATCTGAAAGATGCCTGACGCAAACAAAATCCCTCTTAGAAGAATTAAATCTGAACATCCGTTACGATTATATCAAAATTCCCCTTGGTTTTAATTAATTATTGGTTTGAAGTAAAATTAAAGAATGAGAAAAATCTTAAAGAGAATAGTGATATTTATTGCAATTATTATTGCTTTTGTTTTACTTACTTTAACAATTTTTATATTCAAACCTCCTAAAATTTCTGTAGAAGGAATTCCTGATGGGTTTGTTGAGAAACAAGCCAATATTGGCGAGGTTACACTAAATTATGTTGAGGGACCCAATAATGGTCTTCCTCTACTTTTGATACCCGGTCAAATGGAATTTTGGCAAGGATATAAGCTTGTTCTTCCCGAACTCTCAAAAAAATTCCACATTTTTGTTCCTGATTTGAGAGGACACGGAAAATCAACGAGGACCCCAAGTCACTATTCATACAACATCATTGGCAACGATCTCACGCGTTTCATTGCCAAAGAAATCAAGAGGCCCACGATTGTAGCCGGTCTTTCGTCAGGTGGTGTTTTGGCTATATGGCTGGGAGCTTATGCGCCCGAAGATGTTTTGGCAATTATCGCTGAGGATCCACCTATCTTTTCTTCCATTTGGCCCCGAATTCAAAACGAGAAATTTATGACAAGGAATTTTAAACTGGCCGTGGATATTTTGGGTAAACCGGGAAAACGAGATGTTGAAGCGTATCTTTCCGCAATGGGGGCTCCTGTCAAGGGGAAGGCTGAACTTCTCATGATTCCTCGTTTCATCGTGAAGACCATGTTCCTCTTAGCTCGGATAAATCTGGCTGTGCATCCCAATAACCCGTATGATGTTCCGTTCTTGCCATTCAACATGAGAGCTGGCTTTAAGTTTTTATCCGAGTATGATACGGACTTTTCCCGCGCCACGATAGACGGTGAATTGAGCCGTGGTTTCTCTCCCGAAGAAGCATTAAGGCGGGTCAAAAGCCCCATGCTTCTTCTGCGGGCTGAGGCGTATAGACATGAAACTTGGGGACTCATTGGCGCAATAGATGACGAAGATTTGAAACGTGTTATTTCGCTTGTTCCTAATCTTCGGGTTGTTCAGATATCCAGCGGTCATGAAATTCACTTAGTGCAGCCTCAGAGGTACATTGATGAAGTAACTAAGTTTGTCGATAATCTCAAAAACAAGAATAAACTACCCCGAATTGTTTTGTAACCGACCAGTCTCTTTACTGACAATCGTACTCTCTCGTACAAACTTGGGATATAATAAAGATATAATGACTAAAAATTTTCTCAAAAAAAAGCCCTATGGAATCTTCTCTTGAAAAAACTGTCTGGAAAACTTTTTCAAAATTTTTTGGGGCCGTTTTACAATTATTTTTATTTTTTGATCTAGCAACTCTTGTTTTTATCTTCAATAAAGAAAGATTAGACTGGAATCAGTTTTTTGCCGTTTTTACTGTCATTATTTGTCTTTTTTCTTTAACTAGTGTCGTAACCCATCTGCCGCTATGGATACAATCAATTTATTTTCCTTGTTTCCTTTTATTTTATTATAAATATGGCTATCAAATTTTTTATTCTTTTCCGGCGGGAATAAATTATAATTTCGTTTGGTCGTTGCCGAAAGTAATCAATAATCTGTTCAGTTTTTCAACCCAGTGGAAGGTTATCGATTTTATATTTTGGTCCGGTTTTACTTTCGTTTTTTTGATTTTTGTTTTACAGCTTCAACACTGGATTTTGGGATTTTTAGCCAGGAAGAAAGTCAATTTTGCTTCAGAAATTTGGGAAGAAGAAAAAGTGAAATTGGAAGCAGAACTAATGGAGAAAAAAAGAAATTACCTGGAGACCCAAGCAAAAGTTAAGCTCATTTCCCCGAAGCAAAAGATGTTAAAAGCCATTTTTTACATCTTTCTCATGTTTTTCCTATCCGGCTTAATTATTTTGGTGATGTCGTTATTTCAAAAATGGGAGAACAGCAAACATCCAATCCTTTGGAAAAAGACATTTCCCGGCACGGCAGTTTGCTACTGGAACAGTTGCGGCAAGAAAGACTCCTTACTGCCGCAGAGTATTGAGCCGGGCAAGCCAAGAATAGAGACTTTTTCCTTAGAAAAAGAAAATAAAGAATTAACAATAGAGGTAAGAATTTCCATCCAACCAATTGCCAAACCAAAAGCCTCTTTGGAAATAGAATTAAAAAATCCTGACGGGAAGAGAGTTTTTTATCTGAGTAAAGAAAAAATTTTTGAAGGAAAGACTTCAGGTTCTCCGATCAAAAACTCCGCTTTCTCTACGAAATTTAATTTTACTGCCGATAAACAAGGAAAGTATACTTTAAGAGTTACTCCTTATAATTATGGGATTGCCTACATTGATACCATAGTACGTGACATAGTAAAATAACGTCAACAAGTTTTACACCTTAGAGGGTTACAATATTAAAGCTGCGCTTTTCGAGCCAACCACTTTTTAGTACAATGGAATTATGAAGCTCTACCGATTTAGCCCGATACAAAATGAAGTACAAATGGTAAAAGCGATAGAACATATTCATTTCGCTTGCCATGCGTTGTGTAAGCAATCAATGAAGAAATATTTACCGGTTGCTGGGAATGTGGGGGTATTCTGTCATTATGACGACGAGTATGTGTTCCTTAAAAAACTGCAGGTAGAATTAATAGATTTGTCTAAAAGTGTTTATGGAAAATACTTTTTACTTCGTAAACCTATCGTTATTCCTGCAAAAGGTGATATTCTAGAAACTACCTACAGCTACCTCTATATTCGGAAGCCTGACCAAAAAAAACACCAGGTAGGTGATATAGATTTCTACTTAGAGCCAGAAAAATATGCCGAATTCAAACAACTCCTCCTTGGTGGGAAAATAATTAAAGGGGCGCGAATACTTCCTAATCGTCCCGACTTGGATTTGATTGAATTATATGACCCTAACATCGATGCGTGGGGTTATATCGGTGACAAAAAATGGCAGTGAAGATGTTGTGTGCCACTAAATAAACCCAAACTGTTAAAGCATAATAAGTTCGAATGTCCTCTACGATGGGGAGCATACTGTACGAGGTTCGGAGCTGTTTTGATATACTTCAAGAGTGATAATGTGCAACCCCAGAAAGTATGGTAATTCCCCGTATTCAATAGTTTTAGTTCACGGTGGCCCGGGCGCCCCGGGCGAAATGGCGCCCGTTGCCAAAGAACTTTCCAAAAAATTTGGTGTATTAGAACCCCTGCAAACAAAAAAATCAATTAATAATCAGGTCGAAGAGTTAAAGCGACAGATAACAGAAAATACTAAAGTTCCTGTGGTTTTAATCGGCTGGTCTTGGGGTGCTTGGTTGAGTTTTATCGTAACGGCGAAGAATCCTGATTTGGTTAAGAAATTAATTCTAATAAGCAGTGGTCCGTTTGAGTCTAAATATGCGGAAAAAATTATGCCAACGCGATTGGCCCACCTAACTCACGAAGAGGGCGAGAGAGCCAAAGTATTAATTGATATGTTTCAAAAAGGGAGCTTCGATAATAAAGCTTTTCAGGAATTTGGTGCACTTATGTCAAAGGCAGATTCACTTGATCCAATATCAGAAAAAAAAGAAAAAATTGAGGTACAGTCCAATGTTTACGAAAGTGTCTGGAAAGAAGCAGAAAAACTTAGAAGAAGTGGAAAGCTTTTGGAATACGGCAAATTAATAACCTGTCCTGTCGTAGCTATTCACGGCGATTATGATCCTCACCCGTTTGAAGGCGTTGAGAAACCTTTATCTAGGACACTTAAAAATTATAAATTTGTTTTATTAAAGGATTGTGGCCATCACCCCTGGTTAGAAAAACAAGCAAAAGAAAAATTTTACGAAACTTTACTCAAAGAATTATAAAATATATGGATAATATAGCCCGAATAGGATTGGTGATTTTCATAGTTTACCTTCCGATTTTTCTTGTACTATTACTCATTGCCGTGAGAAAGCATAGAGGTTATTCATTTACGTCTTTATGGATGAGTAATCTTGGCGACACACGATTTCGAAGTAGTGTTCTGTTTAATTCTGCATTTCTGTTCTATGGTATTGTTAGCTTGTTTTTTGTATATGGATTGTCACAAATCTTACCAAACATATTCATTTCGATGATTGCAATTATATTTTTATATCTAAGTTGTTTATCAACAATCATTGCTAGCCAGATTCCTATGGATAAAAATTTAAGAATTCATCATAAATTTTCCAACATGGTGTTTATAGGAATAACCATTTCATCTGCGCTTCTTGTGTATCCCATTTTTGTTTCTTCTGTAATACCCCAATATTTTTTGACACTCAACGTGTTATTGATAGCGCTGTCGACAGTCCTCTGTGTTTCTTTTGCAGAGCTGGTAAAAAAAGAAGGAAAGATTCCAGTAACTCTTTTTGAAATACGAAAAAAGGGAAAATCATTTCTCATGCGTAATGCAGCAGTTCAAGAATGGACATTTTTTCTTGTAGTGCTTGTTTGGAATTTTGTTATTAGTCTTATAATCTTAAAGAATCTATACATTTAATTTTCCTCCCGTGTTTGTCTACTATACTTGACATAATGTAAAGTATGTGTTACATTATATTTATATGAACAGAAAGAAACACAACCAGCTTCGTGTTGTTATTGCTTTTTTTGTTTCCGCTATTGTAGCTCTGGCAGTGATCCGTAATAGTTATCTTTTGGCTGCGACTGGCGTTTTAACAGGAATGGTTTTTATGGTTTTGGTAAGAGTAAAAGCCAAGATTAGAACCGATGAGCGAGAAGCAACAGTTCAGGAGAAAGCCGCCAGAATGACCTACGCCATCTTTGCCCCAACAATCGGAATTGCTGCTTTTCTTCTACTACTCCCTTCTAGGGGGGGGATTTCAGTTTTTAGTAAAGGTGAGTGGATGTTTACTGAATCTTTGGGGATGGTGTTTGCATACTTAACCCTGTTTTTGATCACAATTTATGCCATCTCCTATCATTTTTTCAATAAAAAATTTGGGGGTGGAGGCGATGAAGAATAAATTAAAGGTTTTCAGAGCCATGCACAATCTGACCCAAGAACAATTGGCCGACAAAATTGGAGTAAGTCGTCAAACTGTTATTGCTATCGAAAGCAATAAATATCTGCCGTCCTTGGGATTGGCATTTAAGATCGCCAGACTTTTTAAGGTCAAAGTTGAAGATATCTTTATCCGTGAGGGAAAGGAGGATGACAATGAAAATTAACCCATTCGACAAGCTCAGGGTTAATGCTGAGCAAAGTCGAAGCATTAAAGCTATTAAAGAAAAACTCTTTTATCTTTTTGCCATTGGCGTAAGCATCTTCTTGCTGTTCTTGTTCATTGCAGATGTCTGGATTGGCCATGAAGCTAAGAGACTATGTCAGGAAGCCAAGTGGGAATATAGAAAAACTGATTGCGTCGAAGCTCTTATCGTTACACTTGACGATGAAAATCAGGGCTATAGGACTAGAAATCATGCTATTTGGGCATTGGGTGAATTCGGCGACAGCCGTGCTTTACCAATCTTGCAGAAATACTACACAGGCAACATTCCCGACAGGGAACCTTTGGACGAAACCATCAGCCAGTATGAGTTGAAAAAAGCGATTAAACTCACTAGTGGTGGAACCAATATTCCCGCTTTTATTTGGAGAAGTATATTAAATGAGAAATAAAGACTAATATTAAGTGAATATGAAAAAAATCCCCTACTGGTTACCTCGTGTTTTGTCAGTTTTGTTTATTGCTTTTATAAGCGTGTTTGCCCTTGATGTTTTTGGAGAACCGCAATGGTTTTTGGCCTTGCTCATGCATCTAATTCCCAGTTTCATTTTAATTATTTTGACAGCCATTGCTTGGAAAAATGAACGGCTTGGGGGATTTATTTTTATTGCCGCCGGATTTCTTATGCTGGTTTCTTCCCGTTTTGAATCAATGGTAATATCCATTCCAGCCATTGTTCTTGGTGCACTTTTTTTGAGCAGAAGACATCTGTCAAAATGGATATCTAATCTATAAATTATTATGAAAAATAAACTTTTGATTTTTATAAAATTGGTTTTGTTAGTAATTTTTTCATTTTTGTGGTTTGTTCTCATTCAAGGAGAGTACGAAATGATAACAAAACCAGAATTACAAAATGATTTTCCAATTATTAAAGGGGTTGGTGCGGTTTATTTTCTTGGTTTTATTTTGTTAATCGCAGGCGCAATTATTGCTTATTCGTTATTTTTAATTATTAAGCTCAGAAAACAGTCTAAAAGACTATACTAATCTTTAGTATGAGCAAAAATCCAATCATTAACGGACTAAGTGCTTTGATATATATAATCTTAGTTGCCTCGGTAATGAATTTTGGGACAAAAATGACGCCTCATCCAAATTCATTTGTGGCGCCGATTGCAGTCATCTCCCTTTTTACTCTCTCTGCAGCGGTTATGGGATACATTTTCTGCTATCAACCAGCCCAGCTATATTTTGATGGAAAGAAAAAACAAGCGGTCCAACTTTTTCTTCAAACAGTGGTTATCTTTGGTTGCTTTACCGCGGTCGCATTAATACTGCTTTTTACCGGCATTTTTTCATAATTCGCAGCTGGAGAAAAAATTAGCGTTCTTTACTTCTTGGTGGGTTGCCCTCAATCAAAGGCCAGCGCTGGGTTAGCCATTTTTTAACTGCCACTAGTTGTTCTCGCAAGCCATCGCCGCCGTCTTTATGAAAGGCGTTGTTGTTGATGCTAAATATGTTTTCATGATCTATCCATTTAAGCCATGACTCGGGGTCAGGGTATTGAGTTATTTTTATTGCCTCGTCTGCTAGTAGCCACGACCGGTTGATGCCGTTGGCCTCCACCGAGCGTTCAAGGTTGCGCTTTTTACGTATTTCAAAGTCTGCGTCAACAGTAACCACCATTATCTGTTTTTTTAATTCTTTCCAATAATTTTGTTCGTTAACAATCTCTACAAAGCGGCGGGTACTTAGATCAACTCCGCTCTTGTCTACCACCTGTAAATCTCCAGCAACACCCGTGCCTAGTTCGGCAATGATGAGACCAGGGTTATTTCTTTTTTGCCACAATTCTTGTAAAAAACCTCTTATCATATTATCTAACGGTGGTTGAGAGCAGACAGTAAAAGGAAAATGAGGGTTTACAAGATGGTTGTGTTTTTCGGTTGGTTCATTCATCCATGGATGATAGTGGGAATTGGAAAGGCCGGCCCCATCTGGACCATGAGCGACATCTTTAATCTGATGAACAAGATGAAATCCATCGGTTACTCGATTTTCTTTAGGTATGGTTGTATGGTTAAGCATCATTTTATAAAACTCTTCAGCGCCGGTTGTTTTTCCTGAGGAGAAAGAACCATTAAAGATTAAGATAGGAGACATTTTTTTAGTCTTCTTTATAAATTTTATGACAAAGAGAGCAGGTGGCGATATATTTGGCTTTTGTGGTTGCTTCTAATCTTTTTTTCCCTCCCGAGATTCTCTCGGTGTGTTTGGCTCGACCACCACATCTTTCACAGACTGCATACAACTCTATTCGTTCATCAGCCAAATCAAAAAGTTCGTGCATCAGGCGGAAATACTTCCTTTTATAATCGTATAAAAGCCCATTAACGACAACGTCAACACCACTATTAAGAAGTTTAAAGATCACTTTTTTTGTTTGTGTGTCTGGAAAAAATTGAGTTGAGTCAATAAGGACCTTTTCTGCTTTTTCTTTTTCCGCGAGCTTAAGCATCAATTGTGGTTTGTCATTCTCAATAAAAGTTACCGGGAGAGCGTGTTTGTCGTGAGAGTCTGTTTTGCCGATCCTATTATTTACTTCAGCCCCTTCTGCTTTAAAACAGACAACCTTGCTGCCGTTTTTACTAAATACTCTATACAAAGTAATAAGTTTGGTGGTTTTTCCCGCAAACATTGGTCCGGCGATGACTGTTAGTTTTCCTCTTTTTGCCATAAATTTCGAAGAGAGTGTACAATATTTTTGTGTACCTCGTCAACTGATTTTTTTGCGTCAAGCGTAATTACGTTTTCAAACTTTTCTAACGCCCGTTGATATTTGTTTAGCTTTTCTTTTAAAGCCTCAAGTTTTTCAAACTTTCCCTTTATCTCTCCCGTGTCTTTTGTCCGTTTTTCGATCCGGGCCAAAGCGGTCTCTGGTTTTAAATCAAAATAAAAAATGGCATCAGGACGGGGATCAAAAACAGAATAAAGATATTCTATTAATTTTTGTTGCCAAGGATTTTTCGCCTGGTAGACCAACGTGCTGATATAACTACGAAGACTAATAACAATCTTGCCTGCCTTGAGTGCGGGCAAGAGTTTTTTTTGGACGACGTTGTGTCTATCGGCGATGAAAAAAAAGGTTTCGGCAAAGAGATCTCCTTTTTCTGCTCGCCAAAGACGAAGTATCTCTTTCATCAAGGGAGTGGGATGATAGACGATTTCACAAGGCTGCCCGCGGGCTCTTAAGTATTCAGCTAAAAGCTTAGCTTGAGTTTCTTTGCCGGTGCCACTGATTCCTTCAAGGACAATGAACTTTCCTTTATATGTCTTTTTTCCCAGATCCGACTCAAACTTTAAATAACTAAATAAGAGTTGAGTTAGGCTATATTGTTCTTGGGCAAGATTTTTACTTTCGGGAAACTCTAGACTTTGATATCTGGCTGTCATCCTTATTGTCAGGCGCTCGATCGCTTTTGATATAGGCTGACCAGCTTCAGCGGTGAAATAAACAGCTCTTAAAATACCCCGGATACCAAAGCCGTCCAAAAAGTCAGCGTCTTTTAGGATCCGGCTCTCCAATAATTTTGGCGACAAACCCGGTTGATCATGATCGGAAATAATTTGAAGAATAAGCTCAATCTCTTTTGGACTGTAGCCTGTTTTTTTAAGAATGGGTTTAGCCAACCTAATAGAGAGATGGACAGATTCCAACCCATGAAGCCTTGGGTTATTTCGGCCAAGATCATGAAGTAGGGCAGCCGGAACAACTAAGTCACGCTGGCCATGGTATTTTTTTGTTAGAGCGTTGGCGTATTGGGCGACATTTTGCAGGTGATCGATTCCATGGGAAAAACTGGGAGGGATTTTTTTAAGGATCTGAAGGATTAATTTTTCTCTTTTTGTCCACAACATTTCTACATATTATACCCTAACCCTAAAGCATATCGAATTGTAAATTTAAACCGCAAAAAGATTTTGTGTGTTTTGTTGGTTGACAATATAGAAGGGCACATATTGATAACCGGGCTGAGTTTTTCTGATGAAATAAATCATATGGCCGATTCATTGGATTTTAACTCATTGCCTCCCGAACTGTATGTGTCTAATTTTAAAAAGGGCCTGCTTTTTTATTGGATGGGGGAGTTAATTTTAAAACAGAAACAGACAATATTAAAAAAATTATTGGTTATTTAAAAAAACACTATCTGTTTATCACTAAAAAATTAGCTTGGCAGATAGTGTTTGTTAATTAGAAGCTTCTTCGATTGTTAAAATCTCTACGAAAACCTCCACCACCTCCTGGTCTTTCTTCTCTTGGTTTGGCAACGTTAACAATAATTTTTCTCCCTTCGATGTCTTTTTCAGCCATTTCGGCGATAGCTTTTTCAGCGTCGGCCTCATTAGCAAAAGTAACAAAACCAAAACCCTTTGACCGATTTGTGTATCTGTCATTAATTATGATTGCTTCAGTTATTTCTCCAAATTGAGCAAATAAATCTTTCAGTCCTTGTTCATTCATTGACCAAGGCAAATTTCCCACATACAACTTTTTTTTATCCATGTTTTTTCACCCCCTTACTGTTTTTATTAACTTGTTTTTTATTTCTAATCATATTTTTCCGTCTGTCGTCCATTTGAATTTTTCTCTTTCTCATTTTTTTTATTTCTCTATCGTTCAGTTTCTGACAGTTTCTATCCGGGCAGACTTTTTTGGTGGTGGTAACAATGCTATTACCTATTTTTTCTTCCCAAATCTTTGAAACGATTGTTTCTTTACCGCAGCGCGAACAATAAGTTTTAAAAATAGTATTTGTAGGCATAATTTTATTTATGACGTCTATGATAGTAATTTGGTATTCGATCTTGGTCAAAATAATTAGCCTCAATTACCTTGAGTTTGCTTCCGTCCAACTCTTGATCATTAAGTCTTTTAATTGCTTCTTCTGTCTCTTTGTCGCTTCCCATAACAACATAACCATACCCGGCGTGTCTTTCCGGACTAATCCCCTTTGTAATTGTTGCTGAAATAACCTGGCCAATTTGTGAAAAATGCTTGGCAAGCTGATCGTCTGTGGTTTTTTGGGAAATTTTTCCTATATATATTTTTTTACTCATGTTTTTTATTAGTAAGAAGTTGTTTTCTGATTAGGAAGAAGATGGTGAGTCCATCTAAATTTTCTGAAACAAATTCAAACCAACCTAAGTTCATTATATCAATAATCATTCCGATTATCTACCGCAAGAGTTTTTTAAGATTTTCCAGAGATGCCTGGTTGTAAATCGAAACGGGGAGCACAGAGTTATTTATTTCTTTTAAGATTTTTATCTTTTCTTCAACGATGTCCTGAGAAACAAGATCGGTTTTGGTTAATAAAACAACACTCTTTTTTAAAAGAATG
>Ga0247841_10011910_pt1 | contig 11446 bp, 14 predicted proteins | sample LaCruzMarch2015__2_FD_192410 | JGI IMG/M metagenome (GOLD analysis project Ga0247841, IMG submission 192410) | Freshwater microbial communities from meromictic Lake La Cruz, Castile-La Mancha, Spain - LaCruzMarch2015_18m | ecosystem: Environmental > Aquatic > Freshwater > Lake | place: Spain...
CTGCGATCGGCACTAATGAAACCATACATGCCGCTAATCGGGGAGAAAATCTAACTGTGGTATTTATAAACAATGCGGTATACGGGATGACCGGGGGGCAGATGGCTCCCACTACATTGTTAGGGCAAAAGACCGCGACTACTCCCTTGGGCAGGGAAGCTAAATTACAGGGTTATCCTTTAAAAATTTCCGAGATGCTGGCGATGCTTCCGGCGGTAAAATATGTGGAAAGGGTATCGCTGCATTCTCCTCAAGAGGTTATTAAAGCAAAGAGAGCGATAAAAAAAGCATTCCAGAACCAGATAGATAATCTGGGGTTTTCTCTGGTGGAGGTATTATCCCCTTGCCCGACTTACTTGGGGCTTTCCCCTAAAGGAGCTCTAGATTGGGTGAAAGACACACTGGCAAAGGAATTTCCATTAGGAAGGATCAAATGATTTCACGGACTATAATCGCCGGCAGCGGCGGCCAAGGTATCATGCTTTTGGGTAAGGTCTTAGCCATGGCGGCGATGGAAGAAAATAAATTTGTTACCTGGTTGCCTTCTTACGGAGCGGAAGTCCGCGGCGGGACCGCTTATTGTATGTTGACTATATCTGACCAGGAGATTGGTTCGCCATATATTGACAAGGCGGATACCCTGATCGTTATGAATGCTCCTTCTCTTAAGAAATTCAGGGTCAGGTTAGAAAATAAAGGCCTGTTAATCGTTAATAGTTCTTTGGCATCCGCAGAGGCAGGATTAAAACCCGATATTTTGGAATATCCATTTACTGACTTAGCGATCAAGCTAGGCAATATAAAGGTAGCCAATATGGTGGCCCTGGGGTGTTTTATATCCCGGAAAAAAGTTATCAGCCCGGAAAGCGTTGAGCGGGTTATTTTTGAAATTGCCGGAGAAAGCAGGAAATCCCTGGCCGAAATTAATAAGAAAGCACTGGAAGCAGGAATAAGATTAAGGGGTAAAAAATGATAAGAGTACGTTTTGCGCCATCACCGACGGGAAATCTTCACATAGGCGGCGCGCGCACCGCTTTATTCAACTGGCTTTATGCCCAGGCAAACCAGGGAAAGTTTATATTAAGGATAGAAGATACCGACAGCAAGCGTTCCAAAAAAGAATTTGTAGATGAAATCTTAAACAGCCTTGGCTGGCTGGGGTTTAATTGGGACGAGATTTATTATCAGAGCCAGAGATTCGGCTTATATAAGGAATGCGCCGATAAGTTACTGCAACAGGGCAAGGCGTATATAGAAAAATCCCCGGAGGGCGCTGAGGCGATTATCTTTAAAGTCACGCCGCAAAAGATAAAGGTATCCGATTTAATCCGCGGAGAGATCGAGTTTGATTCTTCGGTAATCAAAGACCAGGTTTTGATAAAATCAGACGGCACGCCCACCTATAATTTTGCCTGCGTGGTTGATGACGCTGCCATGAATATCACTCATATCATAAGAGGAGATGACCATATCTCCAACACCCCCAAGCAAGTCCTTCTCTATGAGGCGCTGGGGTTGGCTATCCCGAATTTTGCCCACCTTCCGTTAATATTAGGGACGGAAGGTGGAAGGCTTTCCAAAAGGACAGGTGCGACCGCGATCAGCGATTACCGCCTAATGGGTTATTTGCCGGAAGCACTGGTTAATTATCTCCTGCTTTTGAGTTGGGCGCCGGGAGAAAACCGGGAAATCATAGACATCCAGGAGGCGATAAAGCTATTTGACATAAAAGACGTTAATAAGACCGCCGCTACATTTGATATGAAGAAATTGAACTGGTTAAATAACCAGTACCTTAAAAAACAAGACCCCGATAAATTATTGGAAAAAGTCATCCCGATGCTGGCGGAGAAAAAATATATCGAATCGGATAATTTTGATAGAAATTACACCCTGTCTTTGATAAAATTATTCCAGGGCCGCCTGACCACCCTGAATGACTTTCCGGACTGGGCGGATTTTTTCTACGTGAAAGAACTTAAGATAGACCCGGAAGCAGAAAAAAAGTTTTTATCCAAGGATTTATCACGGGAATTCAGCCTTTTTAGCGAAAGGCTGAAGGCTTTGGAAAATTTTGATATCGAAAACCTCGAAGCCGGCTTCAGGGATATGGTAAAAGAATTGGGAGTTGAAGCAAAAACCCTGATTCATCCTATCCGGGTGGCGCTTACTGGTAAAACTGTGGGCCCGGGGTTATTCGAAGTCATATATTATTTAGGCAAAGAAGCCACGATAGAGAGGCTAAGCAAATTTATCAGAAAGGGGTAAACATGTCTTTTAAGCCGAAGGCTGTTTTACTGGTCATGGTCTTGCTGTGCGGCGTGTTAGTAAGCGGTTGTGCTCCGGTCAGCAACTTGGTAAGCTCAGCTGATAATTGGATAAAGACCAATATTTGGTAGGCGGGAAGGGTTATTTCCCCGAATCAAATAATATTGTAAATAAGGGTTTTTATAGTAAAATATAGTAAGAGACATAGACAAAGAACGAAATAGATGGATAACAAAGTGAGGAGATAAAAGATGTCCAATGCCATTAGAAAACAAAAGGGCTTTACCTTGCTTGAGTTATTGGTTGTAATTATGATTGTAGGCATTCTTTCCGGGCTGGGTTTCAGCCAGTTTACCAAAATGGTTGAAAAAAGCCGGGTGGCTGAGGCAAAAATGACTTTGGGCAATATCCGGACATCGCAACGGGGGTATTTCCTGGATAATTATGCCTATTCCAGCGATATGGATATGGTAGGAGGAAATGCACCTACCAGCTGCGCCTCCACGCATTATTTTTCTTACTCGATCAGTTCCGCAACAGCGGCAGATTTTACTGTTCTGGCAACTCGGTGTACCGACGCTTCCGGAAAATACCCCCCGGGGGATACGGCTTATACCGTAAGTATGAATTCCACCGGCGATTTCGGCGGTTCGGCAGGGTATTATTAGTAAATTTTTAAGAAGGAGCAGAAATATGAAAAACAGAAGAAGCAGAATGTTTCTTTTCAAAATACCGTTTACTGTCCATTTTATTAATATTTCCCTGACCTACATGTTGGTGCTTATCTTCGTTAACTTATATTCATTAAGCAAACTGGTGCTGGAATTAAGGCGTTGTTCGTCGTCTAGCTCGCCGTGGTGGACCAACTGTATTATTTCGCAATTAAGCTTTACTGGAGTAATTGTCGTGCTCCTGATTACCCTGCTTATCCTTTTGCACCGGAGTTTAGGGGCGATACCCCGTATAGAAGCGATTTTGACTAAGGTCATCGAGGGAAACCATTCTTTACGCATAACCGTGCGTAATAAAGATACCATAATGCCGTTCGTGAACAAATTGAACAAAATTTTAGAGTTACTGGATAAAAGTACAAAAAAATAAGCTGAGGTAAGAAAATGCAGTGTGATTTATGTAACAGTATGATGTCGGCAAACGGGGTCGTCCGTATTTCTGCGGAAGAAATGAAAGAGGCGGTTCAGTCCGGCTTCAATCCTTTTAAAACCTCTGGTATCCATATGGCGGATGCCGGGGTGGCTTCTTCGTTTGGCATGACCACCGAGCAGATGTTTAAGGATTGGCACCAGAGAGTTTTGACCGACCCCGCAGAGTGGCGGGTTTGCCCTTACTGCCACGAGTCCTTCACGCGCGCAATTAAAAATATCCTGGTTAAAAAGGAGCGGGATTACAACGCCCTTTTTGAGTCTATTTTAAGAACCGGGCTGCCGGCAGGTTCGGCTTTAAAAAAATTTGAAAAACAGATTGCTGCTGACCCCAATACCGCCGAGAAATTTTTTTGGCTGGGGGTGGCTTATATGGTAGTGCTTTCCGTGGAAAATGACCTGGCCTATCTGGACAGGTCTATAGGATTTTTTGAAGAAGCTTTAAAGATTGACCCCAAACATAAGAATACCTATGCCAGGCTTTTCAGGGCGTACTTGCATAAGAAAGACCATCTCTCGGTGCGCAAAATAGCCACAAGGTGGGCCGAGGTAGACCCTGCTATCCCTCAGGAAGTTAAGCAATGGTTGGGGGAGTAGGGAGGAGGGGAAAATGGTTGTAGAAGAGATAATGACACGGGATGTCATATCTGTTTCGCCCAATACTCCGTTAAAAACCGTGGGGGAGATATTTAAGGAAAAAAGAATCAGCGGAATGCCGGTAGTTGATGAAAAAGGCAATATCGTAGGGGTAATCACCCTGACAGATTTGATGAAAGTCTTAAGTAATATCTACCGCTGGAAACAACTAGAGAAAAGCAATCCGGAGTTGAAACTCAGCGAAATGTTTGAGATTGAAAAATCAAACGCCAGGGTCAAGGAGTTTATGTCCAAGAATGTGGTTACCTTGTGCGAGACCGACAGCATGGATGAGGCCGCTAGAAAAATGTTCATAAGCGGTGTACACACCCTGCCGGTGTTAAGAGACGGCAAGATTGTTGGCATTATCGGCAAGAGAGACCTGGTTTGTGTCTGTTTTTAAAGCCCCTCTTGAAATTCCCGGTTGCAATATGCTATACTTCTTTTGAGGCAAAGAGACACGGCAAGGGGTAAACTACCAGCGGGCAGGCAATGCCCTCTAAAAAGCCAAAATAGATTTCCCCTTGCCATTTTTGTTTTTTGGGGACCCTCCGCCTTAACAAAACCCTTGATTTTACTTTTTAGCCAAGCTATACTCTTTCAATGAGCACATAGCTTATGGAGCGGGAGTTTAAGGTACGGGCGACATAAGTTATTGTGCGAATTGAATCCTCCGAAGCCGCAGGCGTAGGAGGATAATCTAAGCTATTTGCCCTGTCGTCTAATTGGTAGGACTTCAGATTCTGGATCTGACTATCATGGTTCGATTCCATGCGGGGCAGCCAAAATAAATTCTACTCTAAAAATATAAAAATGGCGACAAAGGGCATTAGTCAAAAGGAAATTGATAGCTTAAAACAGAAATATCCGTTTTTAAATGCGATTATAGAGAAAAATAGCTCTGTTTCCCTGTTTAATATTGATTTCGATAAGATTGACGATCAGCTTCTGAATGCAATATCTCATAGCTCTAGCTCTGATTCCGGATATGAAGAGTCATCACATTTTTACGCAATTGAGGGGGATAAAATCCATCAGTTAGGATTCAGGATATGGCCGGATGGGTATATTGATTCAGTATCTCCTGTCCCGACCATTTTAGAGGCCATAACAGAGTTAGACATTAAGCCCGACTTTATAGTTAGGGCATATTATATAACCAAAAAGCATAACGGTGATGCCTGGAAAGATGTTGAATTAAGAATTTATGAGAAATAGAGAAATTAAATAATGCCGAAGTTTATAATATGTTTTGCTAATAGTTACCCTGATCAGCCCGGCGACGGAGGCCCAGACAATGATTTTTATGCAGAATTTCCTTATGTCGGCAGCCGTGCCGGAGCAGAGGATGAAGCCAAGAGAATAAGTTTTGAGAAGTACCGAGGCGACTTCAAATGGTGGATTGTTTCCGGAACTAAGAAGCAGCGCGGAAGAAAAAAGAGAACATAATCTTTTTGATTACATCCAGCCCCCAATCAGTGTAAAAGTAGCCAGTAGTCCGGCGTAATTTTCCAACAGCCAATTGACTTACTGACCCTCTGTGATAGAATGTATCACAGAGGGTTTTTGGTTTTAGAGTAGAAGACCTAGGGAGGGCAAAATGGCCATTAACTATAGAAATTTTAGGAAAGTAAGTGCTCTAATTTTATTTACGGCATTTTTATTTTCCGGTTATGTTTTTGCCCAGGAAACCGCAGAAGGGGCTTTTAATAAAGGGTTGGAAATTTTTAGGCTAGGTTATGATGACGAGGCAATCTTAAGCTTTACCAGGGCCATTGAACTTGACCCTAAATACGATATAGCCTACTACTTCCGCGGGCTTGCTTATGACCATAAAGGCAATCAAGACCAGGCTATCTCGGATTACACTAAGGCTATTGAGCTCAACCCCAAAAATGGTCTGGCCTATAGCAATCGCGGGCTGGCTTATGGTGTTAGAGGTAACTATAAGAAAGCTATCTTAGATTTTACCAGGATTATTGAACTTGACCCTGACTCTGCCCAAACCTACATCTACCGCGGTGAAGCTTATTCTGCAATAAACAATTATAACAAAGCTTGGGCGGATATGCATAAAGCAGAGGAGCTCGGAGCTGAGGTTCACCCCCGAATCCTTGAAGACCTAAAGAAGGCCTCTGGTAGGGAGAAATAAACCTGTCTGGTCTGTGATTCTACATAGCGCAGGTAAATAATAATATTTCAATAAAATGGAGGGGAAAAATGAAAAAGTTATTTTTTGTATTACTTTTTGTCGCGTTTGTCGGCTCTTTGTGTTTTGCCGAAGAAACAGCAGTTTCATCCGGCACTTCTTCTGCGCTCCCATGGGGAGCTATGACTTTTACCGGCACAATTACTAAGGTGTCCTCCGGAACTATCATGAAAAGAACAAATTTAGAGATAATCGCCAAAGATAGTAATGGGGAAGAATCAACTTTTATACTAGCCGATAATGCCGTTGTTACCGGCAAAGACGGAAGCAAGGTGAGCGCGAACTGGCTAAGTGATAACGATAAGGTCTCCATAGAGTACACCATGGATTCAGACGGCGTCAAAACAGCAAAGTCCGTAAAGATGTTATCAGGCTGGTAGGTGGTATACATAGGCCAAAAGCAGAGATGAAAAACAAATGTGCTGTTTTTGTGGCAGGATTATTCCTTTGTATTTTATACGGTTTTAATTTCTTCTCCCCCCAGGGCAAAATTACCGAAACTCCCGAATACTTAATCTATACTCCTTCAGAGCTTTCACAAGGCGTTCTTTACCCTTTGGTCATTGCGTTTTCGCCGGGTGCTGAGGCTCAACAGATGATTCAGCTTTGGCAAAATGTTGCGGATGAACGTAAATGGTTGATCTTGGCTTCCAGAAAATTCCGTAACGGGGTGGATCCCTCTCCGGTTTTTGCACAACTTTATACCGATATCATTCAGGGGCGTCTGAATTTGCCGGTTGACCGCAAGTGGGTACTGGCAACAGGGCTTTCCGGAGGAGGGATGGGTTCGCACATGTTTGCCTTTGCCTATCCTGACCTGGTATCAGCGGTTGTCATTAATACCGGCATGATGGATGCCGAGTATTATTATCCCAAGAAAAAAGATTATCCCCAAAACAAGATAGCGGTTTTTCTAGCAAGCCCGACGGATTTCCGTTATAATGAAATGAAACGCGACCGGATTTTTCTGGAGGAGCTTGGCTGGAAAACGAAATGGATTGAATTCCAGGGAGGGCATGTCCTTGCCCCGCAATCCGTTTATTCTGAAGCTGCGGAATGGCTGGCCCGGCAGTGGATGGGAGCTGGTTTATAATGGATTTAAGACTAAGCCTGCAAGAACAAAAAATCCTAGCCAAAGATGCCTGCGAAGGAGATAAGCAAGCACAAGATAGAATCTATGCTGCTTATCATAAGGCGCTTTTTGGTTACCTTAGGGCAAGGGCAATGCAGGATGTTGATGCAGAAAATATTTCTCAGGAAGTATGGACGCAGCTTCTTGTTGAAAGAACAATATGTAAGTATGATTCTTTATATGCATTATATACTTTTCTTAGGACTGTTGCTCATTCCCGCCTAGTCGATTATTACCGCAAAAAGAAACCTATCCTGATCCCAATCGTTGAGAATGAAATTTCGGATAACGAAGAAACAGGGGATGAAAATACCGGAAAAAATGGAGCTGGCCAGGATTTTATTGATTTATCATTTATCGCTAGCCCGCAAATAGACGCGGTAGAAGATTTAAGCTCAGCCTATAAAATCGCGTTAGAACATCTATTCCGCAACGGAGGATACCCTCATCAACTCATTGTTTTTGCCTTCAGCAAACTCGTGGATCACTGGAAGCCGCAGAAAATTATTAACGAACTTTCGGATATCTCTTTAAGGCAGCTATGCAATAGATTATATAGCGATTATCTTATGGAGTCTAAATTACCCGAGGAAGAAATAGCTCCCTGCTTTTCTTATCTTGAGCAACAAATGGGCCTTTTGGTGGGCGAGGTTATAACAGATTCTGTCCTGCGAGATAAATTAAAGCCTTATCTAAATAAATCAGTAGGTCAAACAATCCTTAGGGACTACTATGGTAAAGATGCAAGCCATTCTATTTCAGACTGGTGCGATAAGGTGAGGAAACGCCTGGCAAGAGGCCGCGAGGAAATCATTCTTTAAGCGTATATTATATGAGGAGAGGAAAAACAAAAGGAATATATGGCACATTTAACCAAAGGAACCTTTAAAAGCTATCTTAATCTTCATTTAGCAAAAGAGATGCTCATGGAGGTCGAAGAGCATCTGGCTGAATGCGCAGATTGCAGCTCCAAGGTCAGGAAGGGAAAGCTGCTTCAGTTTGCCTGGAATACATTAACTGCGGAGGCTCACGGCCAGGCCTATTGGCAGGCACGATTAGAGGGCAGCTTGAACGAAGCGGTATCTTCCCCTGATTACGTTAGTTACAGGGAGAGGATCAGGGAATGGGTCTCTTGCTGGCAGAATAAGGCAGAAGCGGTTCTGGGGTTGGTTTTTGAAGCTGCCTCAGAGAAGACTCAGATTCTCACCCAGGGCTGGGAATCTTTAATACGCCCTGACTCAAAGTTAGGCTTTGCTTTTTCTTCGATGCCGATAAGAGGAATAGAAAAAGGCCCTATAACTGTAGAAACTTCAGGTAAATTTAATGCTAAGGTGACGGCTGATAGTCAAAAAGGCATAGTAACTGTTTTGTTCCGTAAGTTAGGGGTTGGCGATAAACCACCATTAGTTATGCTTATCCCGGAGTCTAAGGGTAAGAAGCCCCTGCTTGCTGAGCCGGAGCAGTCGCCAGGCTCAAAGCAATTTATTGCCCAATTTTCTGCAGTTCCTTCAGGCAAATATCTTCTTGTTTTTGAGCCTATAAAGGAGAAAGTTTCAAATGGCTAAATGGCAGGTAGGGGATAAGATTGCCAACCGCTTTGAGATTCATAAGACATTAACTGGCGGTATGGGGGTTGTATATGTATGCTATGACCACAGAGAAAAAATCCCTCTAGTCCTAAAAACCTTTCACGATATATATCTTTCTTCAGAGGTAGCTCAAAAACTATTTGAGCGGGAAGCACTTTTGTGGATACAGTTGGAACGCTATCCGTACATTGTACGCTCCCATTGGGTGGAGCGGTTAGAAAATAGATTATTCATTATTTTAGAATATATTCCTCCAGACGCTCAATGCCGAAACACTCTTACTCACTATTTAACCAGCTTGACTCTGCCCGATATCCTTAAATTCTCCATCCAGTTCTGCTACGGCATGGAATATGCCTACTCCAAAGGAATTAACGCCCATCGCGATATCAAGCCGGATAACATTATGATTACCGCCGATAAAACAGTAAAAATAACCGACTTTGGCTTAGCAAAAGCTTTTCAGGAAATACAGCTTGAACAAGACTCAATCTCGGTAGGAGATAATTCTTCTCTAAGTATTTTCCAGAGCAAAGGAAAAATAATCTGCGGGACCATTCCTTATATGGCGCCGGAGCAGTTTGATGGTTATGCGGATGAGAGAAGCGATATATATTCTTTCGGCATTACTCTATATCAGATGGCTACAGGAGGAAAGTTTCCTTTTATTGGGAGGACTTGCCAGGAATACGAAATATTACATAAAGACGCAAAAATCCCCTTAATATCTTCCGAACTTTTTCCTATTATACAGAAATGCCTTGAGAAGTATCCAGGCAAGAGGCACCAAAATTTTACTTCTATAAATAGTAATCTCCAAGATCTCTTATTGCGCAAGACAGGAGAATTAATAAGTATGCCGGAACAAAAACAATTAGATGGATGGGAACTACGTAATAAAGGGGTTTCTTTGGTAAGCCTTGGAAGGCACGAAGAAGCTATTGTTTGTTTTGATGGAGCATTAGATATAAATCCTCAAGATTCTTTTACCTGGAATAATAAAGGAGCGGCTCTAACGAACCTTAATAGGCATCTTGAAGCATTAATCCATTTTGATAAGGCAACAAAAGTAGACCCGAGAGATTTTGAAGCATGGTATAACAAGGGACTTTGTGTATATAGGCTTAATCATCATGACGAAGCTGTAACTTATTTTGATAAGGCAATAGGTATAAATCCTGAGTATGCTGCAGCCTGGCGTAATAAAGGAGGGGTTTTAGATAAACTGGGTAAATATCAGGAAGCAATCGCCTGTTACGATAAAGCAATTATAATATACCAAAGGGATGCATTCACATGGAATTGCAAGGGGATGACTTTGTGTAATCTTGGTCAATATGAAGAAGCGATTGCCTGCTATGACGAAGCTATAGAGATAAACCCGAGCTTTACCGATGCCAACATGAATAAAGGCATTTGCTTAAGTAAGGCAGGCAAATTGTACGAAGCGCTCAACTCTTTTGATAAAGCAATAGAAATAAATCCACAAGATGCATTAATCTGGCTTAACAAAGGGATTACTTTAAGCGACTTCAGCAAACATGAAGAAGCAATCTTTTGCTTTGATAAAACAATAGAGATAAATCCAGCATATACTGATGCTTGGTTTTGGAAGGGGCTTGTTTTATTTGATATCTGCAAATACGAAGAAGCCATTCTTTGTTATGATGAGGCCATAAAGATAAATCCAAGGCAGGCTGATGCCTGGAATAATAAAGGTTTTACGTTAGAAAAATTAGGAAAATACGAGACAGCCGTTTCTTGTTATGAGAAAGCACTTGAGGTAAATCCCAGGTTTAATCTAGCTGAAAAGAACAAAAGGGCTTGCCTCCACAAATTAGGAAAATAAGCCATGTCTTTCTTTGGAAGTTTTTTAAAAAAAGATTCAGGTAATCATCAAGCGGGAAAATGGCAGGTAGGGGATAAGATTGCCAACCGCTATGAAATCTACCAGATCCTTGGCGGTGAAGGTAAATCCGGCATGGGCATTGTGTATATATGCCATGATCATAAAACTAATTTTATCGTTGCCTTAAAAACCTTCCAGGAAAAATACCTTTTTTCTAAGGATTCCCAAGAATTATTTGAACGCGAAGCCTTGATTTGGACAGAATTGGAAAAGCACTCTTATATTGTGCATGCTAATTGGGTAGAGAAGCTAGAAGACAGGTTATTCATTATTCTTGAATATGTCTCTCCAGATAAGCAGAGGCGAAACACCCTAACTCATTATTTGAATAATTTGACTTTGCCCGATATCCTCAAATTCTCCATCCAGTTCTGCTACGGTATGGAATATATCTATTCCAAAGGAGTAGATGTCCACAGAGACGTAAAGCCAGATAATATTATGATTACTCCTGATCAAACAGTCAAGATAACCGACTTTGGTTTAACAAAAGCATTCCAGGAGATACAACTTAAAGAAGACATTATTTCTTCAAGCGGTAGA
>Ga0247841_10011911_pt1 | contig 11446 bp, 8 predicted proteins | sample LaCruzMarch2015__2_FD_192410 | JGI IMG/M metagenome (GOLD analysis project Ga0247841, IMG submission 192410) | Freshwater microbial communities from meromictic Lake La Cruz, Castile-La Mancha, Spain - LaCruzMarch2015_18m | ecosystem: Environmental > Aquatic > Freshwater > Lake | place: Spain...
ACCGACATAGCTGCCGAAACAGAAATATTAAAGCTTTCGGTAAATCCATACATGGGTATTTTCACAAAAGCATCTGCATTTTGAAGCGCTATTTCTGATAATCCTTCCCTTTCTGTGCCAAATACCAATGCTATTTTATTGTCAATGGGCAAATCCTGTATTATTAAATCATTTTTATGAGGCGAAGTGGCAACTATTTTATATCCTTTTTCCCTCAATGCATTAAATGCTTCCAATGTATTATGTTCATTCGTATTATAACGATTCATATCCAACCATTTTGCAGAGCCCAATTCCACATCAGGATTGATTTCATAAGGATAACGATTTTCGATAATATGTACATCCTGAATACCAAAACAATCGCAAGTTCGTAATACTGCACTTGCATTCTGCGATTGAAAAATATCTTCTAACACTACCGTTAAATGTCGTGTACGTGATAATACAATTTCATCTATTTTTGATTTTTTATTGTCGGAAACAAAAGCAGTAAGATAGTTATAGAATTCTTTCTTCTGTTCCAGATTTAATGTTTTCATTTGGTTAATGGTTAATAGTTATTGGTTATTGGTTATTGGTTATTGGTTATTGGTTATTGGTTATCATTCATAATTCATAATTTCCTAATAAAAAGCGATAAGGTAATAGCGCATCTTCTTTTGCATACTCCACTCCTATTCTTTTGCTCACGAATATATTTTTCTGGTTAACGGTAACTCCTTTTTCTTCAATCCAAATTTGATTGCCCAGTAAATCTATACCTGAATGTGAGTAATGAATACCAAGTGCTTTGGAAAGCTTGCCGGGTCCATCTACTGAATAATTATTCTGTCTTCTTTGAGGATAGCGTTCTTTCATCTTTTCAAGTCCTTCAACGGGATGAATGCCTCGTATTAAAACAGCATGGGGAATCCCGTTTATATTGGTAACTATATTAAAAAGCGAATACATTCCATAACACAGATATACATAAGCTATTGCTCCCTCACGATACATAATTTCGGTGCGAAGTGTACGACGATCACCATAAGCATGCGATGCTTTATCAGTAATACCAGCATAAGCTTCTGTTTCTGTAATGATACCAGCCGTAATAGATCCATCAAAATTTGTAAATAAATATTTTCCTAACAAATCCCTTGCAATCTGCACCACATCTTCTTGTAAGTAAAAAGCTTTATTCAGTTTCATCAGTCAGTTATAAAGTTAATGGTTAATGGTTTCATTCCTAATTCCTAATTCCTAATTAAATTCACTTCCAAGTGTACTCCATCCCTCCTACTTTCTTAATTTTATCGTTATCGAGCAACCATTGTAGCACCTTTAATATTTTATCTTCGTCAGCATCAATTTCATTAACTAAATCTTCTACTGTGAGTACTTTTGCTTTTAAGAGTGGCTTTATCTGTTCCAGAATATTATCAAATTCATATTCATTAAGCTCCATTTTATTTCGTTCGAGACAAACATCACATTTCCCGCATCGCTTGCTTTTGGTTTCACCAAAATATTCCAATAAAAACTGACTATGACACTTGGTTGGCATATCAATATAATCTTTCACAGCTTCTATGCGTTTGAGTGCATTTTTCTTGCGAAATTCATAGGTTTCCTTTGAAAGGAAAACATCATTTGTAGAAATTCTTTCTATTAGGTATGTTATGTAAGGTTTGTTTCTTTGAGGAACATAGTTTAACACCTGCATTTTTGCTAATAAATGAAGCATTTTTTGCACTTTCTCAACCTCATTGTTGCTACGTTTGGCAATTTCCACTTCACTGATTTTAACAAAATCGGCAAATACACCACCATACGAACGTAAAATGATTTTAATAAAATTATCAGTCGATGGATTTTCTATTTGAAAACGATATAAATCTTCTTTACCAATGTTAAAATGTATTACAGATGATTGATTCGGGTCTTCATTTAAGATGATGTAGCCTTCTTTCTCTAAAAACTTCAATGAATTATAAGCAGTAATAAGATTGAAACGAAACTGATCGCAAAAATCGCGTAAATCAAAATCATAACTTTGGTCTTTACCACTTCCTTCGGGTATTTTGAAGTAGTTTCCCAATGCTTGATACACATTCTTTATATATTCTTTCTCGGGATAAGTGTTTTGATAGTTTTGATCAAGTGCAAGCACATCGGCATTGTCGTGCAATATAACAGCAAATGAAGAAAGTTCATCTCTTCCTGCCCTGCCTGCTTCCTGAAAATAAGCTTCCAAGGTATCGGTTAAATCAAGATGCACCACAAAACGAACATTTGGCTTATCAATTCCCATTCCAAAAGCATTGGTTGCAACAATAACTCTATTTGAATCCTGCATCCATAGTTTTTGCTGTTCGTTGCGAATTTTACTTTCCAAACCTGCATGATAATAGCCGGCTTTAATGCCGTTCTTATTAAGAAAGTTTGCTATGTCAACAGTTTTTTTACGACTTCTCACATAAACAATACCTGTTCCTTTTACTTTATTAATAAGCCGAAGCAAACGAGCAAGCTTATCTTCTGATTTGATAACAAAATAGGTAAGGTTTTTACGTTCGAAACTTTTTTGTAATACATTCTTTTGTTTAAACTCCAGCTTGTTTTGAATATCTTCAACCACTTCAGAAGTTGCTGTAGCGGTGAGTGCTAGTATGGGGACATTTTGCAAAAGAGCTTTTATATCAGCTATTTTTAAATAAGGTGGACGAAAATCGTAACCCCATTGCGAAACACAATGCGCTTCGTCAACAGCAATTAAATTTACCTTCATTTTTTTCAAATGCTCACGAAAAGTATCTGTTTGCAAACGTTCCGGCGAAACATAAAGCAGTTTTATATCACCATATACTGCATTATTAAGTGTAATCTCAATTTCATTGGGATGCATTCCCGAATAGATAGCTTTAGCATTAATACCACGTTTGTTAAGATTATCCACCTGATCTTTCATCAGTGCAATGAGCGGAGATATAACAATACATATACCGGGCATAGCCATTGCAGGCACTTGAAAGCATAAGGATTTACCACCACCCGTAGGTAACAATGCCAGTGTATCTTTTCCATCCAGAACAGATTGTATAATATCCTCCTGCAAGGGACGAAATTGGCTATAACCCCAGTATTTTAATAAGATTGTTTTAAGTGGCAATATGTCCTGAAATTAAATTGATTCGTATAGTACAAAGGTAAAAAAAAGAATGTAAATCTACGGTATGAAATTTTTAAGGACAATGATAATAATTTCAACCCTGTCAGAGTTTGAAACTCTGACAGGTTAGAGTATATAATTATTGGTTTTATTTATTCTTTCACAAATTTACTTTGCATGCTTTTAATATTATTATTAACTTTTACTATATATATGCCTTTGGCTAATGATGCTATATTAAGTTCTGTTTGTGGCTGTGTTATGTTTTGCTGTAAAAGTAGCTTTCCTTGTATATCGTAAATAGAAACGGTAGTATTTTGCAGGCTTGATAGTTGTTGGAGGTTAATAGTTACGTTTGAAGTGGCGGGGTTGGGGTAGATATTTATGTTTGGAATTATCTTTTCATAATTTTTTATTGATAGAGTTGTAGTATCTGGAAATCCACAGGTCACCGTACCTTTTTTATAGTATTTTAAATAATATTCATCATCAATTTGTGGATATCCTGCATATTGATGAATTGAATGAACTAGCCCTAAACCCTCTCCGTATTGATAGCTATAATAATTACCTTCAAAAATGCAGTGAAAGCATGCAGTATATTCATAAATCAATTTCCCGCACCATCGTGATGGATATGAAGATAAATAGCTAAACGAATTACCTGCTGTATCATTAATAGGCCAATTTATATATGCGGAATCATAAGGAGTATCAAGATTTGTATAATAAACAGTATCGTTGTAAGAGTTAAAGAAATAATCAAGATGAGAAACAGGATTGCTGCTAAATTGAGTATAATAATTGTTAAAATGTCTTATATAAAAGACTGTATCATTTATTGCTGAGAAACGTTTTCCGACAACTATAAATCTTGTAGCATTAAGAGGAGTGTAAGAGTCTTTATAATGAAATTCATCATTAATATTGAAATCATAAATTTGTCCTTTTGTCAATGTGGTTTGACCCTTTAATAAAGGGGTTGTTATTATTAGTAGTATTAAAACATAAATTTTTTTCATAATCATAGTTTTAAGTTGTTGTTGATTGAATTATTGAACAAAGATAATTATTTTTTGTGAACCCTGACAGGTTTTGAAAACCTGTCAGGGTTGAGTTTAATTTATTCCTTCACAAATTTACTTTGCAAGCTAATAGTATTATTATTTACTTTTACTATATATATGCCTTTGGCTAATGGTGCTATATTCAATTCTGTTTGTGGCTGGGTGATGTTTTGTTGTAATAGTAGCTTTCCTTGTATATCGTAAATGCTTACGCTGGTATTTTGCAGGGTTTTTAGCTGGCTGAGGTTTAGGGTTAAAGTGTTAGTAGCTGGGTTGGGGTAGATATTAATTTGTTTGAAACTGTTTTCATTTATAGCATTTGTAAAAGAAATAAAGTGGGCTTCGTAGCGAGGAACAAATACTTCAAAAATTATATTTTTAGAAGAATAACCGTATAAAACACAACCCATAGGTATAGTTAAAACCCAATTGTTGTTTTCCCATTTTTCATACTTACCTGTTATTGAGTTTCCATTGGCATCATAAGTATAAGTATGTTTATAAGAATTAACCCAAGCATTGTTTTGCCATTGTTCATTTAAATCAGTAAGCTTATTTTCATTAGCATCATAATTATAAGTATGTTTACCACTTTTTACCCATGCATTGTTTTGCCAATATTCATCAAAAACAGTTAGTATATTACCATTGGTATCGTAAGTATAAGTACTTTTGTAATTATTTACCCAAATATTATTTTGCCAATATTCGGAAACAAAAGTAAGTACATTTCCATTGGCATAATAAGTATAAGTATGTTTATAAGAATTAACCCAAGCATTGTTCTGCCATTGTTCATTTAAATCAGTAAGCTTTTTTCCATTAGCATCATAAGTATAAGTAGTTCTGCTTCCATTTACCCATGTATTATTTTGCCAAATTTCACCTAATTCAGTAAGCTTATTTCCATTAGCATCATAAGTATAAGTAGTTCTGCTGCCATTTACCCATGTATTGTTTTGCCAGTTTTCATATAAAATAGTAAGCATTTTCCCATTGGCATCATAAGTATTAGTATATTTGTATGTATTTACCCACGCATTGTTTTGCCAGGATTCTTGTAATTCAGTAAGTTTATTTCCATTGACATCATAAGTATAAGTATATTGGGAATTATTTACCCAAGCATTGTTTTGCCAAATTTCACCTAATTCAGTAAGCTTATTTCCATTTACATTATAAGTATAAGTGAATTTACCACTATTTACCCAGACATTGTTTTGCCAATCTTCAATTAAACGAGTAATTGTATTTCCATTGGCATCGTAAGTATAAGTATAGTTGTAACTATTTATCCATGCGTTGGTTTGCCAGGTTTCTGTTTTATTCGTTAGCACATTGCCATAATTATTAAAAGTTTGGGTAATGCGTTGATATTGATTATTGCTTGCATCAAACTTAAATATAGTATCAAAATTCCAGGTGATTGCATTGGTCGCTTTTTGTTTAAGGCTTGCATGAACAGTGAAATTATCATGTAAAGGATGATTTATTGCTTCCTTTCTTAAGTTGGGTATAGCATGGTTTTTCTGCTGTGCATTCGCAATATTCATCATGCAAATAGCAATCAATAAAACATAAATTCTTTTCATAATCATAGTTTTAAGTTGTTGTAAATAATCAGAGGTAAAATTATACATATTTATTTAAAATAACATAATATTCACAAAATATTTTACACTTTCTTTTGCAACAAAAATTGCGGAATGAATATGTGCAAACTACAATAATAGTAAAATATTTGCAAAACCCCTATGTACAAACTACAATAGTCGTAAAGCAGTTGCGGAACGACTATGTGTAAACTACAATAGTCATCCCGCAATTTTTCTGTGAACCTATTTACTAAACCTGTGAGGTTTTTAAAAACCTGTCAAGACTAATGTAAATAGCAAGGCATTGGTTTTAACGATATTTTTCTCTAATAAGCAAATCAGCTATAAGAATTCCCTAAAAATTATCAGCTTTTATTTCAAAATATGCCTGAGGATGATCGCAAACAGGACAATTCATCAAAGCTTTTTCACCATAATGAACATGACCGCATTTACGGCAAACCCACATAACCTTACCTTCTCTCTTAAATACTTTAGCTGTTTCGAGATTGTTGAGTAATTTTCTGTAACGATCTTCATGTTCTTTTTCAATAGCAGCAATCAATTTAAATGACATTGATACTTTTTTAAAACCTTCTTCTTCGGCAATCTTAGAGAAAGCAGGATACAAATCTGTCCATTCTTCATTTTCTCCTTCAGCAGCAGCTTTTAAATTTTCAGCTGTATTTGCTATCATTCCGGCAGGATAAGAAGCCGTAATTTCAACTACACCACCTTCGAGATAGCGGAAAAAGATTTTGGCATGCTGTTCTTCCTGAAGAGCTGTTTCTTCAAACATCGCTGCTATTTGTTCATAGCCTTCTTTTTTGGCTTGTTTTGCAAAAAACTGATACCGATTTTTTGCCTGCGATTCGCCTGCAAATGCTTTTAGCAGGTTTTTTTCTGTTTTAGTTCCTTTTATACTCATGATTTTTATTTTTTTAATGAAACAAAAATAATCATTAATTTTGGAAAAAATATAAATTTGCATGGAATTAGTTTTTGCCACCAACAATACTCACAAAATAAAAGAGATAAGCCCTCTTATTACCAACAGTTTTCGTTTATTAAGCCTTTCAGACCTTAATTTTTTTGAAGATATCCCCGAAACACAAGCCACATTACAAGGCAACGCTTCACAAAAATCACATTATATATTCGATAGGTATGCTATCAATTGCTTTGCTGATGATACGGGTCTGGAAATAGAAGCCCTAAACGGCGAACCCGGTGTTTATTCTGCACGATATGCCGGCGAAGGATGCAATTTTCAGGATAACATTGATAAGGTATTGCTAAAAATGCAGGGAATTACCCATCGCAATGCACGCTTTCGCACAGTAATTTCATTACTATTAGATGGAAAAGAATATTTTTTTGAAGGATTTGTAAATGGTAAAATACTTACCGAAAAACATGGCAATGATGGCTTTGGCTACGATCCTATTTTTATGCCCGACAACTACACTATTTCGTTTGCAGAAATGACGTTAGAAGAAAAGAATAAAATAAGTCACCGAGGTATGGCAGTCAGAAAACTTGCCGCATTCCTTAACAATGGATAATTAGTTAATTTTGAGATGAGCTGATTTAAAATTCAGCAATTTTATCTATTTTTGAGAGAAATGACTTTTTTAAAATAAATTATTATTTCTCTTGTTGTTATTGCCAAAAGCATAAATAACAAAATAACAGAACTTGTAAATCCAATTTTTTCGCCTGTAAAATAAGCCTTAGGTTCAAATTTAAATTCTATTTTGTGATTGCCTTGAGGTATATTCATAGCTCTTAGCACGTAATTTGCACGAATATAAGGAACTAATTTTCCATCGAGATAAGCATTCCAACCATTAGCGTAGTAAATTTCAGAAAAAACAGCAAATTCATTTCTTTTTGCCGATGTTTGATAAGTTAAATGATTAGGCTGATAATTAATTAATTTAATAGTTGATGTAGAATCTTTTCCTTCTCTAAAATCTTTAACATAATCCTTAAATTTCTTGTCAATAATAGCTGTAATAGAAGGTTCAAAGTTTGATAAAGCATTAATTTCTGAATCAGGATTTTCTACTATTTTATAATTATCCACAAACCAAGCATTGCCCAATGCAGCAACGTTCCGTTGAGTTTGAGGACGCTTGTTTTGGTCTAAAGCAATAAAATATTTTGTATTCAACATATTCAATACTTTTACATTATTTTTACTAATGTGACGATCTATTAAATCTTGATAGCGACGCAATTTCGCAGCACTGTACCCTCCAATTGATTTATGAAAATAAGAAGTACTTGCATCAGTAAATGGTTTTCTTGCTACATTAAAAACCCTATAATTTGGGTCTTTATCATCTGATATTAGCATATCAGCATCAGTAGGCTGGAGTGGTTTTTCAACATTATTTTTATAGGTAAAATTACCATTGTCAAAATATCTTTTGTTTACTTGAAACATATCAATAACAATCAGTAAAATATATGCAGTAATGATATATTCTTTTTTGTATTTATTTTTAATAAAAGCCCAGATACAAAAAGCTGCAAGCAGAATAAATAAGAGTGAACGCCAGCAATCTAAAGTAAAAGCAGATCTTCTGTCAGCAATAATTGCATTCATTAACCATTCAGGGTAAGGTAACTGACTGTCAACTGTACCTTTGAAATCAAAAAGTGAAGAACCTGCTAATGCAAAGAAAAGGGCTATTCCACCCGTAATATAAATTGATAATTTACCATATTTTAAAATATCTGATTCTTCTGTTTTTTTAGTAAATATTTGATTTAATGCAAAAATACCCAATAATGGAATACATAATTCAGCAATAATCAAGATAGATGAAACAGCTCTGAATTTAGAATACATTGGGAAATAATTGAAAAAGAACTGTGTTAATGGCATAAAGTGCTTTCCCCATGAAAGCAATATAGACAAAACTGTTGCTATTAGTAAAACCCATTTTATGGGTGTTTTTACAATAAACAAACCCAATACAAACAAAAAAACAAAAATAGCACCTACATATACTGGCCCAGAAGTAAATGGTTGAGTTCCCCAATACAAAGGCATTTGATAAGTAATTTCTTTAATATTCGGAACTTTATTTTGCTTTAAAATTGCAAAAGTCTCTGAGTTTTCGCCTAAACGACTAATTGATGAACCTCCTTTGAAATTAGGAATCAATAAAGTAAATGTTTCATCAATATTGTAGCTTAATTGTGTTGCATTATTAAAATCAATTTCATCTCTTTTCGTATTATTTTTTGCTGAAAGTTCAGATTTTTCTCTGGTAGATTCTTTTGAAAACTCATAGCCAGTCCAAAGTGCAGTGATGTTAGTCCCAATAGCCAATGAAATTGCAAACAGTAAAATTATAAATGACTTGAAGAAAGAAATTAATTTTCTCTCTTTAAATTTATTATAGAAATCAACAAAAAGAAAAATGAGTATTAAAATCATTAAATAATAGGTCGTTTGCAAGTGTCCCATTTTTAGCAATAAAGCTGAAAATAATGCAGTAAGAATACCTCCCCATAAAAATTTTCCTCTCATTAAAAGTATAACTCCTGCAAAAACTGGAGCCATATAACCTATTGTAGAGGCTTTGCTATAATCGCCAGCATCAATGGTAATAAAAAAGTAAGATGAAAACCCAAAAGCAAGAGATCCGATGATGCCAATCCATGGGTCAATACCTAAAACCATAAGTAATATAAAAAAACCTATAAAGTATATGAATACAATATCTGCAGGATATGGAAGCGAAAACAATCGCATTGCATCATTAAAAAAAGAAACTATATCGTTTGAAGGTGTTAACATGCTTATCGGGTAAGCTGGCATACCTCCATACATAGCGTTGGTCCACAAGGGTTCTTCATTTGGATGGGCTTTGCGAAAATCAATAATTTCTTTTGCCGAAATATTTGATTTAACGATATCTCCTTGTTTTAATTCTTTCCCTTCTAAAATCGGGCTTAGATAGGCTAAAGTAATGGTGAGAAAAATGAGGATTGCTGCTAAATATGGTAAATATTGTTTCAAATTGATATTTTTCATTATTTACTTTATTTTAGAATTATTTTGATTCTACTTCCTCGTAATCAATATATTCGCCGATATTTTCAGTATTATTATTTTTCCTTTTTTTCTTTTCAGAAGTAAATTCAATATTAGTATCCCCCTCTTTTATATTTGGGTCAATATGAGAATTTTGCTGATAAAATTTTTGCTGAAATTTTTTCAAATAGTACTTTAATAAAAGAGGAAATGCAAATTTTGCAAAAGCTCTTAATAGTATGTAAATAAGGATGAACCAAAGAATAAATTCTAACATTTTGAGATGTTTTTTTAATGTGCAAACCTACAAAATATTTTTAATATAATTAGTGGGTTTTGCTAGCGAAAACTTGGCTTGAGAAAGATAAAATATGCGTTTTATCTGATGAAAACTTTATTAGAATATACATTATTGTTGCTCACAACTTTTACAATATAATAGCCAGAAGTATTTTTATTCATATTGATAACGACTTCATTATTTGAATTTTCAAGTTTTTCAATTAATTGTCCGAATGTATTATAAATGCATATTTGTTTTATACTTTCGTTGCTATTTATATATATTAAATTATCATTTGAGTAAATGTTCGTATTTAAAATTATATTATTTGAAACTTTCAATGGTGATAATTTAAAAATCAATTGAAATCGATTTATACTATCATTGGTTGTAGCCGAAAAAGTATAAATTGAATCCTGTTTTAAATTGATAATAGTATTCAGCATCAAATCTTTTAAATATACATAATTAGTATTGGTAAAACGATTTAGCTCGCTTGCAATTATTGTGTAAAATCCATTTTTACCTGCTTTAAATCCGACAGGAATTATAGAGTTGTCTGTAATATAAGATAAGTTACTTATACTCCAATTTTTGTTTTGTTTTATGGAGTAAATACTTGGTACGTTTTGGTATAAACTAAACATTTTTTCTGCTCCTCCATAATCATTATCGTAACCAAAACTAACAATCATTTCATCGTTAAAATTATTTTCCGTATTTGTAACTTTTAATCGAATAGTATTAGAAATATTTGTATTCGATTTTAATAGGTTTTGAGATGCATGTTGTCTTGCATTATTATTTATACTAAAAGGTATAGAATCTGTAATAGCTTTAACCCAGAAACCTTGTGCAGAAGCAATAAAATTAGACACTCCATTTGTACCAAAAAAACCGTTAGAAATATATGTACCATAGTTACCACTTATAGGATTCCACACCCAATAAGCATAATTTCCAATACCAGCATCGTCGAGCATTGATCTTGAATAACCAGATGCTGTATTCCAGTTGATAGCAGATGGATAAGGATTTGCTATTAAATTCCAACCTCTATTAATCCCATTAGTAACTGTTACATTCGTATTAATTGTCCCTTGATTAATTAAACCAGAAAATAATTTAGTAGATGTTGAAGGATAAGAAACGGCATATCCTTTACCAGGTATAAAAGTATTTCCACCATTAAGTGTAACAAAACCAGGATCCTCAAAAGCTATCCAATTTCCACTAGCTTCATTCCATGTAAAGAAGCTTTGATTTTCAACATTAAATTCACTATTAATTTCC
>Ga0247841_10011912_pt1 | contig 11444 bp, 4 predicted proteins | sample LaCruzMarch2015__2_FD_192410 | JGI IMG/M metagenome (GOLD analysis project Ga0247841, IMG submission 192410) | Freshwater microbial communities from meromictic Lake La Cruz, Castile-La Mancha, Spain - LaCruzMarch2015_18m | ecosystem: Environmental > Aquatic > Freshwater > Lake | place: Spain...
CCGACTTCAACTTCAACGGGAACATTCAATTTCAAAGCATTTTTCATCTCGCGTATAACAATTTTTTTAACCTCTTCAATCTCGGATTTCTTCACGTCAAACACAAGTTCGTCATGCACCTGTAAAAGCATTTTTGATTCAAGTTTGTTTTTTTCAAACTGCCCGTGAATATTTATCATGGCAATTTTTATCATATCCGCCGCTGTTCCCTGTATAGGCATATTTATAGCCGCACGCTCGTCTTCCGCCCTGACAGTTGCATTTTTATTGTTAATCTGCGCGAGGTAACGGCGGCGTCCCATAAGCGTCTGCACGTATCCGTTCTCGGCGGCGAATTTCCGCGTGCGTTCCATGTAATCTTTAATCTTAGGATATTCCATAAAATACCTGTCGATAATTTCCTTTGCTTCTGTATTCTTGATTTCAAGACGGTTTGCAAGTCCGAAAGCGCCTATACCGTATATGATTCCGAAGTTCACCTCTTTAGCTTTGCGGCGGTGACTGTCGGTCATCTTATCTTTCGATTTTAAACCGAAGATGTGCATTGCGGTTTCAGTGTGAATATCGCGTCCGCGTTTAAACGCATTTTTCATGTTTTCATCGTCACTGCAGTGCGCCATAATCCGAAGTTCAATCTGCGAGTAGTCCGCCGAGAGAATTTCATAATCATCGTTTCGTGCCGTAAATGCCTTGCGCAGTCCTCTGCCGGCTTCCGTGCGTATAGGTATGTTCTGCAGGTTCGGATTAACGCTCGAAAGTCTGCCGGTGGATGTAACTACCTGATTGAAAGATGTATGAACGCGCCCGGTCTTAGGATTAATGGCTTTCATCAGCCCTTCGACGTATGTTGATTTCAGTTTTGTCAGCATGCGGTAATCAACGAGCATTGCCACGATTTTATGCTGATAGCGCAGTTCTTCAAGTACTTTAATATCGGTTGAGAAACCTGTCTTTGTCTTTTTTTTCGATTCGAGCTTGAGTTTATCGAATAATATTTTCGCTAACTGCTGTGTTGAATTTATGTTAAATTTCTCCCCTGCAGATTCATAAATGGACTCTTCATATTCAGCTTTCTTAATAATAAGTTCGCGGTCCAATGTTTTTAATATTTTTTCGTCAACATGTATCCCTTCCAGTTCCATCTCCGCAAGCACCTCAATCAGCGGAAATTCCAGTTCAGTACATAGTTTATAAAGATTTACTTTCTGAAGTTCAAATTTCAGCCGATGGAAAAGCTGTAGTGTTACATCGGCGTCTTCAGCGGCATATTCGGTTACTTTATCTATATCAACTTCAGCCATCGAAATCTGATTCTTGCCCTTCCCGATAAGCTCTTCAATGTGAACCGGCTCGTAATTCAGAAATTTCTCCGAAAGGAAATCCATTCCGTGCTGTGAATCCGAATTCAGTACATAACTCCCTATCATGGAATCGAAAAATAAATTCTCCATTTTTATTCCGTAACGCCGCATTATCATGTAATCATACTTGAGGTTTTGCCCGACCTTACGGATTTTTTTGCTTTCCAGTACAGGTTTGATTTTTTCAACCGCGGCTTTAATATGAACTCCTGTTTTTTCTTCAGGCTCTTTTTCAATGCCAAAAAGCCCGCCATCTTCATCTCTCACGGCTGAAATCGAACCGTAAACAGGCAGATAAAAAGCTTCGCCTTCCTGATACGAAAATGACATGCCGACAATTTCCGCCGTCATTGCGTCAACTCCCGTTGTTTCAGTATCGAATGAAACTAATTCCTCCTGCATGAGTTTTTTTTCAAGCCTCGATAATTCGTCTTCGTTTTTTATCAGATAATATTTATGCTTAACGTCATCAATTTTTTTTATGTTCACCGGCGCGTCTATCTTTTCTCCGCTGATTGTGATTTTAAGACTTTCACTTGTTTCGGAATCCTCAGAGTCAAAATAATCCGGCGGCGATAGCATTTCCATATCCGGAATATCCATTTCCGGTATATCTATTTCCGACATATCTATTTCAGTAATACTATTGAAAGTTCTTCTCTGTGACCCCTGTGTCTTCTCTGTGACCTCTGTGTAACTTATTTTGCTCTTATTTTCGGGGAGTTCTTTGCTCTCATTATCTTCCTTCACAAATATTTTTTTCTGTCCGGAAAATTTACGGGCAAAGGACTTCATATTCAGCTCTTCAAACTTCTTAACCAATGCCTCACGGTCAGGGTCTTTGCGCAATAATCCGTGAAAGTTTATATCAAGAGGTACGTCTGTTTTTATAGTTACAAGGCGCCGCGCGAGATAAGCGTTATGCTTGTCGTTTTTCAGTAACTCCTTAAGCTTAGGTTTTGTTATCTTATCAATATTCGCGTACAGGTTATCTATCGTGCCGTACTCTTTTATCAGCGCTATTGCAGTCTTTTCACCGACCCCCTTAACACCGGGTATATTATCAGATGCATCTCCCATAAGCCCGAGAACTTCAATCACTTTATCGGGAGTGACTCCGAATTTCGTTTCCACCTGCTTTATTCCTACGAGTTCCATTTCCGCAACCCTGCTTCCCGCTGCACTTTTCACGGGTTTATACATTACAGAATTTTCGCTTACCAACTGCATATAATCCTTGTCGGGAGTAACCATGTAACTTCTGGCTTTTTCTTTCTCAGCCTGTTTTACGAGTGTCCCTATTATATCATCTGCTTCGTATCCGCCCAGTTCGATTGAAGGAATATTGAACATCCTTACAATTTGTTTTACTTCTTCAATCTGCCAGGGCATATCGTTCGGTATTTCCTGACGCTGTGCCTTATACTGCGGGAATTCTATATGCCGGAAAGTCGGTTGCTGAGTATCAAAACACACGGCTATATGATGAGGGTTTTCTTCTTCGATTATGCGTATAAGAGAATTCACAAAGCCGTATATGGCTGATGTATTCCTTCCCTGCGCGTCTGTCAGAGGGTGTGATATCATGGCAAAATAAGCTCTATATATCATTGCCATTGCATCAATTAAAAAAAGTTTTTCAGGCATTGCTCGCTTCTGCTGATGTTTTTAAATTAATAGTTTTACAACCTACAGATTGACTGCAGGTTGTATAATAAAAAAATTATTTAATAAGAACCATACGTTTCACACTTACGAAATTACCGGAAACTATTCTACAGAAATATACACCGCTTGAAAGTTCAGAACCGTTAAAATCTATAGCGTAATACCCTGGTTGTTTCAATTCATTTACGAGAGTTCTAATTTCACGACCCGTTATATCATATATCTTCATTGTTACAAATCCTGATTTCGGAATTGCAAAGTTTATCTTCGTAACAGGATTAAACGGATTTGGATAATTTTGTGAAAGATTAAATTCTTTTGGCACATTTGAATTTCTCACCAGATTATCTCCTCCTTCTGACTCTATTCCTCCGTCTGGACTAATTCCTGTTGTACTGACAAAATCAGAAAGAACAGAAGCCCATTCAGTATTATCAACAGCTTTAACTCTGTATCTGACAGGATATTCAGTTCCGAATGGCGGCACTTGGTCTAAATAAGCACACTCGTATTGCAATACAGAGTAATCTATGAATTGTGCTGTATCTCCTTTCGGTATGTCAACTGTATCTATTTGCACATAACCATTCTCATTTGGGACAGTTGACATATCAGTAGCGGTTACTCTATAAATTAGATATCTCTTAACTGTATCTTTATCAACAATTCTTTCCATATCGGGTTCCATATTATGATTCCATATAATTTTTGGAACACACCAACCATTCGGAGGATAAAAATACTCATGCTTGATTCCCATTGGTCTTGAAGGAGGTGTAATTTCCAAAATTTCTGATAATGACATATTCCCTCCAAATTCGGAAGCACGATATATGTTTATATTAGCAGTATTACCGTTTAAACTATTGTACCAAATGAAAATGCCCGATGCACTGTCATTCCACTTTACAGTGGAGGGACTCGAATACGGTGAAAAGATTTCATTATAATCTACATTCCATGCATCATACCTGTCGCCTGAAAGATTTCCATTATCAATTATATCTTTATCATTTGTAAATGTCCTTTCAACATTTAAGCCGCACTGTTGATTTGTGAATTTTCCCGTTGTCCATAGATTACACCTTGCCGTATCATCATATCTGTGAAAGAAACTTACATCATCACCATAGGGTAAAAGATTCCCCAAATTAATACCGCCGATAGGTTGCCCTAAGGCTGAAGGATCATTTGAATATAAAACTGAATCTTTCTGAAACACTTTCCAATCAGGCCCGGATATAAAACATTCAAAAGGTAGCTTAGCTATTCCACCTGTACTTTTTAATTCCCATTTCCAATAACCATCAGCACATTCCATGTCCTGTTCTTCACCATTTGTTGCTGTAGGAAAACGAACTCCGTTTTTAACATGGTAAATGTACAAACCTTTGCCAAGCTCAGAGTTATCTTCGTACGGTTCAATCTGTGCTGAATCTCCCATCATTACTCTATCCCACTTAGATACTTTTCTTCTGTTACTCAGTAAAAAACACTCGTCTCTACCGTTAGAATTATCAATTACAACTTTTAATATTTCACCCTCCAAATTATTATACCTTGAGGAATAATCTCCAAGTGAATTTGAAGCGCCAATCGTTGCTATCCTCGGTGTCATATATTCACTTAATATCATATCATAAGGGCTGAAAAAATATTCCCATCCTATCCCATAACTAACTCTGCTGTTTTGCACATGTCCGCCCATTAACGTATGATGACCATGTTCATGTCCGCATGTTGCTATATATTGCGACTTCAACGCCCTGAAACAAACTGTAAAACCGGATAAGCTGGAATTTGCTTTAATATTGTTTACAGTATCTACTAACCACTCACCTTCACCATAAGAAGAATAATATGATAATGCACTAAATCCTGCATAATTCGGCATTGGTCCCATGTTACGCGACCTATGAATTTTATATATGCAATCTACTATACTGTCTCCTCTGTTATAAAATTGCCCGTTTTGGTTTAAGGTCCATTGGTCATAAGGTCTCCAGTCTTCTAATCCTTGTTCATATAATTTTATCCATATTGCCTGATTCATTTCCTGCTCAGTTGAATATTCATTTGCATTTCCGAGAACAACAGAAAAAGCACCTGAAGGACTAATAACATGAAATTTTCCTCTGCTTATTTCCATCCATTGAGAACTCATCATTTGGCTTTCCTGATTGTATTTTTCCCACCACGGCGTATTTGTATTCGTATTTTTTATAATTGCAACCATAGAATCTTTATATATTGGTGCATATCCTATTGGCCAACTACCATGAGGAGATTCAGGAGGATCATCCGCAAACTGTACAAAAACTATAAGTATAGGGTAGTATGCATCAATATTGGAAGGATTAGGACCATCCCATTCAGTTGTATTAGGTTTTGATATACCTCTGAATGGTACCGTGGTTGAACCAAGCGTTAACGGAACTGGCATAGCACCATTGTAAAATCCGTTCAAAAATTGTGCATTTAAGCCATTTATTATCGAAAACATTAAAATTGCTGTTATCAAAACTTTTATTGTTATCTTTTTCATATTTTCATCTGTTTTAAAATTTATAAAAATGAGCATACGGTATATTAAAATAATACAATCTTTTTCTATCGTGCACCGATTATTTTAAAAAGAAGCCGCCCTTTATTTCAATGTATAAAATCTATTTTGGTGGTGTATCCAAAAGGAATTTAGTAATTTATTTATTTAGCACTAATTTTCTTGTTTTAGTTATTTCCCCGTTTATTTCCATTCTGTAAAAATATATTCCCGAACTAATATTCTTTGGCGAATAATTTATTTCATATTTTCCCGCTTGATAAAGACCATCTATTATTACATCTTTTTCTCTGCCAAGTATATCATAAACTGAAATTCTTACTTCGCTAAATTTTGGAATTTCAAATTTGATTTTTGTTTGATTGTTAAACGGATTAGGATAGTTCTGATGTAATTCATAATCGTGTGCTGTGTTTTCTGTTTGATTTGCTATTCCCGTCAGCGTTTGTCCTCCCGTTGTTGTGTAGAGTATAATTCCGCTTGTACTGCAAACCCATCCAACAGTATCATTCACAAATTCAATTGATTCAAAGGTATGATTATTTGTTGATGTATTTTCTCTCGCCCAATTATATCCGCCGTCTGTAGTTTTAAATAATTTACCATATTGACCACCAATAAAACCAGTATCGTTATTTAAGAAGCATACACCAAACATCCAAAGTACTTTTGTTGAATCATAAATCATTGACCAATTTTCACCTAAATTGTTTGTTCTAAAAACACTCGCTGCATTATATGATGCCACCCATCCGTATTGACTATCAACAAATGATATTTTCCAAAATATTCTTGTATCAAGGACATAAAGTGAATAAGCCCAAGAATTTCCTCCGTTAGTCGTTTTAAAAACTGAACCTTGACTTGTAACAAATCCTGTCTGTGCATCTTTAAAATACATATCGTACAGCCAGTTTGAACTTACAGCACCGGAATCAAATGTAACACCTCCGTCTCTTGTTCTTAATACTTTGTTTCCATTTCCGCAAACCCATCCGGAATCTTTATTTAAAAAATACAATCCGAAATAACTATCACTGTTTCCGCTTGGTCCGTTTCTAATTACAATCCAGTTTAGTCCGCCGTTTGTTGTTTTGAAAATTGTTTCATAATTCCCCACAAAATAAACTACATTCGAATCTACAACATGGACACTACCCAGTGTTTTGGTCCCGAGAGGATGATTCATTTGTATCCAATTTATTCCTCCGTTTGTAGTTTTTAAACAAGTTCCTCCCGTCCCCACGCTCCATCCCGTGTATCGGTTTAAAAACTCTATATCATATAAGTTTGCCACCGTACCTGTGAATTGCTGAATCCACTGAGAATCAGAATTTAAAACGAATAATGTTGAATTCATCATAAAAACAGTGATAATGGCAACGATAAACTTTTTCATATTAAAATTTTTTAATGAAAGTTCTTGAATAATCCATTTTGATTCTCCCGTCATTATCAGGCACAATTTTATGAATATCATTAATATTATTTTTATCATAAAATTAATTTAATTATATTATTGATATCTAAATTAGAAAACAGATACTATATTTCGGTAAACATAACACTCCAAGTATTCGATACTATCTTTGACATTTTTTAATCTGCTTTCTTAATGTGCGTTGTGGTTATTTTTTTATTTGTTGCATAAAATTCACGTTGTATCATAAAATTTATTTAATTAAAATCATGCGTTTCACACTCACGAAGCTGCCGGAAACTATTCTGCAGAAATATACACCGCTCGAAAGTTCCGAACCGTTAAAATCTATAGTGTAGTAACCAGGTTGTTTCAATTCATTAACAAGAGTTTTTATTTCACGACCCGTAATATCATATATCTTTAGAGTTACAAATCCTGATTTCGGAATTGCATAGTTTATCTTCGTAACAGGATTAAACGGATTGGGATAATTCTGTGCTAAATCATATTCTTTAGGAATATCACTATGCAAAAATTTCCCGCCGCGGGGCATTTCACCTATACCATTATCTTCCGGGGTTCCGCCTGTACTGTCAACTCTAAAGCCGGGCGTTTGAACAAAATCTGATAATCTTGATACGTCATCATATATGTCAACAGCTTGAACTCTATATCGGATGTTCACTTTATTATAACAAATTGGCGGACAACTTACATCCGGTAGATAGACACAAATAGATTTTATATTATTTATAGTATCCAAAAAAAACGGCGTAATACTTGTATCAATATCAACCGTTTTAATTAATACATATTTATTTTCCGGGTAAAAAAATGTATCAGGTGGTATAGAATTTTCGTTTACACTTACAGACCTGAATACATTGTATCTTTTTTTAACATCCTCATCAGATATTCTTAACATATCAGGTTCTTTATTATGATTCCACTCCAGTTTTATTGCATATTCATCAACTCCTCCTGCAAAACAAGTATCCACAGTTAATCCCATAGGGCGCGAAGGAGGAGTTAACTCAAGAATATTGTTTAATGAGGTTTCATCCGTTGATTTGTAAATATCAATTGCCGCTTCATTCGTATTAATATTTAAAGAATTATAATAAATAAATATTCCTGTGTATGCATTACTCTTATCGCAAGTACTCGGACTTGAAAAAGGTGAAAATATTTCATTGTATCCGACATTCCAAGCGTCATATCTATCACCGTCTCTATCGAATTTCGAATAAAGTTCTTTATCGTTTGTAAATATTCTGTCTGTACCAAATAAACAATTGTTGTGAGAGTTTTTCCCGTAATCATGCATTTTGGGAAGCCCAAGTGGATAATTCAGATAATTATAACCGGTAAAGTACCATAAACTAAGACCGTCCCCGATTAAACTTTGTGATGTCAATCCGGATGGGTCATTTGAATAAATTACGTGTGATTTTTTATATACATACCAGTCAGGCTGTCCTGTCCAGCAATTCAAATCTACAGCGGCCCGTCCATTTGTATCCCATTGAAATAATCCATCAGCACATTCCATATCCTGAGGTGTGCTGTACGGACCCATAGGGACTTGAATGCTGTCAAAAACGTGGTAAATATAAAGTCCTTTTCCATAATCCCAGTTATTATTTGGATTAATGATAGCTGTGTCGCCCAGCATTAATCTGTCATAATCGGAAACTTTCCTTCTGTTAGACAGTAAAAAGCATTCATTATCGGAAATTGGGATTTTTATTATTTCACCGCTTTGATTATTCCTCGAAGAAAAATCGCCCAGATAATTTGTTTCACCAAAATTTGCAATTCTTGGATACATATAATTACTTGCAATCATCTCGTATGGACTATAAAATAATTCCGCCCCTAATCCATAAACATTTTTACCGTATGTTAAATGACCTCCGGCAAACGTAAAATGACCATGTTCATGCGAACAGATTGCCATAACTTCATCTTTATTCATTGGCTGTAAACAACTTATACCGGATACATCCTGAGCAAATCCGTTTACATTTATCCATTTACTGTGTTCAGGATCGACTTCATAGTTAAATCCTCCAAGTGTGTTGGCACCGTGGTAATCAGGTAAACCTCCTCTTATATATTTGTGGATTTTATAAATAAAATCAATATTACCATCTTCAACAGGATATTCAAATTTTTTTTGTAGCATCATTATAAGACCAATTATCATAATCTGGCCAGGTTATTGAATATAGTTGATTTAGTTTTATCCATATATGCTCGTTTATTATTTTCATCCTTTCCCATTCTATTAAACTTGCATAATATGATGCATTACTGTCAAGTACTACAGAATAAACTGAACCTGTTATGTGAAATCTTCCGCGCGAAAGTTCGAGCCAGTAATCGCTGATAGGTTCAGTATGGCTGTCGTATGCGTCCCACCAATTATTATTAAAATTTTTCAAGTTAGAAATAAGACTGTCTTTATAGGTTGGACCGGAAGTATCGTTATCATTTGGCCAGGATGATGTAGAAATATCATCTTTAAATTGAACAAAAATAATAAGAATTCGGAAAGATGCATCATAAGGTAAAGGACTACCGTATAAAGTATCTGTTCTGTTTGGTTTGTAAAGTCCATCAAAAGGAGAATTAATCACTAATGGTGAATTTGAATAATTACTTAAGCAACATTTATCATAAAGAGAATTCTGTGAATTTATTTTCAGTGGTATCAAAACCAATAATGAAAGTATTAATATTTTTACGGATTTCATAATATTTAACCTTTCTATCAATTATTACTTGATTAAAATGAATTTTTTACTTTGTGAATTTCTTGAACTTTTTAATTTATAAAAATAAATACCCGAGCTTAAACCATCTCCGTAATATTTTATTTGATATGAGCCCGGAGTTTTTTCTTCTCGGAATACTTCATCAATCTTTCGTCCATTTACATCGAAAATATGCATTATATATACATCTTTTTCTTTTATGTCAAAATTAATTAAGGTTGTATTATTAAACGGATTTGGATAATTCTGATACAGCGTGAATGAGTTTGGAATTTCATAGGATAATTGTTTTACGAAGGTTACCCCACCTGTAGTAGTATAAAGAATCATTCCATTACTTCCTACCGCCCATCCGATGCTGTCATTATAAAAATAAATATCGGCAACAAATCCGGGTATCGGAAAACCAAGTTGTCTCGACCATGAATATCCGCTGTTGGTTGATTTAAATAACCTGCCGCCGCCTATTCCCCCGCTTCCGCACCATCCTGTGTTTATGCTCGAGAAAAATACAGAATAAACCTCATAACCTTCGATAACATTACCGACACTATCCCAGTTTTGACCAAAATCCGATGTTCTATAAACACCGTTTGCCTGTTGTCCGATAATCCATCCATATTGATTATTTACGAAAGAAATATCTCTGAAATCATATAAATTACCGTGTAAATTTATATTCGGCGTGTACAAGTTATATCCTCCATCCGTAGTTTTTTTCAAAGTACCTCCATTGCCGCAAAGGATTCCTGTATTCATATTATTAAAATAGATATCACGAGTAAGACCAAGAAACTGATATATAGAGTCTAATGTAATTCCTCCGTTTGTTGTTTTTAAAATATATTGCCCTCCTCCTGTAATCCAACCTGTATTTGAGTTAATAAAATAAGTTGAATAATAAGTATAACTCATACCGGCCGGTCCGTTTCTGATCGGAACCCAAAGAGTTCCTCCATTTGTAGATTTCAATATAGTTTCATATTGACCCACACAAAATACTATATTTGAATCTATTGCAAAGATACATTCAAGTCTTTTATTAGTCGTCGGGTGTGTCTGATGTTCCCAGTTTGTTCCGGAATTTATTGTTTTTAAAATTATACCATTACCGCAAACCCATCCTGTATTTCTGTTTATAAAACAGACGGATAGAATTTCAGTTGTCGTACCAGAGTTTTGAACAATCCATTGCGCTTCTGCCGTCATCAGCAGACAAAAACTCAATAATATCATTAATATTATTTTTTTCATTTTATTAATTTAATTATATCAGTGATAATTAAATTTTAACTTAATACACTCTCAAGCTAAACATAACAATTAACTCAGGCTTTTTACAGCCATTTCAATCTAATCCCCGGCGCTTAATTAACGGTGTTATATCCGGCTCCGCACCGCGGAAGCGCTTGTACAGTACCATCGGGTCTTCCGTACCGCCGCGCTCAAGTATATTCGTCCTGAACGCATCCGCCGTTGTCTTGTCAAAAATCCCTTTTTCTTTAAACGCTTCGAATGCATCGGCATCCAGCACCTGCGCCCAGAGGTAACTGTAATATCCGGCTGAATATCCGGAGCTGAAAATATGATTGTAATATGTAGTTCTGTAACGGGGAAGTATTTCCGGTATAAGCCCGATTTTATTCATC
>Ga0247841_10011913_pt1 | contig 11443 bp, 14 predicted proteins | sample LaCruzMarch2015__2_FD_192410 | JGI IMG/M metagenome (GOLD analysis project Ga0247841, IMG submission 192410) | Freshwater microbial communities from meromictic Lake La Cruz, Castile-La Mancha, Spain - LaCruzMarch2015_18m | ecosystem: Environmental > Aquatic > Freshwater > Lake | place: Spain...
GGCGGAATGGCAGACGCGCTACGTTCAGGGCGTAGTATCCGTAACGGATGTGTGGGTTCAACTCCCACCTTCGGCACCATTTATGCGCCTGTAGCTCAGTGGATTAGAGCGCAGCCCTGCGAAGGCTGAGGCCGTGGGTTCAAGCCCCACCAGGCGTACCACTCCCAGGGCGATTAGCTCAGCGGTTAGAGCACCTGTCTTACACACAGGGGGTCACTGGTTCAAATCCAGTATCGCCCACCATTCCTGCCCGATCATGGACCTTTAAAGTCTGTCTTCGATGCGTGTGGTATATGCAGGTGTCAAGAGGAGCGTCAAAGGGAGCGACAGGAGTGCCCTATAATAGACCATCAAGGAATCCTTTTGGTCGAGGTTGCCATTTTCCCAAAACGTATATTCTGTCGGTAAAAGGTCGATTGATGACCATCGTTCTACTTAACTCCAATTTTAAATATTTGCAGATGCGCAGGAGCCTGGAGAGACTAGTTCTTACACTACATACTTTACCTCCAGAATTAAGTGATAATAGGTCGTCAACTACTTTTACGAATTTGGGTATCTTAATGTTATTTCGAAATTCGTCTGCAATAACGAGTCCCAGATTATTGGCCCGTTGTATTATGTTTCCAATCTCCAAAATAGCACCCAATTCGTAGTACTCAAATGGAAGAGGCGGTATTTTATTACCAAGAAGGTAGCATAGTCTAATTTTGTCTAGTTTTCTCCATATCCTAGGCCAATTGCCGCTGAATCTATGCGGCCCAAAAGCTGGTATCCTGTTTGAATCAAGCCAAATGCCATATTGAACATCCATAGGAAAACCGAAGTGACTTGCCATGAGATCGGTTTGAGAGTCTAAAACTAGATTCGTGATAAGGGTTGCGATTTCAATAGAGGGTAGATCGAGTACACCAGCAGATATGATCGGATAGCCCCTGGCATACTGGATAGCATGCCCGATTTCATGAGCAGCAATATATTCGGCCATAGAGTTATCAAGATGCTCATCAATCCCAATTATGACGTCTTCAGTATCGGACTTATGCTCGCAGTAACCCTCATATCCTTCTTTAGTTGACACAGAAAATCTGATGGTTTTCTTGGATTCTTTACTGGCAAGATTGAGGTAATCCTGTAGTAGTTGTGACATGGGTAAATGCTGGCCGGGCAATTTCAATTGCGAATGTGCGTTCACGAAGTTAATAGTACTACTCTTAGAAGAAGCACTCAAGTTCGTGCTAGATCATGATCTACAGGGAGCGTTGTTCTGATTATGCGAATACGATAGAATATTGGCGTTTCTATTCTGGTATATATTATCAACAATCGGGGAGGTAGTTGTATGAGCAATGTTAAATATAGAAGAAGGGGTACAGCTATAATCGAAACTCCCAGCGGAATTTTAGTTGTTGCAGGTAATCATAGTAAATATATGTTACCAGGTGGTGGTGCTAATAGGGGTGAGAGTAGATTCATTGCAGCCTTACGGGAATTGGCTGAAGAAACCAGCCTGCACCCATATGAGGCTAAGATCATCTTTAATCACCTTGGCCCAGAACATCCCTCATTCTCTAGGAAAGGTAAATTCCAGGATCATCATACTGTCTGTGTAGTTAAAGCTACAGGTACAATTAGACTACGGGATGATGCTAAAAGGCTAGCATATATTGATCTCAATTCTCTAAAAGGATTCGATCCATTTAATCCTGCAAAGGAAATTAGGATATCTCATACTACTAAAGAGATCATCGAGAGATTCCGCAACTGGAAAAATTCAAGACAGGATACAGTAACCGATGAAGATTCCAGCGACATTGCTGATGCCAGCTTGGAAGATGTTGCAGCAAATGAGGTTGATGATTAGTGAGGCGAAGCTAGTAAGTTTCGTGTTAATTAAATATGAATTCAGATGATCGTCTATTATCCAATGGCATTGAGCCGTTCACCGAAGCTTTGCAGACACTGAAAATATATTGCGGTATAATCCTTCTTTCATTGGCCAGGCACAGTCAGGAGATACGTGACAAGACGATCAGCAACTTTATAGCACGAGGCACAGTTTGCACTGAGAATATCTTATCCGTTTGGAAAGAGGGGAGTGAAGCGGATGCGTGGGTTCTTCACAGGTCGTTGCTAGACCGGTTGTTTCATCTTCATGATCTCATAGAACGGGATTCCTTCTTGGCTTTTGATGAGTATTCTTTCTTAAGGATTTATGAGACCCGTCATAACCTTTTATGCGATAAAGAAATGCTGAACAAGTTTTCTGCTAGCCAAATAGAAAGCTTTAAGAGGTTGATGAAATCGCAGAAAAAAAGATATCAGGAGTTAAAATCCGAACATGATAGGTGGAGCCGTCCAAAAGCTGAAAACGTCGCTAGAAGCATGAATCTCAATTTTCTATATCGATTTGGCTATGATTATGCCTCAATGTATGTTCATCCGATGGCTCAAGAAGGTGAAAATGACTTAATTCGGCTCACCACTCCCTCACGACATCATTCTTATCCAGATTCAACTGTCGTCAAGAACTCTTTGCTTGTTCACAGTCTATTAATTCAAGAAGGACTGAATGGTAGCAGTGTAAAGTGGATGGCTGTGATTTATGATTTTATTGACCACTTTCGTGAATTTCTAAAAGACGATAGGAGTCGCAAATTTCAACAGACATTCTATAAGATCGATAGTGCGTGGCCAGCAGTTGATTTTTGCAAGCCTAGGTCAGATACGTGAGATGTAAGCCCTCAGTCTGTGAGACAGAAGACACGATCATTGGACACGTTTGTGACGCTGGTTTGGCGATGAGAGAATGGCGGTCTTCCTGGTAAAAAACCGTCAGTAATTAAATCGCCGGGTCGCTCGTCCATCCCAAGACCGTATGTGAGATGTTTGGTCATAGTTAGGTGGCGATCACGTTAGATATATACTCACACGTTACTGCTGGACTTCAGGGAGCCGCTGCTCAGAGCCTGAATGAGGTGATACCTGCTGGAACAGCTGTATAAATCGAGGCTGGATATTGATACTCGTTTCCGATAGTGATATGATCATTCTTAATGCCGCAGACAGAACAGGGCCAAATTATCAATGAAACCGCAATTCTTGTAATTAATTACTCAAAGGGTCGTGGTCAAGCCATGACATCTTTAGCCCAATCCCTGTACAAAAAATTGCGTGACGCCGCTCTATCGACAAGGGACTTAGTGTCCATACATCCTGAAAAACTCGATCACGACGTGGATGCGTCAGTATCAATTATCAGCGAGTCACAACGGACTATTAAGAAACTCCTCATTAGAGAGTTTCTTTTTCCACGCTCGGAAGCTCCGACCGCTGCGACATATTTTAATTGGATGCTACAAATACCGAGAAGAATAATTATCTATTTACGGCGTGAACAGGGAGCGACAAGAAGAACTACTCTTACAGCACGTCAAAGGGCAAAAGAAATCGTAAGATGGTTGTGGGATGGCTTTGGTCTCTTTATTTATATAGCGGTATTTATCTGTATATTGCCACTAATAACCACTTTTATAATCCGCCCACTGAGAAGACTCTGGACATTAGTAGCCGTTTTTTACCTCGCCTTCTTCTTCCTTTTATTTCTACCTCTATGGACTCAGATTCTGCCGCCCATTGTTAAATGGATAAGCGAGCTGACAAATCAACTGGTGAAACTCACAGCAGGAAGTGGTGTTACATTTGATCAGCTTTTCCCGATTGTTTCTGGCCTAGTAGTCACTGCTGGTTTGTCAGTCTTAGCGCTTGTGATTCCATTAGCAAAGTGGGTGATAGCTAAGCTGAGTGTACCGCCAGAAGGAAATCCGAGAATAAACACAGGGTTTTCGTATTTGCTTGACCCTTTATATGCCGCAACTGTGAGGGATAGTCTTGAGAAACAAGTTATTGATCTAAGTAATACGCCTACCGTTCAAAATCTAGTTGTAATATGCGATGAGATGGGCGGCCAATTGGCTTATGAAGTCCTATCAAAGGCCTGCGCGACAAAAATCGTGAAGCCTGTGAAATTAATGACGAGTAACCTCCTTCTCGCGGGATTCTCTATTGGGCCACGTACCATATGGATATGGGTGGATGAATCTGACTGGAGTCGATTCTCTCTCTCAACTCCTTTGAACTTATCATGGCATCACTTCACTTCATGGCCAGTTGAGGAACGTTTACTAAAACTGACTTCCCGTCCAGATAACACTTTGCCACTTATTGAAGCAAATACAGAGCATTTATATTGGCTCCGATCCCAAAATGCAATCCTAATAGATCGAATACTTGCCTTAATGGGTTAGCATTAACCTGATCATCATCGAACGACAAAATCGAGATGCCTGCATGTTCACGATACACATCTGCTATTCAGATAATGTTTGACCCGTATAGAACATATGTGCAGTTTGGGTGGCAAGCGTCAAGCGAGCGCCAACCGGAAGTAGTCTCAGATTGAAGCCCAAGCAGGTGCATAGAAGTCACAGACCTCTTACATACAGGGGGTCACTGGTTCAAATCCAGTATCGCCCACCATCCTCGAAATACCTTCCCACTGTGTAGTTTTCATTACTGCGCGCGGTATATGGGTGTTTCAGTGGGGGCGTCAGGGGGAGCGGCAACGCTGGTAATATCTGATACGGTGTAAATAATAGATAGCTCCCCGGCTCAATGATGAATAAGCGGGGAGCTATTGATCGTATGTTCGTTGTCAGGCTATAAATGATACTTGGGGCTGTGCTTTATCTCTTTTACTAACCTGGCTACCTTTTTCCATTTAAGTTTCTCATACAGGCGCGTACTGTGCTCTTCCCTTGATGCAAGGTAACCCAACTCATTTTGTAATTTCCTGTAGTTTTCCAATCTTGCAGGATCAAGGTCACCTTGATCGATGGCTGCTTTTACAGCACAGCCGGATTCGAGGTTGTGGCTGCAATCGCTGAAGCGACATCTTTTAGCCAGCATCTCAATGTCGTGGAAGGCCGCTTGCAGATCCTCTTCTCCTGCCCACATCTGGATCTCTCTCATACCCGGTGTATCGATCACCATTCCACCGCCGGGAAGAATGATGAGTTCGCGTTTGGTCGTAGTATGCCGCCCCATGCGGTCATCTTCGCGAACTTCCCCAGTCTCCTGTTTCTCAATACCAAGCAGGGCATTGATAAGCGCCGACTTCCCAACTCCAGAAGAACCCAGAAAAGCGGCTGTTTTACCTCTGTCCAGGTAGTTGTTCAGGGCATCTAACCCAATACGTTCCCTGGCGCTGACAGGATGAATGGATATACCCGGAGCGATATCCTCGGTACTTTGAATGCAGCTATTGATATCCGTACACAGGTCCACCTTATTCAGGACGATTACCGGAGTGGCTCCACTATTCCAGGCAAGTGTAAGATACCGCTCAATCCTTCGAAGATTGAAATTTCTGCCGCCATCCAGGCCGCTGACAATGAAAACTGTGTCGATATTAGCCGAGACAACTTGTTCTTCGGTACGTTCTCCAGCGACTTTTCTGGAAAATTTGCTCTTTCTGGGCAGCAAGGCATTAATTGTGCATTTCTGCTCATTGAGTATTGGTTTAATTACAACCCAATCTCCAACAGCCGGATATTGTTTTTCAGCCCCGGCAAGGTGTCGCATTTTGCCCGAAACCCTGGCAGTTAATTCCCCATATTGACTGTATACCTGAAAAGCACCCTTAAATTCAGAAATAACTCTGGCAGGCACAGAATCGGGGAATTTCAAGTTGTGGAAGTTTTTCTGAAAAAACGAATCCCATCCAATATCCTGGAGGCTTATTGGCCGGGAGCAATTTGAATCTATATTCAATTCCGTCTCCTTTTCGAAAGTAAGGTAATCAAGACTTTGTTTGGCAATAAAAAAGCCGCGGATTAACACCCCGCGGCTAACCTTGTCTCACTTTCTAATCAAGAGAAAAACAAAAAAGCCGTTCCCTTTGGAACAGCTAATAGTTCACTAATTCCAAACAGGAATATGGTATCTAGCTGGAAATCCGCCGGGGTGCAATATCCGCAGTTATTAAGATGGCAAGCATCAACAATCCTCCTTAATATTTATTCTGTTGGAAATACTATCATTCCGCCCTGCGAATTCAAACTGATATAGATTGGGGCTGAAGGTCACTGATTCAAATCCAGTGTCGCCCACCATTCTCGCTTCCAACATGCCCCGGTCAGGGCTTTTCTACGAAAAAGATAAGCGCCTTATCTGAAAGGACCCTGACCCTGTGCTTATGTTCGGGGCTGTCGGGAATGAAAATGCCATCGCCTTTATGATAGGCTACAACGACATTTTCGAATTCAAGTTCTATAGTTCCTTCAATAACATAGCCGGTATGCCCGTTTGCACACCAGTCCAGTGGGATCTCTTTTGAAAACTCGGCAAGACGCAGGCATATATTGTTTTGGACAAGGCATTTTTGCCGCAGGCCTTTTAACGGGTGTTCCCATGCCAGCTTGTTGAAATCCGCCTTATATTGAATTGTCATAGTGTCCTAGTTACCTCCTTACAGGTTACGGGTTCTGAAGGCATTCATCATGGTTATCCACATTACGCATGATGAAGGTATCTCCACTACGCTCGAACGTCATCCGATATTTTCGATCGACGTATGCTTCGAATATTCTATGTGTACCTTCCACCGGGTGGATTCGTAGACCAGGCTTGCGGAAATCGGTGTCAAGCAAGAGCAGGGCTTTATCAACCTTACTCTGTACTTTCACTAGCAGCCGCGAATACTGCTTTACAAACCGCTCCGTAAATTCAACAGGCACTATTTGCTTCTCTTATCAGCTTTGCCCGGTCTTTTCGAGGCTTTATCATGAAGGAAATCTACTGCCGAAGCAGCATCGGAGAACCTGTAAGTGTGACCAGTGCGTATATCTTCTTGAGCTTCTATCTCACCCTGCTGCCAGCGCTCGCTCCAGAACCATGCCTGTTGTTTGTCGATCACTGCCTTCGCTTTGAGCACGATCTCTCCGTTCCTGACTTGAATATCCAGATAATCGCCTTCTTTAATACCAAGTTCTTGCCTCACCGATTGGGGAAGTGTTACCTGTGATTTTTTACGCACTTGAATTAACTCTGACATACCATTCCAACTTTCTTACTTTCTTACTTTCTTACTATCTTACCATTAAGCGACTGCCATGTACCGTTATATATGTAGCGATGAGGAAGTGACGGACTTCCTGAAACTAAATATACCAGAGATAATTAGCGTTTTTTATTGTGACAATAAGGTGTTTAATTTTTGGAGGACCTCAGCTATGGTTACGGCGGGTAGTTTACATAGCAGTTCTGCATTTCTAATACGCCAGTCCAGGCTTTTAACTTGATCAGATAGGATCGCTCCCTCCACTGGCAGTCCGTCAGGAAGCAGCACTTCGAACGGGTAGCCTTTAATATGACTTGTGATAGGACAGAATAGCGCCAATCCGGTCTTATGATTATAGCTACCGGGTGAAAGCACTACAGCTGGTCTGCGCCCTGATTGTTCGTGCCCTGTCTGCGTGTTCAAGGTGATCCACACTATATCACCACATTGTGGAATATATGTGGAGATACTCACCAAGTTTCATTCCCGACAGTTTTGCCTGTATCTATCTCATGATGCAGGTTATCTTTATTGATCTTTGCCAGCAGCTCTTTAAGGGTAAACCTGGGTTCAACTAAAGGCGTTATTACCAGTTTCCCATCTGATACCGTTAGTTCAATAGCTGTCTCTTTTTGAATCCCTGCTTCGGAAGCAAAGGATTTAGGTATTCGTAAAGCAAGGCTATTTCCCCAACGCTGTATGCGTGTTTTCAATTCAAACCTCCATAGAAAAGTATATACAATGAAGATACTTCTTTTGCGGTTTCTTGTCAAGGTTGATGCGGGTCCATGATGGATTGCTCCCATGATTCGAGCGTCAAGCGAGCGCCAGCTTGTTGAAATCAGCCTTGTGTTGAATTGCCATTAGCAATCGATTGTCGAACCGGCGCCATTGGATTATGATGTGGCTGTAAAAATGGAGTGTCAAATGATGAAGAAAATACTGGTTATGATCGGTGGCTCATTAACTATTATATGGGGGATCGCTCATTTGATTCCCACCGGTTCGGTTGTTGAAGGGTTTGGCGATATCTCTATTGACAACAAAAGAATAATCCTGATGGAATGGATAAATGAGGGATTGATATTAGTATTCCTGGGAATACTGGTTATATTGGTTACAGCGCTCAGTTATAAAAATCTAAAATCCAGGAGAATCGTATTTATCTCAACATCGACCATGCTCATTGCCATGGCGGTGCTGTCACTGTTTACAGGTTTCCAGATTGATTTCATTCCATACAAGCTATGTCCGGTCATTTTCATGATTTCGAGCCTGCTGATACTGCAGGGTGCTTTTGACAGGGCAAATTAATTAAATTGATTTATAGTTAATAGGGCGAATCTTTGAACATAAAATCAGAACGTAAAAACGGCATCCTGGTAGTGGCCCTGGAAGGCAGGCTGGATGCTTTTGAAGCTGCCAATCTGGGCAAAGAGCTTGAGACCCTTTTAAAGGAAGATGACCATTACCTGGTCCTCGATATGGTCGGGGCGCAATATTTAAGCAGCGGCGGCATCAGGGTCCTTTTGTCCACACAGAAAAAATTGGCGAATAAAAAAGGACATGTCTCTCTCTGTGGCCTTATGGAATACCCGGCTCAGGTATTAAAAATGGCGGGCATGGACAGTATGTTCCCTACCTACAACAGCGTCGATGAAGCCGTGAATCATAGCTCGCTGCTGAAGAACATGAAACGCTCTGAAAAAGATTGGCAACAGCTTCCCAGTTACAGCAGAAACAATACCAGCTTCCATGTCTTCCATGTTACCGACAGCGCAGCAACGTTAAAAACTGTGGGTAATCTGACGAAAGTTATAAATGCCACTCTGGAACCGGACGATATACGGCAAAGGTGCTTTTCCGAAGCCGAGTATTCCATTGGCCTGGGCGCTCTCGGAGGCAGCCTCGAAGACTGCCTGCCGTTGCTGGGCGAAATGATGACCAGCGGCGGTATCATGGTCTGGTTGCCCACGGATGGTAATGACACACCGGATTTTTTCATACCTCAAAAAGATACGGGTGAGGTGGTGATTCATACCGGCCTTAATTTAGCTTTAAATGGGGAATTCAACGATATCATGCTGGTGGGTAATGCAGCCGGGAGTACGCCTATCACTATCAGCGGCCTGTATGAGGCGATCTTCGACATTGCCAGGGAGCGGAAGACCGCTAACTGCAGCCTGGTAAGCGTGGCCATGATAGCTGACCTGGATGTGCTTTACAGTTCAGGGATCAAGATTTCCCCAATTAAAAAGCATGCCCCGGTTAACAATGGCCTGATCACGGATCCGGAGAACATCGCTCAGTGGATGGATGTCAATACGGAGCCAAAGTCACCGGGCCGGACTATGGTAAGCTTTGGACTGGGATTAGACCTGACATCCGACCTGTCCAGGCTGTCGAAAGCGGCCCTGGATAACGCGTTTTATATGCATCCGGCCAACACAGGCGATAAAAAAATGCTGCTACATAACCACGGTGTGGTTTTTGAATGCATGCAGTGGCAGAATGTTTTTAACCTGGACAGTGAGATCAGGAGGATAGCGCGACAGGGCGAGTTTGTGGATATGCGCCACCTCCTGGATACAACCCGCATAACACGGGCCATTGCCGGTGTTTCATATATTTCTGATATTATTCCTGAGTAAGACCGTCGCTTGGAGTACTCATTTCGCGCTGACCGATATCTTATAAACAAATGCGTAGGGATAATGCGTGACCTTCTGCATTTCGCTACATACTAAAGATACTGCATCGAGCTATTGAAAACGCTGAAACTGATGTATAATCTTGTTAAAAACTTCTGAGGTAATTGAATATGAAGAGACTATGCTTTGTCCTTATCTCTGCGATACTGCTTATCACAGCATGTGCCGCTCCCGCAGCGACCGGGAAACTGCGGATTATGGCGGAGGAATATCCGCCTTATAACTACACCGACGCTGGCGGTAACCTGGTTGGGTCCTCTACCGAGGTAGTTAAAGGCATAATCAATAAGCTTGGGGAGAATATCACGATCGAAGTGATGCCCTGGACACAGGCGTACGAGATAGTGACGACGGTGCCCGATACGGCACTTTATTCCGTAGCCAGGACACCTGAAAGAGAGGGTCTTTTCATGTGGGTAGGCCCCATCGGCTCTTACGAGAACTGGCTCTATGCTAAAAAAGGCTCAAATATACGGGTAAGCAACATTGACGATGCTAAAATGGTCAAAGGTATTGCCGTGGTAAAAGATGAGGCCGGGCAGCAGAATCTGGCACAGCAGGGATGCATCAACTTCGTTTTAGCTGATTCGACCGCCGACGGCTTGAAGAAGCTGGTGGCCGGGGAAGCAGATCTCTGGCTGGGTACTGGATCGGAGGTGGAACTTGTGGCGAAGAAAGCGGGCGTTGACCCGTCCGCCATCGAGGCGGTAGCTTTTGTAAACAAGTATGATCTGTACATCGGCTTCAACAAAAATACTCCCTACGCAACGGTTTCAGCCTGGCAGAAGGCTCTTGATTCCCTGAAAAAGTAGTCCGGCGGCGTCCTGGCAGCAGTCATCTGGCGCTGGGGTTTCAGGAACCAGTAAATGAGTAATTATTAAATGCGGGCCCGCTGCAGCGGGCCCGCATTTAATTACCCTCTGCAACCTTTTTGCATCCAATGCGTTATGAGTTAAACTGTGGTACATGCCTGGTCAAATGAATCCTGATACTTCTATTGCACCCGATCAGTTGAGAGCCGAAGAGGAACTGGTTAAGCGCGCCCAGCATTCCCCGGAAGCTTTCGGTGATCTGTATGAGATATATTACCAGCGCATCTTCAATTACGCAGTGAAACGTACAGCCAATGTCCAGCTTTCGCTTGACATAACATCCACCACCTTTCTCAAGGCGTTCTCCCAGATCAAGAAATACCGCTGGCGGGACGTGCCCTTTGCCGCCTGGCTGTACCGCATTGCCAGCAATGAGATCAATGACCATTACCGCAGGCAGGGGGGACGGCGGATGTCCAGCATAGAGACTATTGTTGAGCTGGCGGATACCAGCGACTATGCCGACGAGATAAACGAGGCGGAGGATGAGCTGAACCGGCACGAGGAATTTATCCTGCTGCACAAGAAGATCTCTGAGCTTCCCTTTATTTACCAGGAGGTTATAGCCCTCAAGTTTTTTGAAAGGAAGAAGATACGCGAGATGGTGAAGATTCTGGGCAAGAAAGAGGGGACCATCAAGTCGCTGCTGCACAGGGGAGTAGAAAAGCTCAGGGAAAAAATGCAGTGATGCAACTTTTTTTAATGAAGGACATTATATTATTGGACGGAAGCAGGATACT
>Ga0247841_10011914_pt1 | contig 11442 bp, 6 predicted proteins | sample LaCruzMarch2015__2_FD_192410 | JGI IMG/M metagenome (GOLD analysis project Ga0247841, IMG submission 192410) | Freshwater microbial communities from meromictic Lake La Cruz, Castile-La Mancha, Spain - LaCruzMarch2015_18m | ecosystem: Environmental > Aquatic > Freshwater > Lake | place: Spain...
TATTCAGTGCACTATCATCAATATTTACTAAACTGGAATTTGTAATTCTTCCAATACCTGATACGTTTTGCATCGTTATGTCATCTGAATTTGTGAATATTCCTTCGCTGTGATATCCCCATTGGACACCTCTTCCTAAATATGTATTGCTAATACTTATGGTATCTGTATTAGTTGCAGTGATATCGTTATCCCAAGAACATAATGCTGAAGAAGGGACTTTATCAATCACCACATTTGATGAATTTTCAATAGATATTATTCCTGCATGATTATTTATGTTCAGTCCATGTACATTGACGAAAGTTGAACTACCACAGCCTCCACATCCCAAAAAACAATCTGGATTTGCGTTATTGGATGTAAAGTCAGTTGAATCATGCACTTGAACATATCCACCATCATTAGTTCTTCCACTAGTACCTACATATAGGTTTCCAAATTGAAAATTATTATTACCATTGAGCCAAATTGTGCTTGGATAAGATGCCCCTCCTCCCCAACTACCTATATGGGTGTTTGAGACATTTATACCACTTGCAGAAACATTTAATCCTCCACAATTGCTATTCACATATCCATCAAAATCAATTCCATAACTACCAGGATATCTTAGATAGATGATGTTACCCTGAAGATACATTCCATACCCTTCAGCATAGCACGTTCCATTAACTGATCCACACACAAAGTATGGATCTCCGCAACGGAAATTGTAATCGTATGCAACTGTTGTTCCAACCATAATCATGATATACACCAACAGTATTTTTCCATTCATGCCACACCCTCAAGCCATTATATTCCAAATACACCAAACGTCATGACTAAAAATATACCACCAATCACTGTTATTGTTGATATTGCAGTTGGTCTACTTATCATTTTTACTCCACCATATATTATTGATATTGCTGATAAAATCATCCACATTGCAATACCTAATATTTTCATATGCATAAATGAACTCATACTAACTAATAGTTGAACAAACATTTTTAATAGCGTTTTTAAAAATGGTATGCTTGCCTGAATGCTACCTTCAGGTGCTATCATATTAACCAGTGATTGTGTCTTTTCATCATTTAAGATGTTGATTGATGGCGTAGATGGATCGTTTATTTCTATTGTGATTAGATCACTTGGACAATCTATTCCTGGAGTACATGTTATTGGTATTATTGAACAGTCTGTACAAATGTTTGGAGGATAAACTGGAGGTCCACCACCACAATCTTGACGACATACTCCATCGGAACATAGTGAAAATCCTTCATCACAGGTTATTGGAGGTGAGTCGGTAATTTTAAACTGTATTATATCAAAGTCAGCTCCACCATCTTCATAGGCTCCAACTATCGTTTCAAATTCCCCTGGATAAAGTGTTTCTATATCTGAAGAATCTCCGCAAGTTATATATTTTTGAACTATGTATGAATTATGATTAAGTTCTGAAATTGCAATATAGCAATTTCTTATATTTGTTCCACCAACCATCGTATATGTAAACGTTACATCATTTGAAGTTAATGCTAAATCAAGTGTGTTTGGTGGAGCTGTTATTGTCACATTAAGATTTGGACTAGTTTTAGTTGTATTTGGTGTTAATGGCATCGTATCTGTGAGATTATACACACTTGATGGATAGTTTGAAGTATTAACGGGTAATTTTCCAATTGGTCCGATGTCTGCAAAATAATATTTATTGTTTATAGAATATGTTGTAAAGTTTTGCCATGTTAAACTTTCAAGAGTACCCGATATATTTCTATTTATATCGCTTAATATAGTACCATATCCATTTCCACTTACAGAGTTTGTTCCTTCTGGATTATCATTATAAATGAATCGGTGTACTACTAATGAACCAGTATCTATCAATATATTTTCATTTAGCGTGTTTCCAGTAGAACCTGAATATAGTTGAACCATCCAATTTTGTCCACAATCAGCATAACTGATTCCACCATGAATATAATTTTTACTAACGATATTATTTGTTGAATTGCTTGAAAAGGTCACAGCTGGGTGTCTTATCCAGCAACATCCCCATTGTCCACACCATGCCCATGATGTTGGTGTCACTAGATTTTGTCCGGTAATTTCATTTTCCGAAGAATTGGAAAAGGAAAGTGAAGATCCACCAACTACTTGAGCTTTTGTCATATTTGTTCCGTAGAATTTATTACTGTCACTTCCTGTAAAAGCTAATCCAACCACACTGTCAGTGGTAAAATCGTTATAATCTGATCTTGTAAAAGAACATGCACCTGTAATTGATCCATTTATCATTGTGTTATGATTTGCATCCACAAGAGTAATTCCTGCAGTTGAAGTATTTGAGTCAAATGAATTATAATCTGCACGTGTAAGTGTCACTGCCCCCATCGAATTATTTTTTCCAAATGTGGTATAATGTGAATCAGTGAGTGTTACAGTTCCACCTGTATCTATTTTAACACCACTAAAATCTGTGCTGTTTGCACGTGTCATGATTATTCCATTCATAGTTCCGCCTGTGAATTTAACTGAGTTCGTATCAGTTATAGTACTGGTTCTTCCGACACCATATGCTGCAGTGCCACAATTAATATCAGCAATACCTATTTCTGTTCCTGTAGAATATGTTGATATATCAACACATCCAACAGTTGCGCCATTCCCATTCACAACATTATTTGTCGAATTTGTTACTGTTATCCCTATTAATGGGTAAGGATAAGATCCACCTTGTGTAACAATAGTTGAAGCATTCGTTGTTGTTATTTGATTTCCATTACTTTGTTCTAAGAATGTGATAGATCCATGATGCTCATTATCTGTAAATACATTTGAACTAGACATTGTGTTAAAATATGCAGTAGTGAAATTATTACCATTGAACGAATTTGAACTACTATTAGTGAGTGAAATTGAACCATAGACTGATCTTGTAACTACATTACTATCCGAATATACACTGAGACCCATCGAGGTAAAGTTATTATCCGTAATAGTATTTCCTGAACTACTTGACAATCCAAGAATACCATTCACGTTATCAATTGTTTGCCCATTGACATTTACAAGTGTCATCGTTGCTGTAATATTTGTGGTTTGAGTATCAATTGTCCCTGTTGTAAGAGTAAATGCTGCGTTGCTATTATCGAGAAGATGCATATTTGAATTATAAAACTGCTGTGCATATTGATGCGATACACTTCCTTCAATTTTTATCGAATCAGTGACGTTGACATAATGACCATTTCCCCAACCACCATAAGGTGAATAGCCATGGACATTTTTAAAATGAAGAATACCGTTGCTTTGTAAATGAACATTACTACCCATATTAGCACTGTCATGAATGTAACAATTATCAACTTCAGTAAGATATAGTGAACTTGGGTTATATCCAGAATACGGTGAAAACAACCAAGATGGATAGTTGTTTAAGTTGTATAATTCACAAGAACCAGAAACATCATTTAGGTTCATTGTATCACTACCTTCCCATCCGCTTCCAAAGTGTGTGTTTTCTACATAAACGTCGCTACTGTGAGTGATCTGTAATAAAGAGTTTCCTCCTGTCGAATGACTGAATGTTGCATTAATTAACCTTATACCTGTGATTCCATCGGCAATAAATCCTGCAGATTGATGCGTAGACGCACCACAATTAAGATTGTAAACATTTATATTGCTAGATGCACCTGGTCCAGTAGATATACAGCCTGCTGAAAGACAAGTAACACCTGAAACATTTATCATATCGCTACCGCAATTAGCATATGTGCCAGAAACATTAATGGTTGCATTCGCTATCCCTAAAAGCATTAAGATTGATGCAATTGCTATTATTAAATATTCCATTCAAATCGCGCCCTAAATTCCAAATACTCCAAATGTCATGATTAAAAATATTCCCATAATTGATGTTATTGTTGATATCGTGTTTGGTTTGTTCAACATTCTATAGCCACCATAAACAATTGAAATACTGGATATTGCCATCCATACACTGATACCTTTTATCAAATTTATATGCATGAATCCACTTATGCCAACTAATAGACTTACAAAGAATTTTAATATTGATTTTACAAATGGAATAGATGCCTGTATACTTCCTTCAGGTGCTAACATTTGCGTTATACTTTGAGCTTTTTCATCTGTTGTTAGATCACTTGCTGATATTGACCTTATTGTTGCTTGAGCTTCTATTAATGGGGAGTCAGAAGGACAATCTATTCCTGGAGTGCAAGTTATTTGTGGATATACGCAATTTGGACATAATGGATTTTCTGGAGGTGGTATTGGAATTCCTCCACCACAATCTTCTCTACATATTCCATCTAAACATAAACTATATCCAGAACTGCAAGCTACAAGTGTTATTGAAGTGGTATCCCAATCAGCTCCATTGTCATCGTATCCACCCACATATATTGTATATGTGTCAATTGATGGAAATGTAATTACATCAGATGTACTGTTACAAGAAATTGACTTTTGAATTTCAAAATAATGTGTGTTTTGACGTTCAGCTGAAAGATAACAGTTTCTTGGATTCACTCCACCTAGAATTGAATAACTTACTCCAACAGTTAGATAACTTGGTGATAAAGAATCTATTGTTATACTGATATTTGATGATGGAGTACTTCTTGTGGAATATGGTTTATAATCTGCTCCATTTCCAATCCAAAACGATGATACGGTTGTGCTATTAAATGGAACGGATTCACCAATATTTGACCAGTTATCTCCATCTACATCATAGCAACTAAACGTTGAATTACAAACATCTGTACAATTGGAAAATCTTGGATTGCAGTTTGCAAAGTATATTTCCACCGATAGAATCATTGTATGTATTTCCAATACCTGTATCATTTATCCATCCATGACCATTATATGACCATATTTGATTTCCAACAAAAATATTATTATTTCCTTGAACTTTAAAGGCTGGAGCAAGAGCTTCTTCAACTGTATTATTAACGAACGTGTTGTTTGATCCTTGTATTATAATTTCTCCAGTTTCTGCCGAATACACTGATCCTCTAGAATTGTTCATGTATAGATTATTTGATGCAGCTGATCCAAATATTGCAATGATTCTATTGTTAGTTGGTGTTCCACTTGCAATCGTGTTTGAAATTGTATTATGCGAAGAATTGATTAGAAGTAAATCATGATACTTCAACATTATGGTATTATTATCAGATCCTTCTTCAAATGTTATATTTCCAAGAGTTACTTGTCCATCAGTAAAAACATTATTGGTGCTACCATTTTTTAATAAAACATTATTCCATGATACTGGTGTCCAAAATGGCATAATCAAGTTATTATTAAAACTATTATGTGAACTTGATTCAAGCACTAATGCATTTGTACTGCCTGTACCAAAATCAATTGTTGAAATATTGACATTATTAAAATCAATATAAGAGCTTGACTTCAAATAAACTGCTACATTAGAACCTACACCTGCTATCAATCTTACATTTGTAATATTAACATTTTGAACATTATTAAAACTGAGTGCATGTTCAATGGTACACCCAGGATTCGAATTTGAATCTGACCTAAATGTCACATCGTTGATATTAATATTTTGCACTCCTACAGCAATTACTCCATTTGCAATGACATAGTTTGACGCTGGTCCATTCAAAGTAACATCTGAAGAATTAATGTATATTTCATGATAATTTCCAGATAAACTATATGTTCCTGGAGCTGTTATTGTTAGATCAGATGGATATGCACAATCTGCATAACTCATACTGATTCCAACCATTATTATCCCAATCATTATATACCACGCTTTCATATTTATCCCCACCGTTCCACTCCACATTTGCCCCTTTCCCCAACTACTTCATAAATGTAACAAAAGCAAAAATAATGGATAGTGCAAGTAGAACTATCCATAGAAGTCTACCCTTCGGTTTGCTATTGAATAATACTATCAAGGAAATGAGCACAGCAGCTATTGCAATTCCTGGTTGTGCAATTTCACTTCCACCAAAGGATGTAATTGATAATCCTCCTGCAGCTCCACCATATATTGTGTTTAAGTCAAGCCCAAGCAATGAATAGTTTTCTGTTACATTTGACGTTATATTTGATGTAACATTTGTTACATTAAGTGGAGGTATGTATGGAGATCCACCACCTCCACCACCTCCTTCAGAAGAAACAACTGTTGCATAACTACTGTAAACTGTTGTAAATCCAGATATAGATGTAATATTTACTGCACATCTCCATAACTGATTTAGACCTGTGTTGTTTTTATATAGCATCGAACTATTTTGAACAGCCGAATTTATTGGTTGTGAGTTAATACTTGTAATACCAACTTTTTCTCCATGGTTCCTTTCTATCCAATATGTTAAATTGACTGTTGAAAGAGTATTTGATGAGACATAAAACTGACATCCTCCAAGTGGATCCGTAAATACAAATGGAACTGGAACTACTTGTAATCCAACGACAGTTGCACCAGCAGTTAAGAATTCAGATACATTAGAGAATCCAAGAGTTGTGTTACTGGAATCCCAGGATTCAACTATCCAAACATAGGATAAGTCAGGAGATACTGAAGCGTTATACCAAACGTTGCTTGTATTTGCACACATCAAGGGTAAAGCCGATCCATAACATACAGTATAGTAAATTGTGTCGTTATTTGGATCTATGGAGGCATTCCAAGTCATATTAACGGTTGTTTCATCAATAATTGTTCCATTTACAGGCGAAACTAGTATTGGAATCGATGGAGCAATATTGTGTAATATTTCAAATGTTGAAGATGTGGAATAGTTCGAATATAATCCATCATCTTCGCCACGAACTCTAACCGAATAGTTTGTTCCACTATTCACTAATGTAGTATTCCAGTAATACGTTAGATTACCTGTATTATATAATGATATCCATTCACTTCCATTATTGTATTCGACTTCGTAGATAGTATCATTGTCTTCATTAATCGAAGCATTCCAGGCAATAGTTACATTTGTATCGTATGTTCCATTAACAGGTAGATATAATTCTGGAGTTGTTAGAATAGATTCTTCATTTTCTGTCCATGGATAGTTATCTATAGCATCAAGGGCAAATTCTGGATATGAAGAACTAAATGGAATATCATTTCCACTTGTAGCCCAATTGGGTGCTCCAACAGTTATCCAATCATATACTGTCCATCCTCCAGTACCATTGGAAAAGTAATATTTATTTCCAATACTCTCACCATCATCCATATACATGCCTGTTGAATCACCATCATTAATGTATGCCCAATAATCACCTATAATTGTATTATTATATGCTCTTGTAGTCATAGCTCCATTCATTACAACTGCAAAACAGTCTCCGCTAATACATGCACCTGAAGCGTATTCGTATTCGGAAGGAATGGATGTATTAATTGTGTTATTCATATATAATCCATCTGTGCTTCCAGATTCTTTTATCATTCCGTTTATTTGGTTGTCGTGAACGTTAAAGGTATCAGCATTTGTAACCTTAACGACACCAGATAATGTACTGTTATACATTTCCGATGAAGTTTGTCCATCAAATACTATATTGCCTACTACATTGTGGATAATGTGATCCATATCTTCAAATGTATAAAATGCTGTCATTTCATTATCGTATAAGCGATCTGAACTTCCAAATCTAATATTTGAAGCATATATACGATTTGTTCCAGGAACTCCATCTGTGAATCCACCTATATCTATATCTCCAGTTACATTTAGAAGTATTCCATCCATTCCAAAGTCATTTTCAACTGTAAAATCACCATTAATCGTTGTGTCTCCACCTAATCCAAATGAACTAAGAGAAGTAATGGAAACGGCTCCATCAGAATTTAAGTATCCATAAGACGAAGCGTAATCAGTTTCGCCTTCTTGAGTAAGTGTGATTGAAGATACATTGACATTTGTAAGTTCAAGGGATGAATGATCTACTGTTAAATCTCCAACTGATGAATTAGTTATGGAAACTATCTGTGAATCTTCGGTTCCAGTAGAAACTGTATCTATTCCACCTTGATAATCTGAATTTGTTATGGATAATTGAACATCATCAATACTCGATCCTCCTGGAATCGTGACATTATTAAACGTTACTCCAAGAGAAGTGTATCCATACATATAGGTAAATGATGAATCAACTACGTCTAAAGAATCAACTTCAGTCATTCCAAGACCACCATTACCAAAATATATGTCGTTATTTACTATTACATTTTGAACACTGTGTCCTTCCCCAGACTCAAACACAACATCTCCATCGTAGATATTGCAATTCTTTAATGTAGTGTACATTGAACCTATACTTAGGAATGCATATCCAGTTCCATCTCCTATAAGTGAAAAACCTTGACAATCTAAAGTGACACCAGTAGCTTCACTGATATCTGTAACATCAAAACAATTTCCAGAATATGTGATATTTTCTGTCATTACATAGGAGTCAGTTGTGTCTGTGAGAGGACCACAAGTTAGTCCACTACTGAGAACTTCAAAGGATACTCCTAACGATGCATTGCTAGAACAAAAGGATAGTCCAGAAAAAAGAAGGACTAGCCCAATTGCTAGTATCCATTTTTCGTTCTTCATAAAAACACCTATTGATTGTGCTAATTTGATTTTGATCCAACGATGTGGACTGATTCATTTTGATTCATTTTCTCTCGATTTTCTTTTCTCTTTTTTCTTAAGTACAGGATAGTTCCACTAACAATTAAAACACAACCAACAATTATTGCTCCAAAGATTATATCTTCTTGCCCTTTATCTTTGATATTCATGGATGTTATAGCAGGTGCAGTTTCATTTTTTATTCCAACAGCTACACTTGCTTTGTCCACAATATCTTCAGCTATGTTAGTTGGTTTTGCAACAGGTATTACAGGTAATTCACACTTTACAATTTCTGAATTTATAACCGAATTTATTTCTGTTTGCGTATGTCTTTGAGGTCGATTTCCAGTTGCATTCTTTACAACAGTTACAGTGATTGATGATGCAGCACCAACATTTACATCAACTACTGTGTTTGGATTGTCGACTGATATCGTATTAAATCTATATTTAATTGTGTAAGTATCACTGTAATCTTTTAATGGAACTTTAATTTTTACAAATATTTTCTGTGTTGAATTTGGCTGTAGATAATATGTATCCTGTTCATTGATAATATTACTTACAGCTTCACTTTCAGTTTTAGTTATTTTTACACCTATACAATCATTTGATGGATTTGAAATACGTATTCCATAATTTACTTCATCTCCTGGCATCATTGTAAATTTTGAGGGATAGTCTTGATTTATCCCAAATGAATTTACAATACTCATGCTAATTAATAACGAAAGCACGAGTAATATTCCTTTTACTTTCATATTCACGCACCTCAACTACCTTTTCTCCACAATTTTCCATTTTTGCCCATCTTTCTACATACAAACAATGGATAATCAGGCAGACTAAAATAAACTGCCTGACTTATTGTTTATAGTAGATTACATACTTTCAACTTATTCATACTCAGACGAAATGATTGTCCATTCGCCTGTATTATAGGCTGCGAGTGCCTGATCCAATGGAATACTTACCCATCCATTTAGATTCCATAAGGATGCAACTTGCAACTTATCTCCTCCAGCTGACCCAGCGTCTACGAGAGGAACTGCACTTTCAGATAGTGAAACACCATATGCTAGTGTTCCCCATCCAACTTTAAACTGATCGGCTGGTACAAAGTTAGAACCTCCATCGGTTATATTAGCACCTGTTATAGTTGATGCAAGTTCAACATTACCACAGTTGTTCATTGCAACTGTGTTTGAGCTTATTGAATCAGTTGTTCCTCTTGGAAGTCCACCAAATGTTAAAGGACCACTTTCAACTGTTATATGGATTCCAACATTGTAATCCATTTGAGTTCCATCCATTGAGTCAGTTTCATGTGATATGTCCTGAGTAAATGCTGTTACATTGTATTTTCCTGGAGCTGTATAGTAATGAAACTCTCCTCCAGTGCAGCTCATTTCTACCCAATCAGTTCCATGAGTTGTTTCAACGCATGTGTCTGATGTGTATGTGCTAATATTAACATACGAGGCACCAACATCTACATCTGCATAACCGTCAATATCTGAAACATTAACAATTACTGCACCAATGCTAGCGAAGTCACAGCTTTCTGGATCCAATGGATCTGGACCAGTTACAGACTGGATAGTGGGAGCAGAATTTTCTACTGTCAAATTTATACTTACATTTCCAGTGTCACTAGCAAATGCAAACCCCATCATGAGGAGCACTGCAAGAACTCCTAGTTCATTTTTCATAGATTTCACCTTCCATTTTTTCTACCATTGCTTCAGAATATCCACTCATCCTATTGTCTAGGACGGGGATACTATGAACGTCCATGTACCTGTATTGTATATTGTTTGTGGTTGAGCAACTGGAATATTAGCAAGGAAAGAAAATTCTCTCAAGGAACTTGCTCCTATCGATTGTCCACCAGATGTACTGTAATCCAGTGCTTCTTCTGATAGTATCAAATTAGTCATTATTCCATCATTGACTCTAAACTGACTTGCTGATATTGAATTAGAATCTCCATCGGTAATGTTTGACCCCGTAACTGTCATATTTAAATTTACATTTCCACAATTCTGTATATTAAATGCAGGACTATTTGTATTCAAGTTATCAATTGTTCCTGCCCCAAGAGTTCCGAATGTGACAGGAGTATTATTTATTTGAACATGTGTGCCCGCATTGTATGTAAGGTTTGTTCCAAACTCTTGTTCTGAAGATTCACTTATATCTTCCGTGTTGCCTTCTACAATATATTCACCTGCATCATCATAGAAATTAAATTCTATTCCAGTGCAATTTACAACAACCCAATTGGTATCATTTGAATCAACGACACATTCAACTGAATCATGCTGTATAGAAAATTCATCATTATAAATCTGTATGTTTGTATTTGACAGATTTATATCTTCCCAACCATCTGCATCTGAGATATTCATTTGAACGACTGGAAGAGTTAGTATTTCACAAGATATTGGATCTTGTGCTGGTATCTCTGTAATCCATTCAATTACTGGACTAGAACCAGAAGATCCTTCTAATGTAAGAGGAGCATAATCAACGCAACCACTCTCACAGAAAAATTTACCATTGCTTGTAGTATTTCCATACGGAAGTCCTGTCCCGCCTGAGCCTATAAATAGTGATGGGAATCCTGATGAATTGGTTGTGCCTGTGACTTGTACACTTCCATTAATTACATTGTGATAGATATTACCTTCGCCATTGCATATGCTGCTGTTGTATGCATTTTTGCCGTTGCTGCTATTGACATACATTCCTGCAGTGTCAGTGAAATTGTTCCAACAGAACGTAT
>Ga0247841_10011918_pt1 | contig 11439 bp, 11 predicted proteins | sample LaCruzMarch2015__2_FD_192410 | JGI IMG/M metagenome (GOLD analysis project Ga0247841, IMG submission 192410) | Freshwater microbial communities from meromictic Lake La Cruz, Castile-La Mancha, Spain - LaCruzMarch2015_18m | ecosystem: Environmental > Aquatic > Freshwater > Lake | place: Spain...
GGGAGGCCCGAGCGTCGCCCCCACATGTAGGGCCGCAAGCCGTGCCGTGAGGGCAGCCACGGAAACTCGAGCCACTTGCGGTCGTCGGTCGGCGCGTCGGTCGGCGCGACGGGCACGGTGGTCGTCGGCGCGGCGGGCGCGGTGGTCGTCGGCGCGGCGGGCGCGGCGGGCGCGGCGGGCTCGTCCCCACCGTCCTGGCGGACGATGGCCGGTGTGTCGTAGAACAAGGTGTCACCCCAGTGGTAGGCGACGTGCTCGAGTTCCTGGTAAAACTCGGGCGAGCGCGGCGCAGCGGTCGGCTGAGTCGCGCAATACAGCACACGCGCGTCGCGTGGGCTCGGGACGCTGACGATGGTGTTGGCGTTCGGCAGCCAAATGTACGGCTGCAAACCGTGCGACAGTTGCAACGCGAGCGGGATCCAGCGCGCCCCTGCGGCCGCGACGACGGCGCTCGGGAGCGTGGTGGGTGGCGGCCTCTCGCACGCCCGGTCACCCCAGCTGCACTTGACGTGCTCAGTCTCCTTGTAGAACTCGGGCGAGCCCGGCGCGGCGGTCGGTCGAATCGCGCAATACAGCACGCGCGGGTCGCGCGGCCCAAAGCGGGGGAGCTCGGACACGTCGCCGGGCACGCGCCACACGTACGGCGTCCGGCCGTCCGCGTGGCAAGGCAGCGTCTTGACGGGCCACCAGGCGGCGGCGGACTTCGGCGCCGTCTGGATACGGTCGGGCGTCGGCGTCGGGGCCGTATCGATCGTCATGTCGGCCACCTCGGGCGTCGCATCCACGAGCTCGGTCGGGCGGTCGACAAACCAGCGCAGGCGCGCGTCGTTTGCGCCGGCGCGCGCCGGCACCTCGGTGCCGACGGGGACCCACGCGTGCGCGGTGCGCCCCGGGCGACGGGGTCCGACGACCTCGGGCACAGGGACCCACCGCCCGTACGTCTGCGCGTCGCGGTCCTTGGTTTGCCACTCCTCGAGCGTGTCGTCGCGCATCTCGGACGCTCGCATCGGCATGGTGGGCGATCGGTCTTTGCTCGTGCGTAAAAAAAAAAATATTTGCGTACGATAATTTTTACAAAAAGTATATGGCCGCGCGATGATTTCGCACGACGTTGTGCCGACCGCTCTCCAGGCGCTCGAGTGCCTGGATCTAACTAGGGCGGCCCAGGCGTGCCGGATGTGGCGGACTTGCGCGGCCGACGAATCGTTGTGGGCACGCCTGGTGACCAAGGATTTCCCGTGGGCGCGCGGCGAACCGACGCGCGCGCGGTACGCGAGCGAGTGGTATTGCAAGATGGTAATCAAGTTTGTCGACCGGGGCTTTAAGCCGTTCAACACGGCATGCTACGTTTTTCCAGGCATCCCCGAGTCTGGCGATCCGCCGACGCAGTTTGATCCCGTGGCGGTCGCCGCGCTGGTCGCGGCCGCGCCGTCTCCCGAAGCGGCGACGCACGCGCGGGTGGCTTATTTTCGATTCCAGTTCTGTCCACCGTGCCACCAGCACAAGACTGTGTGGGGCATCATCGAGGCCCGCAGCCACTGTGGCACGTGCTTTCACAAGGCGTGCTGGATGGCGCGCGAGCTGCTGCCACTCGCCGGCCTCAGCGCCCTGATTACATAAAAACGCCCCAACAAAACCAGTCTTGCGAATGTTTGTTTTTGTGCGTCTAGAACGCGTCAACATGTCTCAGTGGTCCCAAGTCGGCCGACCGCGCGCGTGCGCCGGTAGCTCGCAGCACACGGTGCGTCTGACGGTGACGCGATTCACGTGGTCCGCTGGGCACGACACTATCACGTACGACGACTTGTTGGGCATCGACGAACTCGTGCTGGCCGGCGCCCCAGCAAACAACACGACATTGACAATGCCGCTCGACGGCGCGCTGCTCGAGCTCTTTCGCTCCCCTCAGATTGGCGACGCGTACGCCATCACAGTCGTCAATCTCTCGAGCTATTCGTTTGATCTGGTGGCACAAACACAGGTTCTGACGATCGGGGCCAACGCGCTAAGCCGGCTCTGGTTCCGTGTCGTCGCGCTCGTGCCGGCCTCGGTCGACTTGTACCAGGACCTTGTTGGGCTATCGACGTTTGTTTCGCCGCAGCTCGGGGCCGACGTCCCCGGCGCGCACGCCGCCGACATTCAAGTCCTCACGCAGCAGCGCCGCGCTGCTAGTTTCCAGATCACGCAGCTGCTGCAGCAGCTCTCGGGCGGCGCGACAGTGCCGGCCATCAACCCTGGCCGGACGATCACGTTTACAAACAACAGTGTCAGTGGGACCCCACTGACACTCTACATGACGGTGGGCAACCCGTGGGCGACGATCGTCCCGGTCGCGACGCTCGCGCGGCTCGGGGCGTATGTGTTTCCAATCCCCGCAATAATTGGATGGAATGGAAACTTTACCGTGTGGCCCACCGCGCTCACCACCGCCGTGGGCTTTAATCCGTCGCTTGGCACGCTCGTGGAGTTTGGCCTCAATCAGTTCTGGTCGTTCCCCGGTGTGCTGCAGCTGCGCGACACTTACGACATTAGCACTGTGCCCCCAGGACTCGGGAGCGCGCTCGCCAACGGTCCACACTCGGCGTGCACGCAGCTCAGCATCAGCGCCGGATACCCGGCGCAGATCGCCGCGGGTTACTCGGTCGGCGTGAGCATCACACCGCCCACCAACGCTCCGGCGGCTCCCGATTTTCTGCCGCAGCCGGTCGCCACGACGTGCGTCACCCTGAGTGGAAGCGCCGCTCAAGCGGTCACGTTTCCCAACGACACCGCCGTCCCCAAGCAGCAAACGGGGTACGCGGCGGGCAATTACGCAGTGTCGTTTGTCGACCCCATGGCGACCAGCCTGGCATAAAGTGGTTTGTTTCAACGTCGGTCGTTCCGGCCACGCCGCGGTCGACTGTGCGCCGCCGCATGGCGCGGTGGCACATACAGTACCGGTGCACGCGGCGGTCGGCGCGGTTTTTGCGGTGGGGGCACGTACACTTGTCGCGGGACATGAATCGTCACGACCTGAAAGGGCGGTGGAGGCCGCGCGTAGTAGTAGTGGAACCGGTCGTTCGTGTACCGATTCATCGGTTGCATGGTGTTGGCGCGCATCTCCATTGAATAGAGATCGGTACCCGTACACCCAAAGACCATATCTCCGACGCGAAACGAGCCTGGGCACATTTGCCCGCGTAGCCACCAACACACGTCCATTCGCGCCTCGTGGTAGCAGCGCTCGCCCCACGCACACTTGTACGCGCGCAGTAGCTCCAGCATATCAAGTCGGCCGGTACGCGCGGCCGCCTCGTACGCTGCGCCGTCTGCTTGCAGCCCGTTCTCGAGCGCCCACTTGAGCACATCGAGTCGGCCGTCGCGAGCCGCGCGGGCGCACGCCTGGCGCGCGAGTTTACCAGACACACCGCCGTCGGTCGCCAGCCATCGCAGCCGCTCAAAGCTCTCGAGCACGGTCTCGGGGTCCATTGAGTGCTCCGCGGCGTCTCGCCACCCGCGCGCCACACGCCGCACGACCCACCCGAGCCCGCGTAGTCGCGCGAGCACCAGCGCCAGGTGGCCGTGGTCCAGCTTCATGGCACAAATAAAAATAAAAATAAATCCGTGTCTCGTGGTATAAACTTGACCCGCTGTCGTGTCGATCCCGACTAGCTTATTGCGCATCATCTGAATCAGAGTCTCCCGAACTGTTTGAGTCATCCGACGACAAGTCGTCAACCGCGTCAAACGATAGATCTGCATAGCGCGGATCCGCTCGGATGAGCGCCGCAATCTCGGATCGATTGCCATTAAACAGTATACCGTTTGCCACAAAGGACTTTAAGATGCTAGAGATGTCTTGTGGAAGCGGGTAAAGCGGCAAGATGTCGCGCACCATTGCCTCATCTCCTTTGTGTAGCGCCCAATTCAGAAAGTCGCCAGGTCGATTCTCGTGTGGGCGACGCCCTGGCTTGTCATGGAGTAGCATGTGTACAGTTTGCGTTTGCGTGTTCTGAATCGCCGATAGCATGACACGGGCGATGAGCTCCTGGCTTGCCGTCTGGAGCAAAGGTCGCACCGCTTCCGGTCGATGTCCAAGATACCAAGCCATCTTTTCAATGTCATGGGATGCGCCCCAAGCAGTCGATGGGTTGGCTCGGACGGCGGCGTAAAAGTCGTATGTCTGCTCGTCGGTCCACGGCGGGAACGACCCGTCCACGTGCCCCCAGAAGTCGTCTTCGGTAGGCCAAGGCTCCCATGTTTTGATCAGCTCGCCCCCGCTGCTCCGAGTCACGGGGCGTCTCCCGGCAATGCCTTGGTTAAGAAGCCTCTCTGTCACCGACGCTTCGCCTGGGGTGAGAGCCGCCTGGCGAAACCGATGTAGCATATCCGCTTCGCTCATACCCGCCACGAAGCGCAGTCCACGGTGACGCCGCTGGCCGCGAACGTTGGTCGCCAGCCCCCAAGATGTCAGCGCCAACCGGCCCGAATCGAGAAAATCGTTGTCGTATGCCATCGTGCGCAACATCTGTGGCGGCAGCGACGGAAATTCGGACCGGGTCCGGCGACTCGAGTGTGCACCCATCGCTGCGAGGTTTTATCGGGTTGAGCCAGAAAAAAAAAGGTCGCGCGACCAACCCAGGAGTCGGCTACATGCGTCGTAGGCGGGCTAGTCGTCCGGCGCGCCCGAGGCTATCTCGGACAGAAAGCGTGTGGGATCGCCGTGCGCCGCGAGTTCGCGCGGTGGGGTTACACCGCGGCTGTGTATCGTGTATGGCGGGAGTCTGCATTGTATATATGCGCGCCGCAAAGACCCGCCTCGTCCGAGCACCAAACAAAAAGCTCCGCCATCAGCCTCAATCAACCCGGATCGCGCTCGCCAATGGGGGGAGTACCGAGCCACTTGGTCAAGCAGGGCGGCAAGATTGCGTGGGACTATGTGCGCGCGCCGACCAAACCCGGGATCAGCGGAGCCACGATCTCGACTAGCCACACTCAATCCCGTCCTGCCCGACCGAGACTTGATACGCCGCGCTTGGATGAGCTCGAGCGTCAGTCGCTGCGCGCCGAGTCGGCCACGACCATGATCGGGCCGTACGCTATGCGTCTAGTGCACGTGCGCAGCACCTACCCTGACGGCGACGCCTTCGAGCTGGACGTACTGCTTATGGGCGAGCAACACACCGCGGCGCCGAAGTGGGACCATCCGGGCTCTAACGAGATGACGGTTGCGCAGTTCCTGCAGGCGGCGACGTACCGCGGGATCGCGAGCAACGCGTGCGTCGATATTTTCATTGAGGACAGCATTCAACGGTCGGCTGTGGTTTACTCTGTCGAACAGCTAGACTTGAGCCAATCTAAACCAACCGACATTACGCTTAAGCGCGTAAGGGATGCGTTGGCAGATTGCGTCCCTGGAGCGAAGGAGATTAAAGATAGAGATAAAAGAGAACGCCACTGTACTCTCGGATCGACGAGTTTCAGGGTGCATACATTTGACACCAGGGTCAATCTTGCAATTGACGCGAGCGATGAAAATGGGCCATCAGTTGGGACGTTTAGATCACAGCTAAACAAGGTTTCGCTAACACCCAAGTGGATGCTTCGCGACAAAGTGCCCGTGATGCACTTTCTCATGGGCCTTGATCCATTTGGTGGATTTACGGATCCTCCAACTGGCTCGCGTGTGGATGACCGGTGGCGTTCGGCTTACCCGGAGATGATGGACGCATTTCGTAGCACCTTTCTACAAGACGACCATAAGTTTTTCATGGGCTATATGCGCAAGCATAAGGAATTTAGCGACCGGGCACGAAAGCGCGCTCGCAAGCTCGGTGTCGCCAAGGCCGCCGCGCTCGCTGACCTGGTCGTCGCCACCAGCACTCAGGAAGAATTCGCTAGTACGCTATTTGCCAATGCCTCCGATTTTTACCTACTGTTACGCATGATGTCGCCGTATCCAACACGCGCAGGATCGCCGTGCGCAGCGGACTCGCGCGGGGGGGTGATTCCGCATCTTTGCATTGTGTACGGCGGATGCCATCACTGTGACCACATTCTGCGCATCTTTGGAGAAATCATGAAAGCAAGTGAGTGGAAAATGCAAGATCCGGATGTTCTGGTCCCCAAGGAGTGTAAGGCTCCCGACATTCAGCAGGATGGCGTGGCAGGCGTGTTTGCAACACTTGGTCAGGTTCTGGATGCGATGGGGCTTGCGGAGCCGCGCGCGCGCCAGCGCCAACAGCGTCAGCAGCCGCGGCGGCCACCTCCACTTCGCGAGCCGACGATAGCACCCGGACACCCGGCCGCCAAGCACCAAAGCACGGTGACGCTCGCCGATCTGGATGCCGACACTATACGGCGTCTGGCGGACTTTCTCGCGGATGCTGCGCGTCGCCGACCTGCCGGTAGGCTCAGCCTGACGCTGGACACCGAGAAGCTCTAGGCCGGGCACCCGCCGCCTCCACGCATGTCTGCGCGTCCCAATCATAGTCGTGCTCGAGGAGTAACGTCGTAGACGTCACACCGTCATGAAGCACTTTTCCACCCATGGGGCAAAAAAAAAAAAGCGCACTGTCTATCAATCATTACGAGGCACTTCCTAAAGGTCAAGCATAGAAAGACGCCGGGAAAGTGCAATGGGTCGAGGCGCTTCTTTTATATAAGTACGATTTGTGTATATATGCGCGCATATATACACCGTGGGACTTGGCGGGTGTAACGCTTAAAAATGGGTGTAACGTGCACCCTGGGTGGTGTTATCACGTCTCACTCGATGAGCTGCATCGTTTGGCATAGTTATGGAATGTCGGTTGCGAAAAGAAACGCGTTGAGGCGGACACGATCTGCTATGGTATCGGGATCTGGATCATCTTCATCCGGCGGTGGATTCACCATGTTTGTCAAAATGGCCAATGTGTTTGCATGCATCATCTTGGATCATAAAGCGGACACAGGACGTGATGGACTCGACCCTTTCTGGATACCTACCATACGTAAACCCAAATCCTCCATCCTGCGGACGATAGTCTGCCGGCCTGAGTGCGAGGTTCAACACTCGGTATATAGTCAGGAAAGAACGACGCGTATCCTCGGCATTGTGCCTTCTTTGCACGGCACGCAAGATGGTCCGCACCAAATCGCGCCGCCCACCGACAACTAGTTGGATACGGGCTCCAGGATGTCTGAGCCGCGTAGTGGCCAGCCGACCTGTGTGCGTCCTCGTCGGATCTGATTGCCGTACTGGTCGCGACCCACAACACGCCCTTGGCTCCGAGAGGCTGCGGTACCCATTATTAAAGAGCCGGTGTTTGAGATACGAGTGGGTCAAAAAAACAGTTCGGGTGTTTAATCAAGACAGCGCAATTATGCAAAAAAGTCTTCAACTTGCGCGCACTGGGGCCGCACACATGTCTCCAAGTCGGGCGGCGCAGTCAGGATCGGCGCAGTCAGGATCGATGGTCGCGGCCGCTTCTTGGCCAAACGTGTGTCCGCCGTCGGCACCCAACTAGGGCGCCACTGCACATACGTCTCGTGCGTTCCGTTTCGAACGCGAGTCGCGCCGACGTTGCGTACGCGGTGCGGCTTGGGAATCACAACGGCCTCGGGTACGACCAATGGTGGCTGGGTAATAGGTAAGACGGCGGCGGCACCAGGCTCGTGGGTCGGCGCGCTCGGAGGTAGAGGCGGCTTGGCCAACAGCTCAAAGCTGGCCGATCGCGCCGTAAGAAGGTCGTCCCCACAGCGCGCGGACGCGATGAATCGAAACGTGCGGCCATTGTGCCGTCGAGATGTCACGTTGGTGCAAATGCGCAACCGAATGCGAATCTCATTGGCTTGTGTCGACCATTTGAAACAGTCCACGGCGGAAATCTCCTCGGGGCTTTGCAGCGCGCGCCACGCGCCGTTTCGACCGTCGACCGTCAGCGTATGTGTCGGAAGGGACATAATGTAGGTGTCCCCAATCACGCGGCACCGCTCGACAGTGCTCTGGTGATATGTCGAGGCGTCGATTGTCGTTCCGTCCTCGTGGCGCAGCGCGATCTCAAACTGAACAGCTCCGGAACCACCGAGCGCATCCATCCAACGCCGACGCGCATCAGCCACGAGGCCGCGCAGCACGATCGTCAGCGTCATGGGACGATCATTCGCGCGCAGCCACCCGCCTATTATAAGGATGTAAGAACGCACCGACGGGTCGCGCGCGCACCTCCGCGGTCCATGCCTTGAGCGATGACGACCGCCATTCCAACAGCCGCAGGGTCACGCTCGCTCAGTACGCCGGCTGGGACCCTTGATCGTTTCTGCATGTGCGTGCGTTTGGTTCCCTTCGAACCGGCTGCATCCGGAAGACTTTTAAAATTTGGATTTTTTTAACCGACGCGCGCTTCGAGAAAATGCAACCTGTCGCCAAACGCGCCCGCACGATGCCGTCGGCTCCGGATGCTATGACGACGCTCGACCCAGACCAGCGACGCGCCGTAAAGATGGTCGACGACGGCAAGAACGTCTTGCTCTACGGGTTTCCTGGTGCCGCGTCGCGCTCGCGCGATCCGTGATCTGCCTTCTAGGCTCCGGAAAGTCGCACACGCTGCGCGTCATCATCGCGCGCCTCCGCGCGCGCCACCCGAATGGCGTCCTTGTCTGCGCGCCAACCGGCGTCGCCGCCTTGCTGATTGACGGCCAGACGATGCATAGTCGTCCTGGGCCGGGCGTCCCGGAGGGCTGTACAAAGGGTTTCAAGTTCATGTTTCATGGCATGTCGCGCGCAATGTGGAGCAAGGTCAAAGCAATTATTCTCGATGAGGTCTCAATGGCCGACGCCGAGTTTTTCGACTGGTACATGGCCGCCGGCCTGCAGGGCCGCCGCGTCCAAGTGGTGCTGTGCGGCGACTTTGCCCAGCTGCCGCCTGTCCCAAACAGCAATGACAGCCTGGATGATCCGGAAACCCTCGCGCGGTGCACCAGGGCGAGCGACGCCGCAAGCCCCAAGGATCCATGGGCGACGACGCCGTTTGGCCTCAAGGAGTGCAGCGGGCAGTACGCGTTCCAGACGGCCGCGTGGCGTCGACTCGATCTCCACGTCGCGCTGCTGACCGGCGCGCATCGCACCACCGACGACGTGCTGCTGCGCGCGCTGGTCGACCTGAGGGTTGGCAGCGGCGACACACCGGCGGTCCGCCGGCTTCTTGAGCACACGACTCGCACGCTTGAGGCGGTCGACGGAATTCTACCGACGCGTCTTTTCTCACGCCGCGCCGACGTCCAAAAACACAATGAGGATGCTCTGAAGCGACTGGATCCTGCAACTCAGCACGTCTACACCGCCCAAGACACTGCGTCACCAAACGAGCTTGCGTCTGACGGATTCTTCAAGGACTGCCCAGCAGCGCGCGTCCTGACGCTGCGCGAGGGTGCGCAAGTATTGCTGATTCGCAACGAGGAGACCGGTGGGCCGACCCCGCGGCTCGTCAACGGCTCACGCGGCGTCGTCATTGGCTTTCGTGCGCTCGACGATAAGAAGCCCGCCGCAGTGCTCTACCCAGTCGTAAGATTTCTTGCGGGTCGCGAGGAAGTGATTGGCCCAAAGGCATTCAAGAAAGAACTCTACATGCGAGGCGAAGTCGCGCGGCACCAAGTCCCCCTGGCGCTCGCTTGGTCGCTCACAATTCACAAAGCGCAAGGTGCCAGCATTGATTTGCTGACCGTCGACTTGAATGGCGCGTTTGCCGACGGGCAGGCATACGTCGGCGTCTCGCGCGCGAGTCGGCTTGACGGGCTCCAGATTGTGGGATATTCGCACACCCTCGTGCGCGCCAATCCGACGATCGCGGCATTCGAGGAAGCGCTCCAATCCGGCCGACTCGCAGAATTTATCAAGTCGACTCCGCCGTGGTGGGCGCCGATCATGGAGCGCCCCGAGTGGGCGGCGCTGTTTGGCCGCCACCCAACGTTTAATGGTTTCCGCCTGTAAATAAAAGGCCAATGACCAAAATTCAACCCCGCGATCCGCATCTGTCTTTTTTTATGGCTGTGATGCTAAAAAGCATGGGTGCGAGGCCGAGTCGCGCGATGCTGGCAGCCAAGCGCGCGCGCGCCCAGCAATTCGAGCAACGCCGCGTGCAACCTCGCGCCCAGCTACAGCAGTTACAGGCGCTGATGCAACGTGCGGACGTCGATCCTGTGTTGTTCGATCCACAGATGCAGAACCAACAGCAGCAGTATTCGGTACACAAGATACTGGTGGGCAGGCTAAATCAGCAGCCGGCGACCGCCGAAGAGCGCGATGGGCTGCTGCACACCCTGGGTATCGTGGAGCGCGCCGGGTTTGCGGATCAGCTGGTCGGCGTCGACCTGAGTGCCCACGCCGTTGCCGACAATGTATTCAGATGCGTGGTGCGGGAGGCGCTCGAGCACGCGCCCGAACTAGCGGACGCCATCACCGATGCGTTGACGGCGTTGAACGATCCCGAGACTGCGTACTTTCTCGACCAGATTCTCAGCGGCGGCGCGATCGATCTCACGCTCGTCTGGCCGCCCGGCATTCGGCATGGAGACCGCGAGTGGTTTGAACGCACTTTGGGTGCGTATCAGCTCGGGCGCTTCATCTGGCTGGTCCGCGGCGGCAACTAGCGCACGCTACAGCCGCACGACGTGCACGCGCGTCGGGTCGGACGGCGTCAGCTCGACGCGCCGGCGCTTCGACTCGGGGTCGTCGGCGCGCTGCTGCTTGGCGCGCGTCAGCGTAGACAGCATGTCCGCCTCGATTTCTACCGCGTTCTGCGTCGCATAGTCGAGTACCGCCGAATGGATCATGAAGCGATGAAACGCGAGTTGTCCGATAGTGGTGTCCAACGTTTCTCCGGCCCAGTCAAAATGAACGCGCGTGCCGCGACGAAATGGATCAAAGAGCGGGCGGCCGTACAGCTCCAACGTCTCTCTGTAAGAATTATGGAGATCTCGCGCCGGCGCGTCGGGGGACGCGATGCGGATGAGATGCTTCTTGGAGTAATTTGTCACAAGCCAATCGAGCGTGCGCAAGCTCACGGCATCGTGTCCCGCTGTGCGGCGCGGCCGAATGCAATCATACACGCGCGCCAGGCGATCGTCGTCAAAAAAGACGACCAGCTGCCTCAGGACGGTCAGCTGCGCATGAGTTAGCCCCGCATCGTATCTAAACCGACCAAGCTCCCCCGCTGTAAGCGGATCTGGTGTTGATTTGGATTGCAGTACGAGGACCGCGCGCGCGGGCGGATGTGTAGCAAAGGGTAGTCGAATCGCCATCGTCGCCATGTTTTTCTCCAGGGATTTTTTATTTCCGCATGCACGCCGTATTTTTTTTTTTTTCTCCGAGCATGTCAAAATGGAATGTCCACAGGCCGTAAGCGCGCCGCGGAGGCAAGCACCCAGGCCGACGCTCCAACAAGACCACGATGTCTATACGTCGGTGACGACGGTGGA
>Ga0247841_10011919_pt1 | contig 11437 bp, 17 predicted proteins | sample LaCruzMarch2015__2_FD_192410 | JGI IMG/M metagenome (GOLD analysis project Ga0247841, IMG submission 192410) | Freshwater microbial communities from meromictic Lake La Cruz, Castile-La Mancha, Spain - LaCruzMarch2015_18m | ecosystem: Environmental > Aquatic > Freshwater > Lake | place: Spain...
GGGCGAGTGTAGCGAGCGGGCCGACGCCCGGCGCTGTGGGGAGTGCTCTTAATCTTCGTCGGGGGATTTTGACCAGGTGAACCCGCAAAAGTCTTGCGCATATCGATAGATGTCTTTGTACGTAGGCATGGTTCCCATGTGATCGTGTACGTAAATCCATTCCTCAAACTTCCGGATCTGGGCGTCTGTGATGTCGTCGGGGTAACACCAGCCTTGCCCGAGAATGATTAAAACGATTCTTTCGGATGAAGGGTAAACCACTTCGACCGAATTCGGGCCTTCAATGGCCTCCATTGCGCCCAGGGCGAAATTGTGGGCGTTCTGGCCTGCGATACAGGCAAGGGGGTCATTCTTGTTGGCCTGGCCAAAGTGCTGAAGGTTTTTTGTTGCTTTTGGTGCGGTGGCCTCCTGAAGATCTCCTAATGTGATTTCCGGTTGCCCGTTTTGGGGCCAGTTGCACACGTCCGCTAATGATCGGCCTGATTCTCTGATAATTTCAAGAGATAAAATGTCAGTGGGCTGTGGACATTGTAAAATGACATTGGCGATATCGGAAACGTTGTCAAGGGGGTTCCAAGCAATATTATAGGGTTCTATGACTTGTAGGGACAAATTAGCCGCGATCATCGATGATGCTTCGTCCGTCAAGTCGCTTTCCCACGTCACGCCGTGCATGACGGTCTGTGTCTTGAGACACTTCAGAGCCTTTCGGACATGGCCGGGATAAGTCGGCGGGGTTGTGCGCATGTCCACTTTTGCGCCGCCTAATTGCCGGACAAATCCGGATGCAAGGTCTTGAGCAAATCCCATGATCGGGCCGATTGATATACCGACGCCGAATATCTGATCTGTAACTTGTAGCGCCTCGATGACGTTCGGAATACCTGGCCGAAATTTAGCCAGTTTTTTAGCTGCTCTTACGCGCGCCTTCTTGTCGAAGGGGTTAGAGTCGGTGAACTTCTCAAGCGCGCGTTTGCTTGTGCGCCCGGTCTTCGCGCCGCCCGCGATTCCCTTTATTCGTGATAATGGGTTGAGTAGTGATAGCAAGGCCGATGTTCCCATGAGCCAGCCCACGGGACCGGCAAGAAGTGCCGCTGCCGTTCCGCCTGCCACGGCTGCGGTGATTGCGCCTATACAGGCAAGGGTGCTGATTGCGTCCTGTGCATCGTCCAGGGCGGTCAAGATCGCGCCGGCTGATCGTAACCATTCCGGCGACGGCGACGCGAGCGCCGCGAGATATTTCGCCCGTTTTTTCTCCTTGACGGCGCGAAGCTCGACCAGGCGCGCCGGGGGTATTTCGTTATAGCGTTTCAATTTCCACAAGATCTCCTCGGCGGGCGTCATGGGGGCTGGTCTGTTTATGTGGATGATGTCGTCAAGGGATGGAAGGGTGATTGAATAGCCGTTTTTCTTTACGTATGCGTCATGTGCTTTTTCAAATTGATCATCGGTAAATTTCGGCGCGTGGAAAGGTGCGGTCCAGTCTGGCATTGCTTTTTAGCCTCACAATCATACGCGCCGGTTATAGATCGTTGATCCTGCGCAATTCTCACGCGCCGAATTTATTCGGGTCTATCGCGCCTTCGGGAAAAGGGTTGATCGTGAATAATTCCGGATGGTCTTTGTAAAAATCGCGCGCTTCCTGGCGTTCGTTCCAGGAGCCTTTGATTAAAGGGTTGCTGCCTGGCGTTCCGATAGTGCGATCAAGAAGCGCCACCGCCATGCCTTCATTTCCGCCGAACTTGGCGACAAGGGCGTCATAGGTGTGAGTCACGGGCATAGGTGATCCGAAATGTGAAGCGGTGCTTTCCTTCGGGATGGTCACGCCTTCGAGTGTGGCCATTATGATGTTGAGTTGTGCCGTCGCCTCGATGGTCGCCTTTTTGATCGTCGTTAATTTGCCTTCGTCCATGAAAATGATCTCCTTTCGGGGTTGCGCCCGAACACTATATGTTGTGGTTTTCCGAATCCGTCCTGGACGGATCCCGGAAAACCGACCACAACATATAGTGTTCGGGCAAGTTGTTAAACAAGGTATATCTGGATACCAAAGCGCCCACAAGCTGCGCCTAAATCGTTGTCGATTCGTTCCGCGACTAATACGAGTCTTTCCGGTTTGATTATTTTCGGATCTTCGATCCAAAGTGTTTGGTAAACATTAAGCTGGCCGATGGCGCGCAATCCTGGGTAGCTGGCTACCTCGATAATCAATACCTCGTCGGCGGTTTCCGCTATGGCGTCGGCGCGCTTCGCCGTGTTCGCTCTCCACATACGCTTGAATTTATCGTTTTCTTCTTCCGGAGTTAAGAACGGTCCACCTAAAAGACAATCGTAATAAAAGTCAAGGAACATGCCGCCGTACTTGTCAAGAAAGCGATACCAGACGGGAACATCCGGATCAAGCATGTGTGGCGGGCGTCCGCGCCATGATCTATCTTGTTTTGGACCTAAAGTGGTGGGCATGGCTTTTTATCCACAAGAAAGGCGTCGAGCTTTGTCTCGATGCCAGTTAACCGGCGTTCGAGGCGGATCACGTATGCCACGATTGATCCAAACAACAGGATTGAGGCGGCGATCAAATCAGACAGGGGAATCATATTCACCTCATTAGCCGTAAATTTGTTTGATAGTCTCTCAGCGTGGAAATGATGCCGTGCGCGAAGTTGGCGAGCCTGCTCACAATGACAATATATGCGATGCCGTATAAAACCGGATTGATGGTGATGACGTTTAGAATGATGACGCCCGCGCTGATCCAGACGGCTGTGCAGTATTTGCAGTTTAGAAGGTGTCCCTGGGCGCGCGTGTTCAGGGTTGGCGTGTGTGTGATTAACCACGCACGCAAACCTTGAAGGGGCGCGGCCTTGAAAAACAGTTCAGTGAGGGCTTCGATTAGAAGCGCCATGCACATCATTTTTAGGAACGTCATGGGGTCGCCTTTTATATCCGCAAGGACATACGAGCCACGGAAGGGAGTCCGTGCAACATGGGGGCTTATAGCGGAGCGTTTGCCCGTCCAGCGGGCAACGGTCTGGGGTCATGTTTGTGTCAAGGTTGAACTGCGCCGCGCCTAATTTCACTTTTCAAGATCTCCAACCATTCGCTAAGTGATTGATTGCTATACTCAATCCGGTGGCATTTGGGACAAATCCACGCGGTCAGCCATTTTCGGCCTGCCTGATCGGTTGCGCCGTTTTGTAGATTGATCCCGGTTCTGCATTCGTCGCAAGTGGGCCTTGCGGATCTGAGGGCGGATCTGATCGCTTGCAAGAGCGGCGATGTGATGAAGATCGGGATCTGTTCGTCTGGTCCAGCATCGGAATCAAGGTATCTCCGAAGCGCATCTGTAATATTGTTTGTGATGCCTGTTTTGATATATTTTTCCGCCGCCTTATGGATGACCATAGCGCGGTGCGCTTCGTTTGTCAAGGGTAAAATGGTATTATTGCTCATAAGAGTGTGCTTGGGCAACATCCGCCCTCTTTATGTGCCGTGGTTCGGTGATCCTTTAACCCCTCGGAATAACCATATACTGCACATGATAGCCACGTCGATATGCCGTTATTTGGCGATGATGTGAACCCTGGGCAACAATTACAACTGACATCATTGCCTGGGTTTGCCCATGTGCCGGTGCATGTCTGCCGACGATAACAACAGCCGTCATTCCCGGTTAATTGTACGCATGGCGGGCACGGACGATGCCAACAATAAGTTGAAGCAAAAATACCCTGATATGTGTTCGTGTGAATAGCAAGGCTTACCGTGGCGAGCACTACGCCGCCGCATGAAACTTGGATCGTTGGATTCTTCAAGCAATTTACATTACTGCTCGGCGCTTGATAAGAAACCGTTGTGCCTGATCCTGTGATTGAACCATCTCCGGCGATGATCGCCCACGTTAAAGACGGGGTGCCGCATGTGTCGCCTTCAGGGATGAAAACAAGGTCTTGACTGGCGTTGACGAGCATATCAGGCGTTGTATAGCCGATTGATCCGCCCGTTGGACATTCTGAAATATTGATCGTGATCGAATCAATTTCCGCATCGTCGCAAGAAAGCGTTATCGTGACAGGCGTGAGACAGTCCACGCCGCCCGCTGGCGCCGTATAAATTGCGCCGAAGTCGCCGCCCGCGATGGTTCCGGAGTCCGGTGAAATGCTCCACGTATAATGAGCGTTGGTGCATCCTTCAGGCGCGCCTTCAATCGTTAAGCTCTGGATTGATTCACAAGGCATATCAAGGGTTGCATAACCGATGGTCGGGGGGCCGAAAGGCGAAGTGGTTTGAACGCAACAATTCTGCTCTGAAGCGCCGAACGATCCCGCGTATCCGGGCGGTCCTGTCCATAGTCCTTGATCCAGCATTCCGACCGGGGCTGACATGCTATTTCCGCCGCCCGTCAATCCGGTTCCGCCGCCGTGATGGGGTCCGCCGCGTCTGCCGTCTGGATAACTGCCGGGGCCATGTCCTTGATATGGTCCTTTGCCGATCAATCGGGCGATATATCTATCAGGATGCCACGGCGGGACATAACCGGGCTGTCCTTTCTTCGGTGCGACATAGCCGGGCTGTCCGGGTATGGGATTTGTTGAAGCGCCGGGTGTGGGGCCCATCGACGTCCCTGGCGATGTGCCCGCGTCCGGTGATGTTGTTCCGTCCGGCGATGTCGAGCCGTCCGGTGATGTTGTTCCGTCCGGCGATGTTCCGCCGCCCGTTCCGCCTGTGCCTCCGCCGCCGCCTGTGCCTCCGTCGCCGCCTGTGCCTCCGCCGCCGCCCGGTGGCGTGATTATAATCGGATCGTCAATGTCTGGTGGGTAATAATCTCCCGGATCTCCGGGAATCTCTCCGGGAATCTCTCCAAAGTCTATCCATCCATAGCCGATGTATCGCATTAGGTTGTAGCTGTGTCCCATTTCATCGATGGCGTCCAGGAGTAACTTTGAACGCATAGCGAGCATGACACACAGTGGATCGAAGGGTTTAGTAAAAAACTTCTGAATCCATCCGGATGTGAAACCTTTGAGTAAAAGAGAATCCTTAGCCATGTTTAAAATCTCTAAGCGGTTGCCGCGTCATATAGGGGTTGTAGGTTCCCGGTTTTTAGAGCCTCGGCAAGAGGTTTGTTGTCAAGCTGATCGATAACCGCGTCCTGGCTGATCTGTCTGTCAAGGATGTGGTGTAAGTCCTCGACGGAAAAGGGTGCAAGCAATTCCGGATCGATTTTTCTCAGCACTACGGCGGAAATGAGATTGATCAATCTCATTCGCCTGACAAAAACATCTGGCATAATGCCGGATCGCATACGGATGATGCAGGAATCCTGCGTGTCTGGATAGTACAGCGAAGCGGGAACAAGTGGCTGCATAAAATCCCTATCCTGCGCGCTGTACGGCGCGCAACAGTTCGGCAAGGCTGAAGGGCTGCAAGATGGAACGTGGTAGAATGCCTATCTGGATGAAAACGGTTTGCGCGGTTTCGGAGTCCTCCCACCAGGCGACGGCGCGAAGGATGTTAGACGCGGGCGTTAGTTCGTGGAAATCCCTGAACGAAATAACAGCGGCGTCGCCTCGAATCGTGCCGCCTCGGTTGAATGGCCAAAGCTGCATAGACGCATCGAAAACCTGTACTCGAATATTGTGGTTGCATGAGTCCGGAAAAACAACGTCAACCTGGTGGATAACGCCGGATACCATCGGCATTTCGATTTCCTTCTTGTTGCTTGATGTGTTTCCAGCGACCACGGGCAATTCCCACGAATAAAACATGACATTCCTCCTTAGCGGGTCCGTCGCCGGTCACGGGACCGGCGACGGTATAGAAAGGCTCTGGGTGGCCTGGTTAGTAAAGCCGCTTTTGCTGGCTGAAGATTTCGATGGTTCCCGCGCCCGCGCCCGCGGTAAGCGTGAGTTTGAGCGTCCCCACCTTCGAAACATCATACCAGTCTTCGGGAATGTCCTTTTTGCCAAACGGGATTGCGAGCGTTCCGTGAGGCAATTGGCCGCGCACCACAAAAGTTGAAAGCTGGTTTGCGGTTCCGGTGGCGTCGAAAGTGCCGCCGTATCCCTGGTCGGCAAATAGAGCCGTGTCTGCCGCGTTCATTCCAAGGCCGACAACGTGCTCTAAATATGACGGGGAGCAATAGATCGTTTCTTCGCCGTCCAGGTCATAGCAAAGAATCGATTCGACAATGTTCGGCAAGTCCTGAAGCAATTTGACAAGGTCAGATGTGGCTTCGTCATTGATTATGACGCGCTGGTCGTTGTTCTCGCTCAGTTTGATCTTGTTAAACTGAGTATAAGGCGCATAACCTGAAGCAAGCGACTTGATGAACAGGAACCGATAGGGCATATCACATGCCAGGTCGATTTGCTGCTTGGCGCTGGCTGTGAGCGTGTAGGAAAACTGCTCTTTCGACATCATAAAGCCGATAGGCTTTACTTCCTGCTCATCGAAGCAATGCGCGAAAACCGACAATATACCGGCGTCGGGTGCGCATCCGCCTGATGCCTTGTTGTGGGTGATCTTCAATTGCGGGTTGCTGAACTTGGTCGGATCGAATGCGAACATTTCATCGTGAAGATACCGACCGAAATTTAGTTCGAAGCAAGCGCCGCAATATGTGTCATTAACATAACTCATGAGTCCGTCCGGCATTCGTCCGCGTTCGTAGTAATTGAGGGCCTGGGCCTCGACGCCTGACAAGCTGAACAGGACATTTGAGCCGTCAACCAGTTCTATCTTGCTGATCATCTTCGCCGGGTGCGCGGTCGGCACGCTGGTTGAGTTCATGCCTTTCATCTGGATTGTGATCCGTGACATCGGCTTGGTGTCGGTGATGTCTATGGTTTTCGTTCCGGCGGTGTCCGCGCCTTCCGGAGCGAGTATAGATGCTATACGGTAACGCATGTTATTTTTCCTCCTTCTTTTTTGTGATGGCCAGAACAGCGCGGAGCGCGATCAAGACCATTTGAATGATCCCGTTACTTTTCAATGAAGGAATCAATGACAGTATTTCCGAAACTGCAAGGAGAATGACAAGCGTTGTGATGATCGCTTCGTTATATTCACACAAGGCTTTATTTCTCCTTTTCCAATTTTGCCGCGAGTTCGAACCATTGATCGACCTTTGAGGCCATGAGTTTAAGAGTCTGGTTGACGTAATATCTTTCTTCGGTCTGTGTCGGGATGATCGTTGTTCCGTCCTGGCCTGTGATTCTAAGCGTCATTTGTACTTCGTAGTTCATGGCCTACCTCGTTATTTTCCCTGCTTGGCGTCCACCAGGGCCGTGACAACCCTCTTGACGCGGTCCAGGTTGCGCGGATCTCTCCGGGGGAACTTCGGTCCAAGGTCCACGGCTGCGATTGCCGCCTGATAGGGCGCAAAGCCTTTTTCGTAGTCGCTGCCTCCCTGGGAAACGCCTTCGGCAAATCTGCCGGGTCCAAGCGTAAGGGCTTTATTCTTCCACTTGGCCGTGCCTGCTTCGTTCACGCCTTTGGAAAACATCTTTTTTCCGGCTGCGGCGTCAATGCCCGCCTTCCAGTTTCCTTCTGCGGCGGCGGTTTCGTTTGCCCAATCCCGCTTCGGGTTGGCGATGCCCTTCTGATAATCCTCGGTCCTCTGAGGGGTTACGCGGGTCCACTTTTCCTTGATTGCTGCCATGCTCTTTATACCGGCCATTTTCCTTTACCTCCTGAATTTATTTTGCCGGGCCTGTCCTATGGTGAAACAATATCGCCATATAAACCCGGTTGGCCTCACGTTGGCATGGATTTTGCCGGATGTCAAGTAAATAATAAAGCAAGGTCGTTTTCGTCCCTGGGCGTTGCCGCATAGTGGAAACATACAGCGCCGAAAACCCTAACCGCAAGGTAATAAGTATAAGCTGCCACTTGCATTTCGTGACATTCGCCCGCGTCCGCGAGCATGGCATACAAAAATTCGTTGTCTGCCGCGAGTCGGTCAAGCTCGATGCCGCCTCTCCAATATCGAAAGTCGTGATGATCGCATGAAGCTGTGAAAAGAAAATCCGGAACAGGCACAAAGTTTCCTTTTGGGCCGCATCCGTTGCAAATGCGCGCGCGCTGTTCCGGTGTTAGATCTGCGAAGTGTAGCATTTTATCATCCCGTATAGATCCAGAGGGCATGATAAATGCGGTTGTTGTCAAGGTGTATAAAGGAATTGTGGATTCCCACGCCTGGCATTTCTGCTTTCAATGCCGCGTAAACCATAGCCTGGCGTTCTTGTGCGTCCGTGCATTTAACATCCACGGCCTTTCCAAGAATATGATTTTCCGTGGTTGAACCAACCAGGGCGTTATGCTTCACGCATCGATGGCCTGAATTGATAATCATCGGCTTTCCGTATATGCGCCGGGTTTCGTTCAGACGTTCCAGAAAAAGGTGGTCTATGATTAATTCTCCGCAACATTTACATGATAATTCTCTATCGGTGAAAAAGTTCTCCATGATCAAAGCTCCTTTCTGTTTCGGGTCCGCTGCCGCCCGCTGGCCGCTAACCAATGTCGTGGATTAGATCCCTGATCCGTCTAAGCGCTGTTTCCTGATCGGCCGGCGGATCTGCGGCCACCAGGTCACGGAATGATGGTGCTCTATCGTCGCCACGGCGCGCCCATGTCAATAAGGATTTAAGCAAGTCTTGTGCGCCTTGGATTGATTTACATTTGAGATATTTCGCGCCGCGTATGGTGAACCACCATAGAGAAGACAATGATTTTATCTCTAAGTTCTCGCCGTGCTTCCATCGTCGCCGCCGTCGCATAAGTCCGGCGTCCTCTATGTCCCGCATGGCCTGAAAAAACCAGCGCCGCTTGATTGTGATGTTGTGATATTTTTCAATGAGTTCAATGGTTGTATCGGGGTAGGGTTCGCAATAGTGAATATTTCCCTTGACACAGATTTTTAGGAATGTTATTAAGATAGCCAGTTTCGTGGCGTTAACCGAACCGCCTCGGTTTTCGCGCCGTCCGGGGGGCGCTGGTGTTAGGGACCAGCGCCCCTTTTTTGTCTGGCGATCTGACATTATCATTCCGCCTCAAGTTTTAGGATGGCGGGATGATCTCATAGTTTCTCGATGTTCGCAATCAAAATATTTGCCGATCTGTCAAGTACACGTTCAAGAACAACAATTTTCCTTCCCTGTTCAAGATTTAACTCCGTTAGATGCTTAATCAATGTCTCATATTTTACATTGTCGTCAAGAAGTGAATTTATAACGTCCTGGCGCTGATCCAGCGCCGCGCGCTGTGCCACGATTGTCTGCGTGTAACCGTTCTCGATAGTCATTTCTCGATCCTCCATGTTTTAAGGTTTAAAATGGTACGGTTTCGCGTTTCAATTTCTCTTACATTTCAATTTCTTCCGGCGTCAACGGGTGTAATCTATCATAATTCCTATGACATATATTACATAACAACAAAAATCGTTTCGGATACTTCTTGACTTCCGCGATCCTCGCGTTTCTTCCCCTCGATGCTCCATACATCCATCGAAAGCCTATCTTGTGCGCGAATTGTAATTGATCGTGAAAGTGTGATTCGCAAAACTGGCATTTGCCTCCGAAATCCGTTATCAATTCTTCTTTCTGTCTTAGATAAAATCCGTTTACTTTTGCCGCTTCCTTTGATCCCATAGTTTTATCCTCCTGCAATATATAGAGCAAGATCAATACCATAGAACAATTTAATCAAACTATATTTAACGCTATAATAATCAATACATGTAATGCTAATTAAATATCATGCCAAATCAAAAACCGTGCCATCCGTGAAAATTCCGTGTTTTACCGGAAAAAGCCTGTGATTTTGACGGATGATCGCCGGACTAAGGATGTCCGGCGACACTGATCATCTTGGCACATCTTTTGCTTTTTACCCTTGTTGGAAGGTTTGGCTTTTCCGGGAATCGCCCGGCGATTCCTGCAAAGCGGCGCGCCGCAAATTGTATGACGCGGAAGAGCCTACTTTTTCGAATATCCGACGCGTCAAATTCTCATACTGTAAGCGGTCCGCCGTGACTTATCCACAAGGAAACAGGGTCCTAAGCGGACCGTCTCCTTAAAGGCCCTTTATCTTTAATCCGTAGGATATATACAGCGCACAAAATATGCACTACGGCGACAACAAAACGTTTTCCGCTGGCGGGTAAGAAATCGCTTGACTTAATGACATGGAAATGTCATTAGATAATTACCATGAAATGGGAACGAAGGTTGACACACGACGTTACAGCGTATCGGATAGCCATACCGAAGGTGCTGATTGATCATCTTGGTTGGCAAAAATGCGAGCGTGTGACAATAACGCCCGGCGACGGCAACAAAATAATCATAGAGGGGGTTAAAAATGGAACAGAGTAAGAGTCCTGTAGTCTCTTTGATACCGATGGCGCTGATTGATCGCCCGGTTGATCCTGATCGAATATCAATTGATCCTGATTCACTCAAAGAGTTAATTGCAAGCATTAGGCAAAGCGGTCTGAAACAGCCTATCTTGTTGAATATAAAAGGCGAAAGATTCGAGATTGTAGCGGGTGAGCGCCGATATTTAGCGTGTGAATCTCTTGGGATGGTTAAAATACCGGCATTCACTGAAGTAATGTCTGAACCTGAAGTTGCAATTCTGCGCGCAATAGAAAATCTTCAACGTGAAAATCTCACGATAATTGAAGAAGCTCACGTATATAGGCGCTTACATGACAATTTAGGCATGTCATGGGATGATATAGGTAAGAAGTCCGGCAAATCGCCGGGCCTGGTAAAGCGTCGGTATGATCTGCTTAAAATGCCCGAACAGCTAATAAATGCAATGCACAAGGGTCAGATAGGCTATGCCGTTGCTGAAGAATTAAAGCGCCTGGGTGACTTAGGGAAGATCGATTATTTCCTAAGTTTTGCGATAGACCACGGGGCAACAAAAGAAGTTGTGCGAAAGTGGGTTGATGAAGAAATGGCGCAAAAGCGGCAAGAAGCTGCCGCTGGCGGCGGGGGCGGGGGCGGTTATGTCATGCCTGAAGCAAGGCCCGTATTTCTAACTTGTGATCTCTGTCACGGTCCTGTTGATGTGATGAAATTATTAAATCTAAGGATTTGCCCGGATTGCGGGAAAATCATTAGAGAAAATATGCAATCATAATTCAAATGAAAGGGGGTGAAGATAAGCATGGAAACGGCGCAAAGGGTCATTGAGGTTGAACGCCTGGTGAACATTGCAAAGGGTTTTGGATGGTCTTTAACGTCAAGCTCGACAAGCGGCGACACGTTGAAAGTCGAGCTGCAAAAGTCCGTTGGTCCGTCTGCCTCTGAAAAAGCTCCTAAAACATAGGCGGAAATTTTCGAAGGGTTAGGCAATTTAAAAGCCAGAGAGGGCTGGCTTCCCACCGTCGCTATAGGCGACATAAGGGGGGAAGCCAGCCCTC
>Ga0247841_10011921_pt1 | contig 11436 bp, 10 predicted proteins | sample LaCruzMarch2015__2_FD_192410 | JGI IMG/M metagenome (GOLD analysis project Ga0247841, IMG submission 192410) | Freshwater microbial communities from meromictic Lake La Cruz, Castile-La Mancha, Spain - LaCruzMarch2015_18m | ecosystem: Environmental > Aquatic > Freshwater > Lake | place: Spain...
AGTTTTAATTGATGGCGGATTAGTGATTATTCCTACTGAGACGGTTTATGGTATTGCGGCTAATGCCTTAAATAAAAAGGCGCTAGAGAAGCTTTATAAAATAAAAAATCGTCCAAAAGATAAGCCTTTTTCTATTCTCATTGCGCAGGAACATCAGGTGCAGGAGTTAGCGTGTGATATTCCTGTAGCGGCTTATAAATTGATGCATAAATTTTGGCCGGGCGCGTTGACGGTGATCTTAAGATCTGTTGATCAGGGTAAAGTGGGTTTACGTATGCCGGATAATTTAGTGGCTTTGGCGATTATTAATCAGTCAGCGATTCCCTTGGCTTGTCCTTCGGCGAATATTTCAGGCCAGCCAGCTCCCACTAATTTTGAGCAAGCGATTAAAGATATGGATGGCCAAGTGGATTTAGCGATTGATACCGGTGACTCGAAGATTGGTTTGGAATCTAGTGTGGTGGATTTGAGCATTCAACCTCCGCAGATAGCCAGAAGCGGGGCAATCAAGGATGAAGAGATTCTGGCGGTAATAAAATCTAAGAACGTGCTTTTTGTTTGCACAGGAAACTCTTGCCGCTCAGTGATGGCGGAGGCATATTTAAAAAAACTTTTGCAAAAACAGCAGAGAACAGATATCCAGGTTTCTTCCGCCGGAGTAATGGCGATGGCGGGCTCAAGTGCTAGCGAGGCAACGCGTGAGGTATTGGCTGGCGAGGGTATTGATGTCAGCGCCCACCGCAGCCAAAGAGTAACCCAAGCATTGGTGGACCGGACGGATATTATTTTGGTGATGGAGGATGTGCATGAAGATAAAATTCTGCAGCTTGCTCCGGAAACAAAAAATAGGCTTTTTTTATTAAAGGAATTTGCTAAAATAAAGGATAGTAACTTAAATATTACTGATCCTGCCGGAAGTTCTTTAGAGTTTTATCAGGACACTTTTTTAATCATTAAGGATGCTGTAGAAAGGATAAGTAAAATATTATGACACCGATATTGATTGCTTCAGACCATGCCGGATTTGCTTTAAAAGAGAAACTAAGGGCTTATCTTCAAAAAAAATCAATTGGCGTAAAAGATTTAGGCACTTATTCGCCAGAGCGCTGCGATTATCCGTTGTATGCTTATGAATTAGCTAAAAATATTTCTTCCGGAAAATTTAAACGTGGAATATTAATTTGTAAAAGTGGAATTGGCAATTCGATTGTGGCCAATAGATTGCCCAAGGTGCGCGCCGCGCTTTGCGACAGTATTAAAATTACTAAACTTAGCCGTCAGCATAATGATAGTAATGTTTTGGTGATGGGTTCAGGATTTGTAAAAGCGGATTTAGCTCAAAGAATGATTTTAGCTTGGTTAAATACTAAATTTTTAGGAGGCAGGCATTTAAGGAGAATAAATTTAATTAACCAGATTGATAAAAAGATAAGGGGTGGAGTAAAGTGAAAGATTTAAAACAAACAGATCCGGAGATTTACGCGGCAATTCAAAAAGAATTAGGCCGTCAAAATGATAATTTAGAGTTGATTGCCTCGGAGAATTTCGCGTCACTGGCGGTTTTAGAGGCGCAAGGTTCAGTGTTAACTAATAAATACGCCGAAGGATATCCGGGTAAACGCTGGTATGGCGGATGCGAATACGTGGATATTGTGGAGAGTTTAGCGATTGAACGGGCTAAGAAGATTTTCGGGGCAGAACATGCCAATGTTCAGCCGCATTCTGGTTCACAGGCGAATATGGCGGTTTATTTTGCGGCGATTAATCCGGGCGATACGGTTTTAGCTATGGATCTATCAGCCGGAGGCCATCTTACCCACGGGCATCCAAATAATTTTTCCGGGAAGCTTTTTAAAATGGTAGGTTATGGCGTAGATAAGCAGACTGAGGCCCTAGATTATGATGCGATCCAGGAATTGGCTACTGTGCATAAACCTAAAATGATTTTAGCCGGAGCTTCGGCATACCCGCGGACAATTGATTTTAAGAGATTCCGCGAGATTGCCGATTCTGTGGGAGCGTATTTATTTGTGGATATGGCGCATATTGCCGGATTAGTGGCGACAGGTCTACATCCATCGCCGGTACCTTACGCGGATTTTGTTACTTCCACTACGCATAAAACTTTACGCGGGCCGCGCGGCGGGTTTATTCTTTGCAAACAGGAATTTGCCAAAAAAATTGACAGCCAGATTTTTCCCGGAATTCAGGGTGGGCCATTAATGCATGTAATTGCCGCTAAAGCAGTCGCTTTTGGCGAAGCTTTGACGAGCGAATTCAAACAATATCAGCAGCAGTTAATGAAAAATGCCGTAGAGTTAGCCAAGGCCTTAGAGAAAAAAGGTTTCCGGATTGTTTCCGGAGGCACGGATACGCATTTAATGTTGGTAGATCTAAACGCTAAGAATGTTACCGGAAAAGATGCCTCCCGGATATTGGGTGAGGTCAATATTACGGTAAATAAAAACATGATTCCTTTTGATGAAAAAGGCCCGCTGGTAACCAGTGGCATTCGTTTAGGGACTCCGGCAGTAACTACGCGTAAAATGAAAGAGCCGGAAATGCAGAAGATCGCGAGCTTAATTAATGATGCCTTGGAAAATCCGGCGGATCAGGAAAAATTAGCGCAGGTGAGAAAGCAGGTAATCGATTTAAACAAGAAATTTCCATTATATGCGGAGCTATTAAAATAAAATGACGAAAAAAATTAAAAAGTCTGTGCACAAGCGGCCGAGTTGGGATGAATATTTTTTGGAGATGGCTGGACTGGTAGCCAAACGGTCGACCTGTTTGCGCCGCAGCGTAGGGGCAGTTTTAGTTCGGGATAAAAGAATTCTAGCTACCGGTTATAATGGCGCGCCTAGCGGTTTAGAGCATTGTTTTGAAGTCGGTTGCTTGCGCTTAAAATTAAAAATTCCTTCGGGCCAACGCCATGAATTATGCCGCGCCCTGCATGCTGAGCAGAACGCGTTAATCCAAGCATCTTTGCACGGTATTAGTGTTAAGGGTTCTATTTTGTATGCTACTACTCAGCCCTGTGTAATTTGTGCCAAAATGTTAATTAATGCCGGAATAAAAGAAATTGTGATTTCGGAAGGTTATCCGGACAAAATGGCGATGGATTTTTTAAGGCAGGCAAAAATTAAAATCAGAAAGATATAAAATGCGTTGTCCGTCTTGTGGATGCAAAGAAGATAAAGTCGTGGATTCTCGAGCTACCGCCGAGGAGTCTGCCGTTAGGCGCAGAAGAGAATGTTTAAAATGCGGCAAACGGTTTACGACTTATGAATATGTGGAAGAGGTTTCTTTGCTCGTGATTAAGAAAGATGGCCGGCGTGAGGCTTTTGATCGTAAGAAAGTTTTATCCGGGATTATTCGGGCTTGTGAGAAGAGGCCGGTGAGCGTGGAGAAGATGGAGGATGTGGTCACTCAGGTAGAGCATGCTATCCAAAAGAAAAGTGATCGGGAAGTTCAAGCCAGCCGAATCGGCGAGTTGGTTATGGAGAAGTTAAAATTTATTGATGATGTTGCCTATGTGCGCTTTGCTTCAGTATACCGCCAGTTTAAAGACGTCGGCCAATTCATGGTTGAGTTAAAAGATATTCTAGGTAAAGACAAAAAGAAGAAATAACTCCGTCATTCTGAAGCAATAGGGACTGTCCCCGCAGGGGGACTGTCCCTATTGCATGATACAAGGGGACGGTTTCAACGAGAACCGTCCCCTTGTTTTTAATGTGTTAGATTTTGCCATCTCTTACGTCTATTGATAGTAGAAGGAGAAAACATGAGAGAGCAAAATTTAACTATCCGTGATTTACCCAGAATAGAACGCCCGCGAGAAAAACTGCTTAAATACGGTGCTGGACGGCTTTCCGTAGTAGAACTCTTGGCGATACTTTTAGGCACCGGTAGAAAAGGCGAAAGCGTTTTACTCGTTGCCAAAAAACTTCTTAAAATCATTCCTTTTGAAAAACTCTCATTTTTAACTCCTAATGAATTCTGCAATATTTCTAGCATCGGACCGGCCAAAACCTGCACACTGCTTGCTAGTATTGAATTGGGTAAACGTCTTTTCCAGAATAAAAAAGTTGCTATATCGCAACTTCTTAATCCTAAAGATGTATTTGACAGCCTTAAAGATATTAGCCAAAGCAAAAAAGAGCATTTTGTTGTCTTTTTCCTGGATTCGCGTAATCAACAGATTCATCGGGAAATTATTTCTGTTGGTACTATCAACGCCAGCCTTGTTCATCCCCGGGAAGTATTCGAGCCGGCGATTAGACATTTATCCGTTCAGGTTATTCTAGCGCATAACCATCCTTCCGGAGACCTAGAGCCTTCGGAAGAAGATTTGGCCGTGAATAAAAGACTAGTTGAATCCGGAAAGCTTCTGGGAATAGAAGTCCTTGATCATATTATTGTCACCAAGGATAGCTTTATTAGCTTTAAGGATAAAGGTTTGCAGTAAAATAGCCTTGACATTATGTATCAAATATGATACATTTGTTTTAGAGATGGAAAGGATCTCGTGGCAGATTTTTTTGAAAATTTCTTAATTTATAAAGGTAGACATTTTTCTGTATACTTTCACGCGGAAGCAGAGATTTCGTCTAGTGTACATGACTATTTTGAATCTTGCGATGAGGCAGCCCAGTCAAGTTTATTGTTTTTGGCTAGAACGATAGCCGATATTGGACGGATTTATGATGAAACTAAGTTTAGGGTTGAGGATAAGCAGAATAAGATATATTGTTTTAAACCGAAAAAAGAAAGGTTCTTTTGTTTCTTCTTTGTTGGTAAAAAGATTATAATTACATCAGCTTATACTAAGAAAAGTCAAAAACTTAATCGTGGTGAACTAAGGAAAGCAATTCGAATAAGAAATGAGTATTTTGCTTAATAAAGTGGAGATAGCCGAATGAGAAAATCAATATTTGATAAAAAGATGGAAGATCCGAAATTCCGGGCTGTGTATGATCAAGTTTCTGCGCATATGGGTGTCGGCGAGCAGATCGCAAAGCTAAGGCATGAGGCAAAAATGAGCCAATTAGAGTTGGCTAAGAAGGTCTCAACCAGTAGAACGGCCATTGCCCGCTATGAAAGCGGTGATTATAATAGATACAATGTGGGTACTTTGACTAGAATTGCAAGGGCGTTGCATAAGAGATTAAAGGTATCTTTTTCTTCGTAAGTTATTAAATGTATCATTGCGATCCCCGAAGCTCTCAGTCCGTGTCATTGCGAGGAGCCGCAGACGACGAAGCAATCTAAAGTAATCAAACTCGGAACACATTCCCCCTCCATAATTCCCTTTGCCAAACCCTACCCAAAAGTGCTATAATTAAACAACTTAGGAGAAAAAATGTCTTTATTTAAGTTCGTGTTTATTCTACATTTATAACTATATTTAACCCAGCTCAGCGCGCTGGGTTTTTTGTTAACTCAGAAGAAATGGAGTATTTTATGTTTGAACAAGTTTTTAAGAATATTGATGACATCCTTCATAAAGACGCAGGGTGCAGTAGTGAATTGGATTATGTGGAACAGACTTCTTGGATTCTGTTTCTGAAGTACTTGAATGATTTGGAGAAGGAAAAGAAATCGGCTGCGGAGTTAAGGGGTAAATCTTACACTAGAATTATTAGTTCTGAATATCGTTGGGAAGCTTGGGCTGTTCCTAAGGGTAAAGATGGTAAACTTGATCATCATAAGGCCCTTGGTGGGGATGATTTGAAAGATTTTGTTGATTACAAACTGTTTTCTTACCTAAAAAAGTTTAAAACAAGCGCAGAAAGTGCTGATACTATTGAATATAAGATTGGAGAAATCTTTAATGAACTTAAAAACAAAATCCAGAGTGGCTATAATCTACGTGAAATTATTAATTTAATCGATCAACTTCGGTTTCGTTCTAGTACTGAAAAACATGAAATGTCTCACCTGTACGAAGATAAAATTAAGAATATGGGGAATGCTGGTAGAAATGGCGGCGAGTATTATACCCCTCGACCGCTTATTAAAACCATCGTGAAAGTGGTGGCGCCAGAGATTGGAAACAAGATTTATGATGGTGCGGTTGGTTCGGCAGGATTTTTGTGCGAAGCTTTTGAGTATCTTAAAACCAGTAAAAATTTAACCACTAAAGATGCTGAAATTCTTCAGAAGAGAACTTTTTATGGAAAAGAGAAAAAATCGCTAGCCTATATCATAGGTACAATGAATATGATTTTTCACGGTATTGAAGCGCCTAATATTGTACATACTAATACGTTGTCTGAAAACCTTGCTGATATTCAGGAGAAGAATCGTTATGATGTTGTATTGGCTAATCCGCCTTTCGGTGGCAAGGAGCGGGCTGAAGTTCAGCAAAACTTTCCAATTAAAACTGGAGAGACTGCTTTTTTGTTTCTCCAACATTTTATTAAGATCCTGAAAGCAGGCGGCAAAGCGGGTGTAGTTATCAAAAACACCTTTTTGTCTAATACCGACAATGCAGCTGTAAGTTTGCGTAAGTTGCTTTTAGAAAGCTGTAATTTGCACGCGGTTCTTGATTTGCCTGGAGGTACTTTCGCTGGAGCAGGAGTTAAAACCGTGGTACTTTTTTTTGAAAAAGGCTCGCCTACACGCAAGGTTTGGTTTTATCAGCTCAATCTTAGTCGTAATCTCGGTAAGACTAATCCGCTAAATGAAAACGATCTAGCAGAATTTGTAAAACTTCAGAAAAATAGATCCAATTCGGATAATTCTTGGTTAGTAAATATTACTGATGTGGATAAAGAAACAGTTGATCTATCAGTAAAAAATCCCCACAAGAAAGATGGTTTGATCTTACGTGAGCCCAAGGAAATTTTAGAGGAAATAAAACAACTAGATATTGAAAGTAAGGAGGTTTTGGATGGAATTAAAAAATTATTCTAAAAGTATGGATTTTCAATCAGTAACGGTACAAAACTACAGAAGTATAGAGAAAGAAGTTCTGAATATTACGAAAATTGATGGTGGATATACATATGCGCTAATTGGTATAAATGAATCCGGAAAAAGTAATTTTTTGAAGGCAATTGCGCTTAAGGAAGGCTTGGAGAAAGTTTCTTATCCTATAGACTTCCATGATACTACACGGCCAATTTCAATTAGTTTCGATTATTTATTGAATGATGAAGGCTTAGATTTATGGAAAGCAAATTTGAAGATTAATAATTTTCCTGAAGAATTGCTGGTAAATGTAAATATTGGGCATGTTTTCTTAAAAGTTAGCTTTGAACCTATAGCGTCAATGGTGCTAAAGAAAAGTATCGAGTTGGATATGGATCAAGGAATGATTAACAACTATACGTTAAAAGGGGGAGTTATAGTAAAGAAAGATGAGAGTCAAGTTATGGAAGGCCTAAATTTGAAGAAATACCTTGAAGATAGTTGTGTGAATTATTTTTTCGGATTATCTCACCAAGTGGTTTTTTGGCGGTCGGAACCTAAATATCTTATAATTGATCCGATTAATTTGGATAGTTTTGCAAGAGATCCAAAAAGTGTTTCCATACCTTTAAAAAATTGTTTTGAATTGGCGGGGATATCCAATGTATCGGAACAAATAACTAAAATAAAGAATAATCCTGCTGAAAATAAAAATCTAACAGATAAATTAGAAGATACTGTTACCGCACATATAAAACGAATTTGGCCAGGACATCCGATCAATATTAAATTTAATATTGAGGGCTCACTACTTTCATTTTTGGTTGCAGATAAAGATGTCAAATATAAAACGAAAACTACTGGTCAAAGAAGTGATGGTTTTCGTCAGTTTATTTCATTTTTACTTACAGTTTCAGCGCAGAATACTAATGCTCAACTATCCAATTCACTTTTATTGATTGATGAGCCAGAAACGCACCTCCATCCTAATGGGCAAGAGAATTTAAGAGATGAATTGGTAAGGATTTCTAAGGGCGACTTTAATAATATTGTTATTTTTGCTACGCACTCTAATTATATGATCGATAAAGATCATATAGAAAGATGCTATCGAGTTTTTAAAGAAAATAATGAAATAACAAAAATTACCCAGCTCAATGGTCCGAAAAGTTCTTATTCAGAAATAAATTATCTTGTATTTGATGTTCCTACAAGTGACCATCACAATGAACTTTATGGTCACTTGCAGGAAAGGGAAGAGAGGTTTAATGAAAAGGAATTTGAAGATTACTTGAAGACAAAGGGCATAGATCTAAAGAAATCGTATAAAAAATTAAAAGGAGGAAAATCACATGAGTATAAAACTACTTTACCAACATATATTAGAAACTTAATTCATCATCCTGAGAATACTGAGAATGATAAATTTTCAGACCAAGATCTTCGTGAATCAATAGAGATTTTAAGGAAAATTAAGAATGAAAAGAACTAGCTGGCAAACAAAAAAACTTTGCGAGTTGTGTGATTTCCATAATGGACTGTGGAAGGGCAAAGAGCCCCCATACATTAAGGTTGGGGTGATTAGGAATACGAACTTTACAAAAGACGGAGAATTAGATGATGCTGATATTGCCTACTTAGACGTTGAAAAAAAACAATTTGAGCAAAGAAAGCTGTTTCACGGTGATATTATTCTTGAAAAGTCTGGTGGTGGTCCAAAGCAACCAGTCGGGAGAGTAATTATTTTTGATAAAAAAGAAGGCGATTTCTCTTTTAGCAATTTTACATCAGCTATTAGGATTAAGAGAAAAGATCAAATTGATTTTAAATATCTACATAAATATCTTTTTTTTTCTTATATGTCTGGTGTAACAGAAGCAATGCAAAGCCATTCGACGGGGATTAGAAATCTTAATTTTAAATTATTTAAAGAAATCGGAATTCCATTTCCTTCATTTATTCAACAAAACCGCATTGTAAGAATTCTGGAAGAGGTTTTTGAAGGGGTGGCAAGGGCAAAAGAAAACGCTGAAAAGAATTTAGAAAGTGCTTATGAGCTATTTGAATCTTATTTGCGGAGCGTTTTTGCAAATCCGAGTGATGGGTGGAAAGAGAAGAAATTAATAGAGATGTGTGAGATTAGGCCTCCGAAAAATGAGGCTCGAGTTAAATTGAAAGACACAGATACTGTTTCTTTTGTTCCGATGGAAGACTTAGGGATAAAGCAAAAATGGCTTGTTCCGATAAAGCAAAGAACATTAAAAGAGGTTGAGGGCAGTTATACTTATTTTGCTGATAGAGATGTTCTTCTAGCAAAAATAACGCCTTGTTTTGAAAATGGAAAATTGGGGGTTGCTAGGAATTTGAAGAACGGTATTGGTTTTGGTTCAAGCGAATTTATTGTTTTTCGAACAAGCAAAAACTTATTGCCAGAGTTTTTATATTACTATTTATTACGTGAAGAATTTCGGCAGGAAGGATTGAATAGGATGAAGGGTGCTGTAGGGCATAAAAGAATCTCAAAAGAGTTTGTTGAGAATGCCATAATTATTGTTCCCTCGCTTTTAGTACAAAACCAGATTGTTGACAAGTTCGATAGGCTTTCTGCCAGAACCGAAAGACTTGAAGCCATCTACAAACAAAAACTTGGCGATCTTGAGGAACTAAAAAAATCAATACTTCAAAAAGCTTTTAACGGTAACCTCGTAGGAGCAAGCTGATGAATGAAGCCGAAACCAGAGCAGAATATATCGATCCAGAACTAAAATCCAGCGGTTGGGGCGTGGTTGAAGGTACAAAAGTCCTGCGTGAATACAAAATTACTGCCGGTAAGATTCTTATTGGTGGCGGTCGAGCAAAACCTCTAATTGCCGATTATGTTTTGGTATATAAAGGTCGTAAGCTTGCTGTGATTGAAGCCAAAAGTGATGAGCTTACAGTAGGTGAGGGCGTGGCTCAAGCTAAGAATTATGCAGGGATACTTCATCTAGATACGACCTATGCTAGTAACGGCAAAGAGATTTACCAAATTTGTATGAATACTGGTAAAGAAGGATTGATCGCTGCTTTTCCGTCTCCGGATGAGCTCTGGAACAAAACATTTACCGCACAAGATCAATGGCGAGATAGATTTAATCAGGTACCCTTTGAAGATGTTGGTGGCACTAAGGATGTACGTTATTATCAGGAAATTGCAGTCAATAATTCAATGGCGGCTATTGCAGAGAATAAACCACGCATACTACTTACTTTAGCTACTGGAACCGGAAAAACATTTATTGCTTTTCAAATAGCGTGGAAATTGTATCAAACTCGCTGGAATCTCAAACGTGATGGTACGCGTAGACCACGTATTTTATATCTTGCTGATAGAAATATTTTGGCTAATCAGGCTTTTAATGCCTTTTCGGCATTTCCCGAGGATGCATTACTCCGTATTAATCCTAATGAAATAAGGCAAAACGGTAGGGTTCCGACCAATGGCAGCATCTTTTTTACTATTTTTCAGACTTTCATGAGTGGTCCGAATAATCAGCCTTATTTTGGTGAGTATCCTAAAGACTATTTCGATTTTATTATCATTGATGAGTGTCATCGCGGTGGAGCTAATGACGAAGGCAACTGGCGTAAAATTATGGAATATTTTTCGCCTGCTGTTCAGCTTGGATTAACAGCTACACCACGGCGCGAAGATAACCGCGATACATATGAATATTTTGGAAGTCCAGTTTATATTTATTCACTTAAAGAAGGTATTAATGACGGTTTTTTAACTCCATTTAAGGTTAAGCGAATTAAGACTACAATTGATGACTATATTTATACCTCTGATGATCAGATTGTTGAAGGTGAGATAGAAGAGGGGAAGCTTTATACAGAGCCGGATTTTAATAGAATTATTGAAATCAAGGAGCGTGAAGCCAAGCGAGTTAAGGTTTTCTTAGCTGAGATCAATCAGAAAGAGAAATCTATTGTTTTTTGTGCTACCCAAGATCATGCGGGGGCAGTTCGGGATTTAGTTAATCAATATAAACAAAGCCAAGAGCCGAATTACTGCGTGCGTGTTACTGCTAATGATGGTGTTTTAGGTGAACAGTATTTACGTGAGTTTCAGGATAATGAGAAAACTATTCCGACAATTCTTACTACTTCACAAAAGCTCTCAACTGGTGTGGATGCCCGTAATATTCGCAATATAATTCTCATGCGTCCCATTAATTCTATGATTGAGTTTAAGCAGATCATCGGCCGCGGCACGCGATTATTTGATGGGAAAGAATATTTTACTATTTATGACTTTGTGGACGCTTATCATCATTTTGCTGATCCCGAATGGGATGGTGAGCCAATAGTTGAAGTTTGTGCTAACTGTGGCCAGGAGCCTTGTGTATGCGAAAAGAAACCACCTCGGCCTTGTCCTTTATGCGGCAAAAGACCTTGTGAATGTATTATTATAAAAGAACCTACTGGTGTTTGTTCTAAGTGTAAGAAAAAACCATGTGAGTGCCCTAAAAAAGTTAG
>Ga0247841_10011922_pt1 | contig 11433 bp, 5 predicted proteins | sample LaCruzMarch2015__2_FD_192410 | JGI IMG/M metagenome (GOLD analysis project Ga0247841, IMG submission 192410) | Freshwater microbial communities from meromictic Lake La Cruz, Castile-La Mancha, Spain - LaCruzMarch2015_18m | ecosystem: Environmental > Aquatic > Freshwater > Lake | place: Spain...
ATATTCTCTGGTAAATTTAATAATGGATTTTCTTTAATATATTTCATATATCCAATATAATTATGAATATCATTATCTTTCATTCGTTTTAATATAGATTGTTGCGTCCATTTCACATAATTCTTTTGAATTTCATATAAAATTCTTTTAATCTCTATCATAAATTCATCCATCATTTCCATATCATCTATACCAATATTCTTAATCTTTTTCTTCCCATTTTTATCAATAATCTTAATATCTTCCATATTTAATTCAACATCTAATATAATATATTTTAAAACCTCCTTTATCTTATCAAAACTCTTTGCATTATCATCTTCATTTATATAGACTGGAATAATAATATCTGTTTCTTTATTTCCATAAGGTCTCATTCCTCTTCCTATAGATTGAATAATATCTTTATAAGACATCTTTGGGTCTTTGAAAATTAATAAATCTATTTTAGGATTATCATAACCCATAGAATACATTTTAACGATATATGCTATTCCACCATTATCTTCAAATGTTTTTAATTCAAATAATTCACTATCTTCATAAAATATCTTATAATTCTTATAATATTCATTTAATTTATTTGAATTTAATAATAAGAATGGTTTAGGAATTGAATTATCTTTTTTATATAAATCTAAATGAATATTAAATAACTCGAACGCATTTTCACAAGAATTAGTGAAACATAATCCAAATTTTTTATCATTTAAATTTTTAATAATGAATTTTATAAAAGATTTATTATCTCTATTATCTTCATAAATTTCATCTTTATAAATATAAGTATTTAATTTCCTACATAAATAACCTTCATTCATCAAATCTCTAATTTTAACAGGATTGATGAATTCGCCATAAATTTTATAATTTTTAATAATGAAATCTTTGTTTGGCGAGGCAGATGTGAATAAACGAAATTTGATATATTCATTATCTTTGAGAAGAAATTCCTTTTCCTCATTAAAATTCATAATCCAATTATCAATTCCATAATGAGCTTCATCAAACCATATCGAAACATTCCTTAAATCTGCGTTAATAATTACTCTCCTAACTTTCTTATAAGAATTTATACAACAACAAATAAGATTATTATCAATATTTCGAATATCCTTCAAATTATTTTTATCATAAATTTTATAAGAATTATTTAATAATTTGAGATATTTATAATGAAGATTTTGATTACATATGTTAATTCTTGGTGTTATTATTATTATCGTTGATTTTTCTTTAACGATTTCATTTAAAATCTTAAACGATATAAATGATTTTCCTCCACCAGTAGCTAACGAAACATACACTCTTCCATCTTTCTTAATATTTGATAATGCTTCATCTATTATAATCTTTTGATAATCTCTTAATTCATCTTGATATGATGGTTGAATATATATAGTTTCATCTATAACTTCTTCTATTGATATATCATCATCATCTTCTTCTTTATATGATGGTTCTTTATAGAATGTTTCTTCATCACTACTATAATCACAATCATACTCAATATCAAAATTCCATTCTTTTTCTGGGATTTTACAAACATCAATACCGATTTTTTGGAGATCGTTTAATAAAATATTTTCTAATAATTCTAAACCATCTTTATTGATAAATTCTTTTCCTCCATTATGGTTGATAAGATATTTTTTAATATCAAATAAAAATTCAAATATAATTGATGGATAATAATATTCAATAGCATTTTTTATTTTATTTGTTCTTTGTTTTGAAATCAAATTATCAATTTCCTTATATTTTAATTTATATTTATCATTTATTTTATATTGATAAATTGATATAAATTTGCTTTTATAAGAATGTTGGTCTGTTTTAATTCTTGTTTTATAATCATATGTAACACCAAATTTAACTTTATTTTCATTAATCCAATCTTTATTATCTTGAATATAGAAATACATTAATATATATATATCGTTAATTAATAAATCATTTTTTATATATAATCACTAAAAATCATTAATAATAATAAATAATTAGCAGGTTTAGAATTCTCACTATTTATAGTATGAATATTATTATAAATATTAAATATGACTTGATTATCAATAATATATTCTAATAATATTAATTTACTTTTGAAATAATTATTTAATTTAATTTTTTTGAATAAGTTGATAAATAAATATATAATTTCATATAATTCTATTCTTTTTGTAATGGATATTGGATAATATTCTTTTTCGTAATTTGCTAAAATAAATTTATTAATTATAGCATTTCCGTAATCAGCGACAGCAATTTTATAACCTTCATTAAGAACTTTAAATTTTATACCATTATAAACATAATTGAAATATTTGGTTTTTGATTTTTTATATAAAATATTTGATAAACCAAAATCTCCTTGATAAAATCCTAATTTATCTTGTAAAATAATAAATGTAAAAAATATTTGAAAGAATATACACCATAAATGTTTCATATTTAATTCATTAATAATACTACTTAAATCACCATCATATTTATCCATAATAATTATAATATTATTATTATATATATGATAATCATAAAATTTGACTAAATTTGTTGTTATTTTACTTTGAATTATTTTATTACATTCTTTAAAAATTTCTATTTCTCTATATGGATTTTCATTATGAAATTCAGTATCTAATATTTTATTTATTTTTCTTTCTTCCGTTAATTCTATAATTTTTCCTATCTTATGTTTTGTAAAATTAATATATCCTTTATTATATCCTCCTTTATTAAAACTTTTAACATTATATTTTTTATCATTTATAATTACAAAATTCATTTATAATAAATAAAGAAATTATATAAGGATATACAAAAAGAATTCTTTATATATATTTTTTAAATAAATCCTTTAACATTTCTTTAATAAATCCTTAAACATTTCTTTAATAAATCCTTAAACAATCCTTTAACAATCCTTTAACAATCCTTTAAACAATCCTTTAACAATTATTTAATAAATCCTTTAAACAATCCTTAAACATTTCTTTAATAAATCATTTAACAATTCTTTAACAATTCTTTAACAATTCTTTAACAATTCTTTAATAAATCCTTAAACAATCCTTTAACAATTCTTTAATAAATCCTTAAACAATCCTTTAACAATTCTTTAATAAATCCTTAAACAATTCTTTAATAAATCTTTAAACAATTTTTTAACAATTCTTTAATAAATCTTTAAAACAATTCTTTAACAATTCTTTAAACAATCCTTTAATCAATCCTTTAAACAATCCTTTAATAAATCTTTAACAATCTTTAAACAATTCTTTAACAATTCTTTAATAAATCCTTAAACAATCCTTTAACAATTCTTTAATAAATCCTTAAACAATCCTTTAACAATTCTTTAATAAATCCTTAAACAATTCTTTAATAAATCTTTAAACAATTTTTTAACAATTCTTTAATAAATCCTTAAACAATTCTTTAATAAATCTTTAAACAATTTTTTAACAATTCTTTAATAAATCTTTAAAACAATTCTTTAACAATCCTTTAAACAATTCTTTAACAATCCTTTAAACAATTCTTTAACAATCCTTTAAACAATCCTTTAAACAATTCTTTAATAAATCCTTAAACAATTCTTTAATAAATCCTTAAACAATTCTTTAATAAATCTTTAAACAATTTTTTAACAATTCTTTAATAAATCTTTAAAACAATTCTTTAACAATCCTTTAAACAATTCTTTAACAATCCTTTAAACAATTCTTTAACAATCCTTTAAACAATTCTTTAATAAATCCTTAAACAATTCTTTAATAAATCTTTAAAACAATTCTTTAACAATTCTTTAACAATTCTTTAACAATTCTTTAATAAATCTTTAAAACAATCCTTTAATAAATCCTTTAAACAATCCTTAAACAATTCTTTAACAATTCTTTAACAATTCTTTAACAATTCTTTAACAATTCTTTAATAAATCCTTAAACAATCCTTTAACAATAAATAAAACTTATAAAAAAATTATAAATGAATATGAAGAATATTTTAAAAGCACCGAAGAAATTTGGAATGAAAAATTAAATAAAGTTATTGAATATATAAAAAACTACATTCATTAGCAAGTTGGATAGGAACTCAAAAAACAAAATTTTAAAAAGAATAATATTATTAATAAAAAAATATATATTAATTCCATTTAGTTTATGTTCTTTTATTTATTTATATACTTGTTATAAAATTGGAAATGATATTAGTGAAGTAATAATTTATTCAAGAAAATTATTTATTAAGGAAATAAATTGAATAACTTAAATAATTTGCGAAACTAATCCATAATAGATATGGAATTAATAGAAAACTTGAATATATATTTAATTTATAAAATTGAATAAAAACTAATATACCAGTAATTAAAATAAAAGTAGTTAAAATTGCAGATAATAATAATTCATTAAAATAGAAAAACATAGGAGAATATGAGAAATTTAATAAAAGATGTAAAATAGGCAATATCCAATATTTAATGTCATTTACTTTTTTTAGTGCTAGGAAATATGAAATTCCTATCATTAGATATAGAATAGTCCAAACAATAGGGAAAACATAATTAGGAGGATTTAAAGGAGGTTTTTTTAATTTTTTATACCATCCATCAGGTCTTCCAAATTTTCCTATCAAAGTTCCTAATAATAATGGAATTGGAATGAATATTACTAATGGATTTATTCGCATCTCTAATAAATATATTTTATTATTTAATAATATGCCTTTAATAATAAATATTAAATATGTATCAACTGGAATTATAAAAAATTATAAATTATTAGATTATTTTATATTTTCTTATGAAACATATGGTAATATTGATTTTGATAATTTTAAAATAATGGTAAGTAATGATTTAGATATTAAAGATAAAATAGAAGATGATGAATTAAAAGATATATTTGATATATTCATAAAGTTATATATATATTTTAAATATAATATATTAAATGAAGATAATGAAAATTATGATACTAAATTAAATTTAATTTTAGAAAATAAATATACAAATAATTTATTAATAATATATGAAAAAAATGAAATATTATCTATGATTAAATATTTACAACAATTTTATAATAAATATATAATTATTACATTTCGTGAAAAATATTTAAAAGAATATATATCAAAAGATAAAAATAATAAATTAATTTTTTAAAAGAAACATCAAATAAAATTAGTAAAGAATTTAAATTAGCAAATAATAAAAATAAAATATATTATATAATTTTAATAATAATATATCAAATTTTTATCATAATAATTTTACTAAATTAAATTCGATATTAAATGGAATTACAAATCTTCTATATAATATATTTAATAATTTTGATAATTTATTAGAAGAATTAATTATTTTATTTAAAAAAAAATATGAATTTAAAACAGATGAATATATAAATGACAATGATTTAAAAGATATGTTTAGAGAAATATTAAATTCAAGAAAAAAATTTTTAAATTCTTCTGGATATAATTATTTAAAAACTACAATTGATATATATCCATATAAATCAAATGAAGAACTTGTAAAAATATTTTTAAAAAGATATAAAATAGAATTAGATGATTATTTAAATGAAGAAGATATTCTCAAATTTATTGAATATTTAAAATCACCTTTATCAATTGGAGGTTCAATATCAAAACATCAAAAACTTATTAAAGACATCGAAGAATTTTTGAATAAATATAAAAATAGAAATAATAATAAACTCAAACAAATCCTCAAAATTCTTAAACAATCTTAATCTCTTGTTTATTAATCTTATAACATTCGTCTTTATTTTTGATACTGAAATCAAATGCTATATTTTCAGTAATACAATCATCATCATCTTCTTCTTCGATAACATCATCCACATCATATTTATTTTTCTTCTTCATCTTTGTATTCTTCATTAATTCCATCATATATTCCTCATCTAGAATTATATCGAAATTTCCTGTTCCACAATTTGAAACTTTTCCTAGCATTATTTGGGGTGAAATTCCACTTGTATTATCAAATTCCGCAAAGATACTTGCATTTATTAACATATCAACACTTTCTTCAAATGAAGATTTACTTAAAGCACTACTAGCATTTCTATTAATTCCGTGTCTGTCAATTGACATTAAACCACCTTTGAAAGTCATCGTATCAATTAATAAGGAAAGATGACGATAATTCATCGCACCTTCACCAATAACATTTGTTAATTCAACTGCTAATGCAGTTCTCGCAGCTTCTACACCAAGAACATTATAAATCTCTCTAATATCATTTGAAATAGTTCGTGTAGCATCTATATTAGGATTTGCTAATATCTCTATTAAATTCGTTCCATCTGTATCAAGAACCCATTCAACAATCTTATCAAAATCTCCCTTTTCCTTATTAAACTTCTCATATTTCTTCTTATTCAAACTAACCTTATTTATTCCTTTATAACCCTTCAATAGAACTTGATAGACGATATTATGTTCCATCGCTTTAATAGCAGCGATTTCATCCTTATTCTCAATATCCTTACAAGCAAATTCAGTTAAACGCACTCTAAATACACATTCTTCCGCATTATCATCGCTATAAACACAATCAATATATTTATTATAAATCTTATTTAATCGTGTATAAATATCAATCATACGCAATCCATTTGCAACAATCTTCTCCTTATTAAATTTCATTCTTAAAACCCAATTTGAACGACTATGATTTTTATTCACCGCTTCATATAAAGGTCTAAATTTATCATAAATTTCTAATATCTTCTTATCCTCCTCAATTCTCGTTCCCATCCCATTATCCCAATAAATCTCACTCGTTTCTAATATATCAGCAAGTCTCGTAATTTCCAAACTATTCTTAATTTTAATCGCTTTATCCTTCGTCTCCACATTCACTCTATCATCATCATAATTAACACCATCCTCACTAATCTTGGGATTAACTACCGACGCAACATCAGGTTTCATATGAATTATTAAAGTAGGTGTTTTCGTCTTTTTCGTAGCACTTAATATCTCATTCAATCGTGGAACGCCACTTGTCGCCTTAACTGCTGCTGCCGTGCCGGAGACATGAAACGAATCCAAAGTCATTTGTGTCCCCATTTCTCCTATGGTTTGAGCTGCGACAACTCCCACCATTTCGCTTGGAGGTGCTAATGCTTCATAGAAATATTCGTAAATTTGTTTCACCACCCAATCAAATAATTCTTTTGAGAAATTGTTCTTAATAATCATCTTCTTTGGTGATAAATAACATCTTAATAGAATATGAAAGAACATCATTGATTGTTTAGAGAAATTCTTTCCATTTTTAAATTCATCAAGATATTCCACATCATCTATGAATATATCATCCTTAAAATTCTTATCATCCACATCTTTAATATATAAATCTTGAATAATCATATCAATTTTATCCAAGATATAATCAGGTGTTAAATTTGTTAAAGTTCCAACAATTCCTAATTCATCTCTTCGCTTAATTGCCGTAGAGATAATACGATTAAATGGAATAGGATATTTAATTTTACTATTTTTATTATAATTATTAACTTTAATAATCATAAACATCTTATCATCAATTAATCGTAAGAAATGATTTTTACATCTTTTATAAGTATCTAATTTAATATCTTTCTTTGCTTCTTCTGTCAAATAATTCTCAATCTTATCAACAGACGTTAGATTATATTCTTCCTCCATCTTCAAATAACTCATTTCAATCGTAGGTAAGAACTGATTTTCTATTTTACATCCATCCATACCATCTTCTCCATAAATAAATTGGATGATGGTTCCATTCGCATTTCTAACCGAATTATCATAATTAATCTTCGCATCTTCCATCGCTTTCACTAATTTTCTTTGGGCGTATCCTGTTGAAGATGTATCTCTCAAAACCAATCCATTTCGAATAGCGAAATTATAAGTATCAGGAATAGTTAAATCATATAATTTCTTATAATTCTTCTTCTCTTCTTCATTCAATTCCTTAATTTCTTGAATAACATCAAATACAACATCATTATATCTATTATTAAATCCAATATTATAGGATGTTTCATCAATAATTCCGAAATATCCATATAAATTATTGAGAGTATTATAACCTAATATCAAATCTTTTGTATGAAATTCTCTAAAATCAACATTTTTCATTACTTCATCGATGAATTCATTTGGAGCATTATAGATGAAATCCGGAAATTTCTTCTCATCAGTTCCAACAAATTCCTTCAAAAACTCATTTCCATCAATTTTATTAGATATATATAATCCAATCTCTCTTCCTAATTCCTCATTCAATTCATAATCAATTCCATTAAATCGAATGAATTGATTAATTATTTTTGAATTCTTCAATCGAGCAATTGTAGGCACATATTCCCCAATTTTAATTAAATCAGTCTTCTTCTTATAAAATCCTTCGCCATTCCATATTAATAAACTTTCGGAATTTGGAACAACTACCTCTCTTCCGCCACTCGTCTTGATTTTATAAAGGATTTCATTAGGGTCGTGTCTTGTAATCGCTGTAATCTTCGACCACATAACCTTCCCCTTTTCATCCCCAGTAGCAATTAAGATTTCTTCATCCATATTAAATAATTCCAAATTTAATTCTTCTTCTCCTGAATATTCAATTAAAGATTTATTCTTATCATCATCTAAATAAGTATCAATCCAATCCCCAATCTTGACACATTTTGAAATTCCATTTTGAATGATGATTATTTCAGTATCTCCTGAAACAGATTTAACAGCAGTATCAATTAATCCTTCACGACCTCCCATAGCGTGAAAGAAGACTTCGTGAGGTGATAAACCAGCGATGAAACTATTTTCAACAAATCCTCTTGCTTCTGGGCCATCATCATATTTCGTGAAATGTGGAAGAGTTCTATCGGTGAAACCATAGGCAATTCGCTTTCCATCCACATTTTGCTGACCCACACACGCCATAATTTGTGCGATATTTGTTTCTTTACCTTTTGAACCAGATTTAACCATATTAAACATTCTATTCGTTTTCTCATCAATCTTTGCAAGACTAATCTTTGCAACAATTGAAGTGGTTTCATTCAAAATTCCAATTAATTCTCTTTCAATAAAATCTTCATTATTAAAGATGGAATTATTTTCCAAATTCCCCTTTCGCATATCATCTAATTTCTTATAAGCATTTGCTTTCATCTCTTTAATCTTTCCAATCAATTCAGTTTCAGTATTCTTATCCGTGACTAAATCACTAATACCAATACTAAAACCGGCAGTTAATAACCATCTGCAAACTAATCTTTGAGTATTATCTAAAAACTTTTTGATTTCGACAGGGCCGTAATCGTGATAGATGACAGGAATTAAACCATTCGTAATATTATGGAAAACTGCTTTATCCAAACTTCCTTTAATTAATTTAGAATTGTGGATGACAACTTTTTCACCTGCTTTATTCTTTTCTTCAATATATAACGCAGGTGGAAGAATTTCCGAAAATAATTCCTTTCCAGTATAAGTATAATCCTTTGAAGGACTTTCTAATTTTCCTTTAAAATAACTATTACACATTTGAAGATTTGCCATTTGTTTATCACCAACTATCGTATAATCCTTCGTTAAACGAAATGAACCGACTAATGTATCTTGGACAACTTCAATAGAAGGTTTTCCGTCTTTTTGTGTTAAAATCAAATATGGAACAGATGCCAAATCTTTCAATTCAAACATCGTTTGGATATTTTGAGGACAATGCAAATTCATCTCATCGCCATCGAAATCGGCGTTATATGGAGGCGTATCTAATACATTCAATCGAAATGTTTGATAAGGCATAATAATAACTTTATGACACATCATAGACATCTTATGGAGAGATGGTTGGCGATTGAATAGAACATAATCACCATTCCTCAAATGTCTATGAACTACATCACCAAATTTAAGTTCATTCACGATTTTATTTAAATCCGCATATTTAAGATTGATAGTAACCATATTATCAACTTTGCGAATGTATTTTGCTCCGGGCCAATTATCAGGGCCATTTAATATCAATCGTTTCATTTCATCAATATTATATTCATTCACTACCTCTTGAAAGGTGATATTTAAAGCGATTTTAATAGGAACACCCAATTCATCAATACTAATGAAAGGATCAGGTGTAATTACAGAACGTGCTGATTGATCTACACGCTTTCCATTTAAATTTCCACGAATTCTACCATCTTTTTTTCGCATTCTATCACAAATAGATTTCAATTTTCGTCCGTTCCTTTGTTGTGATGGAGCGAGCCCTGGAATTTGATTATCCATAAGAGTAAATACGTGATATTGTAAAACCATAGTAATTAATTTGATAGTTTCTTCACTTGCTCCTTTATTAATCTTATCAAGAATATTATTATTAGTTTTGATAATATCACTTAATTTGTGAGTTAAATCGTCTTCTCTTCTTTGTCCGTTTTCTTCGATAATAGAAGGACGAACGGCAGGAGGAGGAACAGGAAGGGATTGTAAAATCATATCCTCTGGTTTGCTCCAAGTTGGATTAAAACCCATAATTTCCATATCTTCATTCGTAATTCTTTTAAAAATTCTTAAAACATCTTCCGGAGTAAATTCTAATTGAGTTGAATTATTCTTCTCTTTATCCTTATCTTTCCATTCCGCAATTATCTTCATCGCAGCTTCTTTATTATATCTATCAGGTTGTCTTGAACCACATCCAATATGTTTATCATCACCACATAATTTAACTTTGGTGGTGGTATTACATAATTTAAAATATGCTTCAAATCTCTTTTGATTGCTTTTAATCGCCATAATCTTCGCCATATCATTCTTCAAATCCTCGTGTTGTGTATGAGGTGAGATGAGAATTCTAGAACATCTATAACAAACACATTTCAAGATTTTTCTAATGATATTATGGAAACAAATGTTAAAACAAGGTTTCGCTAATTCTATATGTGCGTGATGATTACAACATAAAGAATTTTTTAATCCACAAGTAGAACAGAGTGCACTTTGAGATGCTCCCATTTTTAAAGATGATAATGAATTTGATAAATTTTCGGCATTATCGCTTGATATATCATTTCTAGTGATTTTACCAACCGAACGCTTAATAATCTCACTTGAAGACATAATAGAAAATTGTAAAGATTTAACTTCACTAATTTCTATTTTGTTTGACTGATATGATAAATCCGCATATAAGGCCATTTCTAATAATTATATATTTTAATTTTAAATACAAAAAAAATCATTTTTTAAATCCATTAAACAATTCTTAATAAATTCTTAATAAATTCTTAATAAATTCTTAATAAATTCTTAATAAATTCTTAATAAATTCTTAATAAATTCTTAATAAATTCTTAATAAATTCTTAATAAATTCTTAATAAATTCTTAATAAATT
>Ga0247841_10011925_pt1 | contig 11432 bp, 10 predicted proteins | sample LaCruzMarch2015__2_FD_192410 | JGI IMG/M metagenome (GOLD analysis project Ga0247841, IMG submission 192410) | Freshwater microbial communities from meromictic Lake La Cruz, Castile-La Mancha, Spain - LaCruzMarch2015_18m | ecosystem: Environmental > Aquatic > Freshwater > Lake | place: Spain...
ACTTGGAGGACTCACCTCAAAATTACCAGAGAGGAGAGACCTCCAAGTCTGATTTCAAAGACACAGGAGAAAATGATATAATTTATCATAATGAATTATGAGGATAGATACAAAAAACTAAATATAAACCAGAAAAAGGCGGTGGATTCAATAGACGGTCCAGTACTTGTTGTTGCTGGGCCAGGGTCTGGAAAAACCGAGATATTGAGTTTGCGTGTTGGGAAGATTCTGCAAGAAAGCCAGATTCTTGCCTCAAATATTTTGTGCCTTACTTTTACCGAATCTGCATCTGTGAATATGCGAAATCGTCTAGCTGACCTGATAGGTAGTGAAGCATATAGAGTGGCGATTCATACTTTTCATAATTTTTGTGTTGAAATAATTCAGAAATATCCAGAGTTTTTTTATAATGGCGCTTTCTTTTCTCCTGCGGACACTTTAACCCAAACTCAAATACTTCAAGAAATTTTTGAGTCTTTACCTCATAACCACATATTAAAATCAGAACACCCAGAGCAAGGATTTGTGTATTTAAAAAGCACATTGAGTGTTATCTCATATCTTAAAAAAGCAGGTCTTTTTCCAGACGAATTTAGAAATATTATTTTAAACAACCAAAAAAGTTTAAAAGAGATTGACGAGATAATTTACGGTGCTTTTTCTGACAGGATGAGTAAAGACAGTATTGGTAAGGTCGTAAAGGCTAAAGAAAAAATTAGAGAACTTGCCGAAAAGTCAAAAGAAGATTTTCCATCACCATATTTTAAGAGTTTAGCCGAAATTGTTGCACTTTCTCTTGAGAAGGCTTGTAAGGAAGCGGAAGATGAAGAAAAAGCAACACCGCTTAGCAAATGGAAACAGGAATGTACGAAAAAAGACGATGAAGGCAAAAGTATTTTAAAAGACAGTGCACATATAGAAAAAATGATCGCGGTTGCCGATTTGTATGAAAAATACAAATTGGAAATGCATAAAAGAGGTTACTATGATTTTGATGATATGATTCTTGATGTTATTTCCGTGCTTGAAGAATTTCCATCTGTGCGGTACGAAATACAAGAGCAATATCAGTATGTTTTGGTGGATGAATTTCAGGACACAAATGAAGCCCAGATGAGACTACTAAAGCTTATTACCGATGCACCGGTAAATGAAGGTAAACCAAACATTATGGCTGTGGGTGATGATGACCAAGCCGTTTACAAATTTCAAGGTGCAGAGCTTTCAAATATTTTAAATTTCAAGAAGTTTTTCAGAGATGTCAACGTTGTGACGATGACAGAAAATTATCGTTCGACGCAAGACATTCTGGATATTGCATCTCATATTATAAGAAAAGGGGAAGAACGGCTTGAGAAGATGTTACCGGAGATTAAAAAAGACTTGAAAGCCTCAAATGCAGAGATAGGTAATGGAGAAATTACTCACAAAGAATTTCCAACACTTGCCCACGAATATCATTTTGTCTCACGAGAAATAAAAAAGAAAATTGAGGCAGGGGAGAATCCGGAAGAGATTGCCGTAATTGCAAGAAAGCATTATCAGCTGGAAGGTCTTGTTCCATATCTACAAGGTGTGTCTGTACCGATAAAATATGAAAGAGAACAGAATGTTTTTAAGGAACCACATATTGCACAGCTTATAATTATTGCAAGATTTGTCGCTTCTTTAGCTGACAAGAAAACAGATGAAGCAGATGAGCTTATGCCTCAAATTTTGAGTTTTCCTTTTTGGCAAGTTGATAGGGAAGATATCTGGAAAATATCTCTGGCTTCAAGAAGGGAAACAAATGAGGGATCAGGAAAAAACTGGTTGGAGATTATGATTGATTCACCAGTTAAAAAAATATCAGATATTGCAAAGTTTTTGATTGATTTAGGTGCGAGAAGTTCGTCTGAACCGCTTGAAAAAATATTGGACGAAATTGTCGGTGCACATATTCCGATGTCTGAAGAGTCCGAAGATTCTGACACAGAAGATTTGTCTGAAAATAAAACAGTGAAGGATTTTATCTCTCCGTTCAAAGATTTTTATTTCAGTAAAGAAAAATTTACACACGCAAAAGCGGAATATCTCTCTTTCCTTTCAAGTCTCCGTGTTTTTGTAAATGCTTTGCGCGAGTACAGAGAAGGTGAGATTTTAACAATAAAAGATTTGGTTGGATTCGTAGATCTTCACGAGAAAAATGACATCCCTCTAAATGACCAAAGCCCGTTTGCAAAGCTAAATGGCGCTGTGAACTTACTTACTGCACATAAAGCAAAAGGCCTTGAATTTAATACCGTTTTTGTCCTTTCTTGCCAAGACGATATCTGGGCTGGACGCGGTGGGGGGTCAAAACTCGTATTACCTTCAAACTTGCCAGTAGAACCTGCTGGAGACACAGAAGATGACCAATTAAGGCTCTTCTACGTGGCTATAACGCGCGCTAGACGCTTTTTATACCTGACATCATATTTGACCCAGGAAAGTGGAAAAGACGCCCAGAAGCTCAGATTTTTGATTGCAAAAGAAGGGGAGGGAGAGGTGTTAAAAAGGGAGGCTTTGAAGAAACTTTATTTTGGCGATACGAAAATGGATGAAGAAACCTTACCTGAAGCAAGTGAAGTTTTGACCGCATCTTGGCTTAAATATCATACACCTCCATTTATGGGTTCCGAAGAGCAACTTTTGAAATCTCTTTTGTCTGATTATAAACTTTCTGTGACGCATTTGAATAATTTTCTTAATGTAACAAAAGGCGGTCCACAATATTTTCTGGAACAAAATCTACTACGTTTTCCACAATCAAAAAGTGTTTCTGGAGCTTATGGGTCAGCAATTCATTACACGATGGAAAAGGTTTCTTTGTATTTGAAAAAAGAAAATAAAGCACCTGAGGATAAAGATATTTTAGATTGGTTTGTTGGTTTTTTGAAGAAAGAGAGAATATCCCCAGATGACTACAGAAATTTTAAAGAAAAAGGTCTTGAAGACTTGTCTGTGTTTTTGGAAAACAAGAAAGGTTCTTTAAATGCAAAAGATATTGTTGAATTCAATTTTAAAGATCAAGGGGTCGTGGTTGATGGTGCGTACTTGAACGGAAAAATTGATAGAATTGTTGATCTTGGATCAAACGAATTTGAAGTTAGAGATTACAAGACAGGAAAACCAAAAGATGAGTGGTCTGGTAAGGACGATTATGAAAAGACAAAACTTTATCAATACGAAAGACAGCTTTTGTTTTACAAATTACTTGTAGAGAATTCTCGTGAGTTTGGTAGCAAAAGGAAGGTTGTCAACGGAGTTCTTGATTTTATAGAACCGAAAAACAATAAAAACTTCGAATTGGCACTAAAAATGCCAGAGGAAAAGATTGAAAGACTAAAGAAACTTGTTGGAATTGTTTATAAAAAAATTATGAATCTTGACTTTCCTGATGTGACAAAATATTCACAAGACTTGAAGGGGATTATGCAGTTTGAGGAAAATTTGCTTGAGGGGAAGATTTAAAAACACTTCCATTCGCTTTAAGCGAATGGAAGTGTTTTTTTGTTAATTATTTTCCTAATAATGCCTGCAAAATCATATCAAAATATTGGAAAGAGAGGGCTCCAGAAATAGAAGCTGACTGTCCTTCTGAACCAAATTTAATTTCTCCAGGGCCAAAAATGCTGTCAATTTTTGTTGTCATTGCAGAAGTTATCTTTCCTTTAGTTATCATTCTTATAAAAGGAGTACCCGGTCTATTTCCTGTTGCTATCAAACCATCAGCATAATCAGCACTGACCTTACTCGTATATTTCCCAGACGTTAAACATTCGGTAAACTTTGCGACATCAAGCTTTTGGTCTTTTGCAATTGTTGTTAGCATTGCTGGATCAAGTCCATTGTTTGCTGGGGTTATTTCATAAATTTTTTGAAGGTAATTCCAAAAACCGGTGTTTCCTCCTTGTTCAAAAGCACACTCTGTAGCTTCTGCTTCTTTGGGGGCTTTGCTATGAAGTCCAACTATCGGCATATGTCTAAAAACCCAAGCGACTTCACCACTCTTTGCATATTTATCTATAACTTGTTTCATTGTTGTATCAAATGTCTTACATGGTGGACATTCTGTATCTCCGTATTCCAAAACGATAATCTCTGCGTCAGGGTTACCAAGAATGTGATCAGAAGCCGAAATGGCTCTTGGAGACTGTGTTATCGTTTGGGTATTATTAACAGGATTACCTGGTGACGTTTTTGTAAAATATATTGCTCCGGCTATGAGAGCTCCTGCGACTATTATTGCAAGAGAAGTGTAAAGAACATTATTCTTTTCCATTCCGTTATTTGTAGTGTTGTTATCCATGATATGGTTTTTAATTTATAAACTTATGTGAGATAATCATATCATAAAATATTTAAAATGCATTTATTTAATTCAATAATCTTGGGTGTAATACAAGGGGCGACGGAGTTTATTCCTGTGTCTTCCTCTGGCCACTTAATAATATTCAGAGACATTTTGGGGTTTAAAGGTGCTAATGATTTGTCTTTTGATGCTGTTTTGCAATTAGCTACTGTTCTTGCTGTGATTGTCTATTTTTATAAAGATATTTGGAGAATTATTGTTTCTTTTTTAAAAATGGTTTTTCTGAAGGCGACTGAACAAAAAGAAAAGAATTTAATTTTCGCAATAATTATCGGTACAATACCGGCTATTATTACTGGATTTTTACTAGAAAGTTATATGGATACGACTTTTCGTAATGCGAAACTGGTTGCGGTGGTTTTGATTTTAGGAAGCATGGTTTTTTATCTTGCAGAGAAATTCGGGAAACAAAAATCAGAAATTTCTGTAAAGAAAGGTTTATGGATTGGGTTGTTTCAATGTCTTGCTTTGGTTCCTGGATTTTCTAGGTCTGGCGCGACAATTTCTGGCGGGCTTTTTAATGGCCTTAATAGGGAGAATGCGACAAGATTTAGTTTTCTTTTATCTGTGCCAATAATACTTGGTTCAGGGCTTAAAAAACTTCTGGATATTTACCAGTCTGGAGCCTTGGGAAATGTTGGGCCAGATCTTTTTGTTGGATCTATAACTGCGTTTATAGTAGGGCTTGTAGTGATTCACTTCTTGATTAAATATCTAAAAACACACTCTTTAAATATTTTTGGTTTGTATAGAATTTTACTTGCTATCCTAATTTTGATTTTTGTTTAACCCTTGACCAGACAATTTCTAGAGAGTACTATTTTAAAGGGTCGTACACAGTAAAGACAAAATAAGGAGACGGTCATGAAATTGTTGCTCGCAAGACTCATGAGTGGCAGGAATGAAGTAGTTGAGTGTCCGGAGGATATGTCTGGCGTTCCTGGTGTGGAAAGGTTCGATGAGTTTTTAAGAGTCAAGGGGCTCTTGTCTCACGAATTTGCTCTGGAATTAGGTCAGGTACTCAAAGTTCCTTGGCAAAAAATCGCTGAGCTTGGTGACGATGGAGGTTTAATCAATGGAGATGCCAAAAACAATATTTTGGAGTATCTCAAGCTTCGGATTCCGAGTTGCACAATCAGTTTTCTCCAGTGTCAGTGTGGAGAAGCTGGCATACGGAACGACAAGGAATAAAATTCTTTTTTGGGTCCGTTCTCTCGGGAACGGGCCTTTTCTTTTTCTAGAATGGTAATGTGTGGGTCATAGTACCTTCCGACTTATTTCCCCATTTTGAAGTATCAATTTTTATTTCCTTTATTTCACCAGAATCTTTGTATTTCAGATGTCCGTTAGTGAGTGCATACTCATAAATTTCTTTTGTGATTTTTACATCCTCAAGACAATATTTTATTACTTTGTCATACTCACCATTTTTCCACCACATCGTAGCTTCAAGACCGTGACCGATTTTACCTTTTCCAAGTGTTGCTTCGGCAATAGTATCTAGTTTAATCCTTCTGCCGAGTGAGTTTTTGATTTCCTTGAGTAAATCAAGGCTTTTTATTTTTGTTAAATCTCCCATGTAATATTTATTAAGCAGGGGGATATCAAAATGATCTGAGTTAAAACCGATAAGTAAATCAGTTTTTTCCAAGATAGGCCAAAAATCTTTTAAGGTCTCTCTCGTGAAGCTATAATATTTGTCCGTGTCATAATCATAGGCGCAAGCTACGGACATATCTAAATCCACTGCATCAGAACTTCCGACTTCTTCAAAAATATTACTTGTTTCCAAATCAAAAACTACCTTTTTCATGTGGTTCGTAGACTGTTTAAATTACTCATTTACTAAATCTATAATAGTGTCTTCCGTCGCTTCTTTTTCCTCTCCAGACAAGAGATTTTTTACTTTTATTTTTCCTGTTTTAACTTCATCTTGGCCGATACAAACGATTTTTTTTATTTTATTTTTGTCTGCACATTTAATCTGATCCCCAATCTTTTTATTTGTAAGATCAATGGTTACTCTCAAACCCTTTTCTCTTAACTTTTGGGCCAGATCTTCTGCATATCCTCTTGCGTCTTTATTTGCAACACAAACATACAAGTCGGCAGGGGACTTTGTCATAGGAAGTAGGCCGTATGTTTCTAGCATGTCTTTAATAACTACATCTCCCATACCGAAACCAACAGCAGGAACCTTTTCTCTGTCAAAAATATCCATAAGATCGTCATATCTACCTCCTCCGAATACTGACCTTCTGTTTTCTGGTTTTGTATCAAAAACTTCAAAGACGAGTCCTGTGTAGTAGTCAAAACCTCTCATTAATGTCTGAGTAAAAACAACATTTGTAACTCCAAGTTTTTCTAATTTTTCGGTAACCTCTTTAATTTCTAGTATACCTTCATGAGCTTGAGCGCTTTTAGGTAAGCCGAATACAAATTCATCAAAGTTCTTTGAATTCATCAAAGTTAAAAATTCCTTGGTTTTATCCTGTAGATTTTCCCTTAAACCTTCTTCAAAATCTTTTGCTTCAACTTTTTCTTTCTTATCAAGAAGTCTTGATACTTTGTGTGCACTTTCTTCACTCAACTGGAAAAGCTCATTCAAGATATAGTTGATTATTTTTCTATTGTTTATCCTTATTTCAAAATTTGAATCCTTCACACCAAAAGCTCTCATAATACTTGAGGCCATTTGCAAAAGCTCGACTTCTGCATCTATGCTTTTTACTCCGAAGATATCTACATTAAGTTGCCAGTGCTCTCGAAGCCTTCCTTTTTGAGGCTTTTCATATCTAAATAAATTTGGGATGGAATACCAACGAAGAGGTAATGGAAGTTCTCTTGTTTTTGCAGCAATCATTCTTGCAACAGTTGGAGTCATCTCAGGTCGTAGGGACACGTCCCTGTCACCTTTGTCTTTGAAAGTATAAGTTTGTTCATTCACTATTTCTTCACCTGATTTTGCTCTATAAAGATCAGCGTTTTCCAAAACAGATGCATTGTATTCAGAGTAACCGAAACTTTCCGAGATTTTTTTCATAATTGAGAAAATATAATTTTGAATAGCCATATCTTCTGGATAAAAATCTCTTACACCTTTATAAGGCTCTGTACTTATTTTTCTTGCATTATTCATAGTTTTATATATTGTATAGAAAAAATGTCATTATCACAAGTATTAAATCTTTATAAAGAAAAGGGGGAAACACCACTTGAAAGAATCAACCGCTTCAAGTTTGGCAATCCTGAATATAACAAGGTTAAAATGACTTATGCTGGTAGATTAGATCCTATGGCAGAAGGCGTACTTTTAGTACTTTCCGGTGAAGAAATAAAAAATAAACAAAACTATCTGAACTTGAAAAAAGAATACGAAACAGAAATCCTCTTTGGTTTTTCAACAGATAGTTTTGATGCACTGGGTATTGTTACTAATGATTCTAGAAGAGAAGAAATTGAGAAAATAGAAGAAGGGTTTTTTTCACAAGATACTCTAAACAAATTTACCGGTAAGTTTTCACAAAAATATCCACCTTTTTCTTCAAAGACAATATCTGGCAAATCTCTTTTTACCTACGTGAAAGAAGGTAATTTAGTAGAAAAAGATATACCAGAAAAAGAAGTAGAAATATTCTCTATAGAGAAAACTGGTTTTGAAAACATCTCGCAAGAAAGATTAAAAGATAAAATTATTGAATCTATAAAGATGGTAAAAGGAGACTTTAGACAAGAAGAGATTTCTAGACTATGGGAAGAATCTTTTAGAAAAAGCGACACTAAAGAATTTCCTGTTCTTAAAATAAAAGTAAATTGCTCCAGTGGCACATACATTCGAGTATTGGCAAAAAATATAGGCCTTAAACTTTTTTCCGTTCCATCTTTGGCTCTATCTATTAAAAGAACCTCGGTGGGGAAACACTTTGTTGATAATTCAATAAAATAATGCTACGATTATTTGGTAGAGTTTTCTCGGAAGGTAAAGAGTCAAGTCTTGGCCGGTGGGGAAGGTCGTTCTACGATTTTTAGAATTATATTTTCACACAATGGCAAAGAAATTGTATGTTGGAAATCTTTCTTATTCTACCAATGATGCCGAGCTCGCAGCTTTTTTTGCGAAGGTCGGGGAGGTAGAGTCAGCTAATGTCTTATCAGACAAGATGACAGGAAGGTCAAGAGGTTTTGGTTTTGTTACCATGCCAAATGATGAGGAAGCTATGAAGGCCATAGAAACTCTTAACGGAGTAGATATGGGCGGAAGAAAGCTTACCGTCAATGAGGCAAAACCTATGGTAGAGAGAACACCAAGAAGATAAAAATGAACAAAAACATCCCCAAGGATAAAACCTTGGGGATGTTGCGTTTTCTACTTATTGTGGTAATATTTAAAAAAGACGCTCTTTTATATATGTTAACCGCATTTTTTAGCGGCTGTTGAAAAGCCTTTAAAAAATGCGGTTAATACAGTTTTAACCGACACAATGCAAGGCAAATCTTTACTGAGGTGGTAGAGACGAGTCTTGCAAAAGGAAAAGGGAGACTAGGTATGAGTCATGGAGTAAGTGTGGAGGATGTGGGACTCAGGGTTTGCGGAGGTGGTGATATTGACCCCGTGAGGAGGCATCTTATTGAGGCCTCAGGAAGTTCTGGTGTGGAGCTCATTGACCGCCTTGAAAAAGACGGCAAGAAGGATGGTGATCAATTTTGTGTTCATTTTGCTTGGCTTAAGCCAGCAAAACTCGGGAGATTCACTTCGCCTTTGGATGAAGTGGAAATCCTCAAGGAGCTTGAAATATCGAAATTTCGTACCTTGACGCTTTCTGAGATGGTGAGGGCTTTGGGTGGAATTAGCACTCAGCATGTTCAGGAGTTGTTGAGATTGACGAATCATGAAAACCGGGCTCGGTGTGCGGGCCTGCAAAATGGGGATCGTTCCAAGCTTGCGATGGCTCCTTTGGGATCCATAGCCAGGATCGGAGAAAAGCGTCTGGAACATTTTGTTTTTTTTAAGAAGGATTTTGGTAATCCCGGGAAGCCCCAACTTCATAAGAGGGAAGCGAAGTTTCCTCTACTGTGGTTGTTTCCTGTTCGACCTGTGGTTGAACTGAAGAAACCAGCCTAAGACGGTTAAAACGAAAAGCGCGCTCACGGAGGTGGCGCGCTTTTTTAACATCTAATAATTATTTTCTCCCAGCTTTTGCTCTGTCGTTTTTCGTGAGGAGTTTTTTTCTGAGCCTGACGTTTTTTGGAGTAATTTCTAAATATTCATCACCCTGCATTATTTCCAACCCTTTTTCTATATCAAGCCTTAAAGGTGGTATAAGGTAAAGCGCCTCATCATTTCCAGATGATCTCATATTTGTAAGTTGTTTATTTTTTGTCGGATTAACTTCCAAATTTTCACCATTTAATACGTGTCCGATAACCATCCCCTCATATATTTCAATGGCGGGATCAATGTAAAGTACACCTCTTTCCTGCAAATTCCAAAGTGAAAAAGCTAGCGACTTACCAGTGACCATAGATGTCATAGAACCAAATTCTTGTTTCTGTATTTCTCCGGCATAAGGTTTAAAGTCTATGAATCGAGAGCAAAGTATTCCAAGACCTTTTGTATCTACGACAAAGGCTCCACGATAACCCAGAAGCCCTCTTGTCGGTATCTCAAAAATCATTCTGACCTGGTTGTCTTTTATTTTCATATCTTTCATTATTCCTTTTCTTTTTCCGAGTTTTTCTATAATGGTGCCTTGGAATTCTTCGGGGACATCAACGGTGACCTCTTCAAAAGGTTCACATTTTTCACCATTTATTTCTTTAAAAATTGCTTGTGGCTGAGAAACTTGAAGTTCAAAACCCTCCCTTCTCATATTTTCAATAAGTATGGCAATATGAAGTTCGCCTCTGCCATACACTGTAATGGGCTCAGTATTAAAATCAACACGAAGGCCTACGTTTACTTCCATCTCTTTTTCTAGTCTTTCTCTTATCTGTCTTCCTGTCACAAATTTTCCTTCTTTTCCGGCGAAAGGTGAATCATTAACCAAAAAATTTAAAGAGATCGTTGGCTCATCAATATTAATTGAGGGAAGTGGATTTTGTTCCGCTTTTTCACAAATTGTTTCCCCGATATAAGCATCCGCAATTCCTGCAATCATTACAATGTCGCCAGCGACTGCTTCTTCTACACCCTCTCTTTTAATACCCTTAAAAGTGTATAATTTTGTAATTCTGGTATTTCTTGATTCACCCCCAGGCATTTTAACAACAATAGTCTGTCCGTCTTTAACTTTTCCATCATATATTCTTGCAATAGCAAGTCTTCCCAAGAAATTATCATAGGCTAAATTAAAAATTTGTGCAGTAAAAGGGACTTCTAAATTTCTTGTTGCAGGCGGAACTTTTTCAAGTATCATGTCAAGAAGAGGAGCGAGGTCTACTTGTTTATCCTTTGGGCTTCTTATTGCGACACCTTCTCTTCCAATTGCATACACTGTTGAAAAATCAAGCTGGGCATCATTTGCTCCGAGTTCCATAAAAAGCTCAAGGACTTCTTCATGTACTTGATCAGGTCTAGCGGCAGATTTATCTATTTTGTTTATTACAACTATTGGTTTTAAACCGAGTTCAAGTGATTTTTTTAACACAAACCTTGTTTGTGGCATTGGTCCTTCTTGGGCGTCTACAACAAGAAGCACTGTATCAATAGAACGAAGCACACGTTCAACTTCTGAACCGAAGTCTGCGTGACCAGGAGTGTCTACGATATTTATTTTTGTCCCCTTATAAAAGATAGAAGTATTTTTTGCATATATAGTAATACCACGCTCTTGTTCCAGAGAGTTTGAGTCCATACTGACTCCGTCTTCAACCATACCTGTTTGTTTAAGAATTGCGTCAGTAAGCGTTGTCTTACCGTGATCTACGTGGGCTATAATTGCAATGTTTCGTATTTCCATTTTCTATTGAAATTAGGTTGCTATTAAAGCAAAAAAATGACTTTTCGTCAAGGAAAAGTCATTTTTTACCTTGGTTTTCT
>Ga0247841_10011926_pt1 | contig 11431 bp, 9 predicted proteins | sample LaCruzMarch2015__2_FD_192410 | JGI IMG/M metagenome (GOLD analysis project Ga0247841, IMG submission 192410) | Freshwater microbial communities from meromictic Lake La Cruz, Castile-La Mancha, Spain - LaCruzMarch2015_18m | ecosystem: Environmental > Aquatic > Freshwater > Lake | place: Spain...
ATGCAAAAGCTATTTGCAGGTTTGTTTATGTTTCTTCAATTTGCCCTTTGTATAGATGCCGAAGCCCAAGGTGTGTGGGTGGGTAAGGACGGCAATATACGTAATATTGATACCCGGGGGCTCATCACAGAGAAGGGGATATTATATCTTGCAACGCGAAGTGAGGTCTATGTTACCACAGATCCAAATGATAAGTGGGAGCCGGTTTTTCAGCTGCCTCAAGGCGAGAATGAAATAAGCTGTATAGCGGGCAGATCCAGGTGTATATATGTCGGCACGCGGCGGGGTCTCTACAAGACGGATGACCATGGCAAGACATGGAAGAATATATTTAAGACAATCATACCGGACAAGAATAATGTGCTGGCGATATCGGTGTCTAAAGATGATCCGGCGCTTGTGGTTATAGGGACAGAGAAAGGTGTTTTCTTGAGTACCGACTCGGGGTCATCATGGATCGATATCGGCGAAACTCTCAAGAATAGGCGCGTCAACTGTGTTTTATTGGGTAGAGGGGTTATATATGCCGGCGGAGATGGAGGGCTGTATGTGTCCAGCGGCCTGGCCGGGAATTGGGAGCGAAGTTTTATAAATATTGCGGTTGAACGGGCGGAGATGCCGGATAGCTCCGACGTGGCGGAATATGAGTCGGAAGAATATGGCTATGAAGTCAGCTGTATAGCCCTCACAGATACAAGGGTTTATGCCGGCATAGGTAAATATATATTTTCTACGGCGGACGGCGGCAAGACCTGGGCCAGGGTAACCGGCAGCGGTTTGTCGGGAAGTATAAATAATATTGCCTCACCTTCAAAGTCCGATATTATATATTGCTCCACCACTAAGGGTGTGTTCGAATACGAAAAAGATAAAGATACATGGCACGAATTATATAAAGGGTTTGACAAGGTTTTGAAGATAACAAGCCTGACAATAGCCGGTGATGATGAAAAGTCTATATGGGCTTCAACGGACCAGGGGCTTTACAAGCTGGAGAGCGGACGGTATGTGCCGGATAGCTATATAGACGTGGAGAAAAACCTGAAAGACCTTAAGATAGTCTTTGATAATGAACCGCCGTTTATTGAACTCCGGAAGGCCGCTATAGATTATGCCGACGTGAATCCGGAAAAGATAAAGAACTGGCAAAGAGAGTCGCGTCTTAAGGCCCTGGCGCCTAAGGTTTCAATAGGATGGGACAAGAACACGTCGAACAATTATGAAATATACACAAGCGCTACAAGAGATTATGTGACGGTCGGACCGGATGATATAGCAAGCGGAATGGATGTGTCCGTATCATGGAATATTGCCGGGCTCATTTGGTCGGATGACCAGACTAATATCGACGTCAGGTCCAAGCTTATGGTCCAGCTAAGGAATGATATCTTAGACGACTTAAGGAGAATATACTACGAACGCAAAAGACTCCAGTTTGATATCATGGCCAATCCTCCTAAGGACATGAAATCCAGGTTCGAGAAAGAAGCCCGCATTCAGGAACTGACCCAGAATATAGATGACCTGACCGGGAATTACTTCTCGAGGAATATGAAAAAATAGCCGATTTCTGTTGACAAATATGACTATATTTGTATAATATCTTCATTATTGATAGTTTAGCTTTCCTCTCTTAAGTCGTTGGATTCAGTTTCCGAGAGAAAATTTCCCAAAATATAATGTATATTGTTGATAGTATGTCCTGCAAAATTTATAACCTCATATAAGGCTTGCCGTTTAATGCCCAAGACCAGGCTATTTCTGATTGATGGTAACTCGTTCTGCTACAGGGCGTTCTATGCCATAAGGGCGCTATCCAATTCCAAAGGACAGCCCACGAATGCAGTATACGGTTTTGTCACTATGATGAATAAACTTATAGCCGACACAAAACCTGACATGCTGGCTGTGGCTTTTGACATGAAGGGCCCCACTTTCAGGCACAAGAAGTACGATGAATATAAGATCCACAGAAAACCCATGCCGGATGAGCTTGCCGGACAGATGGCGTATATAAAAGAGTTGGTCGAGGCTTACAATATACCGATATTCGAGATGCAGGGCTATGAAGCCGATGACGTGCTGGCGACGATAGCCAGGAAAGCTGAAGCTAAGGATATTGAAACTTTTATAGTTACAGGCGATAAGGATGCGCTGCAGCTGGTGGATTCCCACATAAGGGTATATTCCACTCACAAAGAGGGGCTCATCTATGACGCCGGGAAAGTGAAAGAAGCTTATGGAGTGGGCCCGGACCGGATGGTAGACATAATGGCGCTAATGGGGGATGCGACGGACAATATACCCGGAGTGCTCGGTATAGGCGAGAAGACTGCCGTGGAGCTCATATCGGAGTTTGGATCGCTCGACAATCTGCTAAAGAACGTCGATAAGATAAAGAGCGAGTCGAAGAAGAAGATGATAAAAGATAATAAAGAGATGGCTATATTAAGCAGAGAGCTGGCTGTTCTGGATGCCGACGTCCCTATAAAGATCGATTTTAAAGAGCTGGAATTGAAAGAGCCCGATGAGGTCAGGCTGCTGGAACTATTTAAGGAATTGGAGTTCAAGACACTATTAAGGAACCTCACACCGAAGGGAAAACTTGATTCGAAGTATACGCTGGTCGATGACGAAAAGTCGCTTAAGAAGCTTATCGGGCACCTTAAGGGCGCAAAAGAGTTCGTATTTGACTGTGAAACCACAAATGTGGACCCGATGCTGGCCCGGATCGTAGGCATATCGTTTGCGTGGGACATAGGGGATGTTTATTATATTCCATTCAATAAATACCACGATGCTGATACCGTATTAGGCCTTCTTAAACCGATATTTGAATCGGATGATATTAAGAAGATAGGTCAGAATATAAAGTACGAATATATCGTTCTTTCAAATTACGAAATAAGATTAAGAGGGATATCGTTTGATACGATGGTCGCTTCTTATCTCTTGAACCCATCGAAACTCAATCACAACCTGGAAGATATATCGTTCGATTATCTTAATCACAAGATGACGACGCCTATAGAGGAGCTCATAGGAAAAGGCAAGAACGCTATAACTATGGACATGGTCGATGTCGAAAAGGTTTTTAGATACTGCTGTGAGGACAGCGATGTGACCATGAGGGTTAAGAAAGTACTAGAGAAGGAGCTCTCCGCCAAGGATCTCGAGGAGCTATTCTATAAAGTTGAAATGCCTCTGGTAGAAGTGCTGGCCATGATGGAGATAAGCGGCGTATCGATCGATAAAGATTACCTGGCGGACCTATCGATCGAGATGGAGAAGAAGCTTGATAAACTGACAAAACATATATATGAGATCGCCGGCGAAGAATTCAATATAAATTCGCCTAAACAGCTTTCCCGGATACTCTTCGAAAAGCTCAAACTTCCGGTAGTGAAAAAGACGAAGACGGGCATATCTACCGACGAGGAAGTTTTGACGAAACTTGCTTTGGAACACAAGCTTCCTGAGTCTTTACTCGAATACAGGGAGCTCTCGAAGCTGAAGTCCACGTATGTCGATTCGCTGCCTAACCTGATAAACCCGAAGACGGGCAGGGTTCATGCATCGTTTAACCAGACCGTGACGGCAACGGGGAGACTATCATCCAGCGGGCCTAATTTGCAGAATATACCGATAAAGACCGAAGAGGGCAGGAAGATAAGAAAGGCTTTTATCGCCCAGTCAGAAGATAACGTCCTTATCTCGGCGGACTATTCTCAGATCGAGCTCAGGGTGCTGGCGCATCTGTCGGGTGACAAGGAACTTGCAAAAGCCTTCAAAGAAGGGCGTGACATACATACATATACGGCGAGTCTCGTATTCGGAGTAAGCGAAAAAGACGTGGATCTCGCGATGAGGAATATGGCCAAGACCGTGAACTTCGGGATAATATACGGGATGAGCCCGTACGGGCTTTCTCAGAGTCTCAAAATAGAGGTTAATAAAGCCAAGGATTTTATCGATGCTTATTTTGAAAGGTATCCCGATGTCAGGCAATATCTGGAAGGTCTTATAGAGGAGGCCAGGCAGAATGGGTATGTCACGACTATACTGGGACGCCGCAGACATATTCCGGAGATAAACTCCACCGACGGCCGGCTCAGGTCTTTTGCGGAGAGGACGGCGGTAAATACTCCTATACAGGGATCTGCTGCCGATATAATAAAGGTCGCCATGATATCGATAAGCGAGAAGATCGAATCAATGAAGTCTAAGATGATAATGCAGGTCCATGATGAGCTCGTCTTTGATGTTCCCAAAAGCGAAGCCGATAAAATGTGCCGTATTATAAAGGATGGGATGGAGAAGGTTATAAATCTGAAAGTGCCGGTAGAAGCCCATCTGGAGATGGGTTCAAACTGGCTTGATATGGAGAAAGTAAAGGAGAGGTGATGGGAAAGTTGAAAGTGCTCGTGGCTTCAAGCGAAGTGGTGCCATTCGCCAAGACCGGAGGTCTGGCGGATGTAGCGGGCAGTCTGCCGCTAGCCCTCGAAGAGGCCGGCATCGATGTAAGGGTGGTAATGCCGAAGTACGCGTCGGTGAAGTCGAAAGAGGACGAGGCGGTTATCGGTAATGGTATAAAAGTATATTTTGTAAAGAATGACGCTTACTATAACAGGAAAGAACTCTACGGCGATAAGTTCGGCGACTATCCGGATAACATAGAGCGCTTCGCGTTCTTTTCACGCGAACTGCTCGAGCGCTGTAAGCGCGAAGATTTTAAACCCGATATCATACATTGTAACGATTGGCAGACGGCGCTCGTACCGGTATATCTAAATACGGTATACAAATTCGATCCGTTCTTCGCGAATACAAAGACGCTCTTCACTATACATAATATGGCTTACCAGGGGGTCTTCCCAAAAGAAGAGTTCCCGAAGTTGGGGCTTGATTGGGCACTATTCTCGATCCGATACTTTGAGTTCTACGATAAGATCAACCTTATGAAGGCGGGGCTCGTATATTCCGACGCCATATCTACAGTAAGCCCGACTTATGCCAAGGAGATATTGACGGATGAGTTCGGCTGCGGATTGGAAGGGGTGCTCAAGACACGCAAAGATGTCCTCTCGGGAATATTAAACGGGATAGACGCCAAAGCCTGGGATCCGGAGACCGACAAAAAGATATATAAGAGATACTCGGCCGCAGACTCCGACAGCAAAGGGATAAACAAAGAAAAGCTGCAGCTCGAGACGGGACTTAAGGTTGACCGGGAAATACCGATGATAGGGCTCATATCGCGCCTTGCCGACCAGAAGGGGCTCGATCTTTTGGCTAAGATCATAAGTGAACTGTTAAATACAAAAGTGCAATTCATGTTATTGGGTACCGGCGACAACAAGTATCATGTCCTCTTCGAGAGGATGGCCAAGATGCATCCGAAGAATGCTTCGATAAACCTGAAGTTCGATGCAGTCCTTGCGCAAAGGATATATGCGGCAAGCGACCTGTTCCTCATCCCATCCAGATATGAGCCGTGCGGATTGGGCCAGATGATAAGTTTCAGGTACGGCGCCATCCCTGTAGTGCGGCAGACCGGAGGGCTTAAAGACAGTGTGACCGAATTTGATCCCAAGACCGGCGAAGGGAACGGTTTCACGTTTTCAGAATATAAGTCTGAAGCGCTTTATTCCGCTATAAAGAGAGGGCTTAACCTCTACCGGAACAGGGCCGTATGGGAAGAGCTCGTGAGAAAAGTCATGACTCTGGATTATTCCTGGAAAGCTTCTGCAAAAGAGTACGTCAAGCTTTACGATAAGATAACGGGAGTCTCGTGCTTATAATAGGTCTCACAGGAGGCTTTGGCACCGGCAAAAGTTTTGTGGCCGGTATCTTCAAAGGCCTGGGCGCTAAAGTGATCGATGCTGACCGGCTGGCGCACGATTCTATAAAAAAAAGCGGTGCGGCTTACAGAAGGGTGGCGGCTCTTTTCGGGCCCTCTGTGCTATCAGCCGGGCGCGAGATCGACAGGTCGAAACTAGGACGGATCGTATTCAGCGATAAAGATCTCCTGAAGCGGTTGGATAAGATCGTTCATCCAGTGGTAATAGGTGAGATAAAAAATAAGATACGGAAGGCCGCCAAGGGCGATGTGATCGTAATAGACGCTCCGCTCCTTATAGAGGCGGGCCTGGCCGGTATGGCGGATAAACTGGTCGTTGTAACATGCCCGAAAGACGAACAGGTCCGAAGATGTGTGAAGAAGTTCGGGCTCGATAAAGAGGAGGTATTAAAGAGGATAAGAAGCCAGATACCGTTAACAAAGAAGATAAAGATGGCCGATCATGTGGTCGATAACAGCGGACCTAAGGCCGGAACACGAAAGACCGCAAAAAAAATATGGAGGCAGATGGTATGGAAATAGGTGAACTGAAGACCATGAGTATATCAGCATTGACAAAGCTCGCGAAGGAGCTGAATATTAACGGCATAAGCGGCCTTAAGAAACAGGACTTGATATTCAAGCTCCTGCAGGCGAAGACCGAAAAGGAAGGACTTATATTCGGAGGAGGGGTACTGGAGATACTTCCGGACGGATTCGGCTTCCTGCGCAGCCCCGATTATAATTATCTTCCGGGCCCGGACGACATATATGTCTCTCCGTCCCAGATACGGAGATTCAATCTTCGTACCGGTGATACCGTGAGCGGACAGATACGTCCGCCTAAGGAAGGCGAGAGGTACTTTGCGCTTCTAAAGGTCGAGGCCGTCAACCTCGGTAATCCCGACGAGGCCAAAGACAAGACGCTCTTCGACAACCTGACGCCGCTCTACGCCAATGACAGGTTCCTTCTGGAGACGAAACCCGACGAGATATCGATGAGGATAATAGACCTCCTTACGCCTATAGGTAAAGGGCAGCGCGGTATGATAGTGGCTCCGCCTTACAGCGGAAAGACCGTGCTTCTGCAGAAGATAGCTAACGGCATAACGACCAACTATCCGGAAGCTGTCATGATAGTCCTCCTGATCGACGAACGTCCTGAGGAAGTGACCGACATGCAGCGTTCCGTCAAGGGAGAGGTCATCAGCTCCACCTTTGATGAACCCGCAGAACGCCACGTACAGGTCGCTGAAATAGTCCTCGAGAAGGCAAAGCGTCTCGTCGAATCGAAGAAAGACGTTGTGATACTCCTGGATTCGATAACGCGCCTTGCGCGCGCTTACAATTCGACCATGCCGCATTCCGGCAAGATACTGTCGGGCGGTGTAGATTCGAATGCTCTGCAGAAACCGAAACGGTTTTTCGGTGCGGCGCGAAATATCGAGGAGGGCGGAAGCCTTACGATCATTGCTACGGCTCTGGTCGATACAGGTTCGAGGATGGATGAAGTCATATTCGAAGAGTTTAAGGGCACCGGCAATATGGAATTGCAGCTGGACCGCAACCTCTTTCAGAAACGCATATATCCGGCCATTGATATAAAGCGTTCGAATACGAGAAAAGAAGAGCTCCTTGTGCATCCCGACGAGCTGAAGAGAATATGGCTTATGCGTAAAGTGCTGGCCGACCTCAATACGGATGAGGCGATGCAGCTTTTAATAGAGAAACTCGGCAAGACAAAGACCAATGTTGAGTTTTTGTTGTCGATGAACCAAAAATAAGGAGGAAGTCATGAGGGATAAGATACATCCGGAGTACAAAGAGACGACGATAGCGTGCGTCTGCGGAGAGGTGATACATACCCGCTCCACGAAACAGAATATTCACGTCGATATCTGTTCGAAGTGCCACCCGTTCTTTACGGGGAAACAAAAGATGCTGGACTCTGCCGGCCGTCTGGAGAAGTTCGCCAAGCGCTATGCGGGTAAAGTGAAGCCGAAGGTAAAAGCTGAAAAGCCGGCTGAGGCTCCTAAAGAGGAGAATTCCTAAAACTACAGATGATAGAGAGAATTGTAGGGGAACGCAGGAAGCGCTATGATAAACTTCATGAGCTTCTGGCTGACCCCGCGGTCATAGGTAATTCGGCGGAATATCAGAAGTATGCCAAAGAGCTGGCGGGCCTTACTCCGATAGTGAAGGAGTACGATGCCTATCTCAAGATATCCCGGGACTTAAAGGATCTGGAAAAGGTGCTTTCCGTACCCTCCGGCGACAACGAGTATCTTGTTCTTGCCGAGGAGGAAAGGCACAAGCTTAAGGCCGACCTCAAATTCTCGGAAGCGAAGCTAGAAGAGATGATACTTGAGAAGGAGTCGGGGAGTAACCGGAATATAATAATGGAGATAAGGGCCGGAACCGGAGGGCTGGAGGCAAGTCTCTTTGCGGGGGACCTTTTGCGTATGTATTCCAAGTACGCCGCAAAAATGGGATGGAAGGTGGAGCTTATAGACTCAAGCACTACCGAGAAGGGCGGATACAAGGAAGCCATCATATCTATCTCCGGCAACGGCGTATATGGTAATCTGAAATTTGAAAGCGGAACACACCGGGTACAGCGTGTGCCCGAGACCGAAGCTTCGGGCAGGATACATACTTCCGCGGCAACAGTTGCGGTATTACCGGAGGCCGAAGAGATCGACGTGGAAATAAGGACTGAGGATTTGAGGGTCGACGTTTACAGGGCCGGAGGTAAGGGCGGCCAGGGTGTTAACAGGACGGATTCGGCCGTACGGCTGACACATATTCCGACGGGACTTGTCGTGACATGCCAGGACGACCGCTCGCAGTTAAAAAATAAGGCGAAGGCGATGAGGGTCCTGCGCGCACGGCTCTTCGATTTAAGGGAGCAGGAATATCAGGCCAAGATCACGCAGTCGCGCCGGGCGCAGGTGGGCTCAGGCGACCGCTCCGAGAAGATACGCACTTATAATTTTCCGGATAATCGTATTACCGACCATAGGATAGGTTTCACCACTCATAGTCTGGAGGATTTCCTTGAAGGCGAGATCGATGAAATGGTAGGCGCCCTTAAGGCGGAAGAGAAGAAGCTGAAGCTGAAGGTGGCCTCATGAAAACAGTAGCGCCGTTTACGCCTGTTCAGTACATCATGGGCTCTACAGAATTCTGCGGCCTGGATATAAAGGTTAATGAAGATGTGCTGATACCTAGGCCTGAGACCGAACTTTTAGTTGAAACTACGGTAGAATTAAGCCGCACATTGCACAATAGACATGACACTTTACGCCTATTGGATCTCTGTACCGGTTCCGGGTGCATCGCAATTGCGTTGACAAAAAGGCTCTCCGACTGTAAAATAGTCGCTTCCGACATATCGGGAAAAGCGCTGACTCTTGCCGGAGAAAATGCCCGAAGACATCAGGCCGGGCAGATAAAATTTATAAAAAGCGACCTTTTTAGTGATTTAAAAGAACATTTTGACATAATAGTATCTAATCCTCCGTATATATCGGGACCGGAGTTTGCGGATTTGCAGGAAGAGGTTTTAAGAGAGCCAAGGGTGGCTCTTTACGGAGGAGAGGACGGGCTGGATTTTTACAGGCGCATATTTAATACCGCCGGTAAATTCTTGAATGATGGCGGATATGTGACCGTTGAAATAGGATATGCTCAGCGGCGCGGCGTAGAGGATATCTGTGAAGCCGCCAAAGGTTTTAAAGTGACGGATATTAAAAAAGACTTAAGCGGTATCGATAGGGTGATCGTGGCCAGATGGACAAATTAGTCATAGAAGGCGGAAGACGCCTGGAGGGCACAGTAGAGATAAGCGGAGCTAAGAATGCCTGCCTGCCGATACTTGCGGCGACTCTCCTTTCGGATGAAAAATCTGTTATAAGAAATATTCCGTCCTTAAAAGATATGTCGACCATGCTCAAGATATTAAAGAATCTAGGGGCAAGGGTCGAACAAAAAGGCGATACGATAACCGTAGAACCGAGGGGGTATAAAAGCTACATAGCTCCTTACGAACTTGTGAGCACGATGCGCGCATCGATATGCGTATTGGGTCCGCTTCTGGCTAAGCAAGGCCGGGCGGAAGTTTCGTATCCGGGCGGATGTACGATAGGCCCCCGGCCGATAGATCTGCATCTTAAAGGCATAAGGGCTCTTGGCGCCGACCTTAAGATAGAGCGCGGATATATAGTTGCCGACGGTAAACACATGCATGGCGGCAGCGTATATCTGGGCGGACATTTTGGTTCAAGCGTTCTAGCTACCGACAATACGATGATGGCAGCAACGCTGACAAAAGGCGTTACGGTGATAGAGAGCGCCGCTTGTGAGCCGGAGGTTGTGGATCTGGCCGACTTTCTTGTTAAGATGGGAGCCCGCATAAAAGGGCAGGGCACTCCGAGGATAATTATAGAAGGCGTGAAGAAGCTTCATGGTGCAGAGCACTCGGTGATACCGGACAGGATAGAGGCCGGCACCTATATGATAGCAGCGGCTATAACGAAGGGCGATATAACATTAAAACATGCGCGGCTTGAGCATATGGTGGCCGTTGTCGATAAGTTATTCGAAGCCGGCCTGGAAATCACGAAGGTACACGGCGGACTTAGGGCAAAGTATGCCAGGCGCATGAAGCCGATGGACATAGCTACGTTTCAGTATCCGGGCTTTCCCACGGATATGCAGGCGCAGTTCATGACGCTCATGGCTGTTACAGGGGGTATAAGCGTTATAACCGAAAAGATATACCCGGAGAGGTTCATACATATCAGCGAAATGAACCGTATGGGGGCAGACATACTGCTCGAAGGGCCCAACGCCATAGTAAAAGGGGTAAAACATTTAAGCGGCGCGCCGGTGATGGCGTCGGATTTGAGGGCTTCGGCGGCTTTAGTGCTTGCCGGGCTTGTGGCAAAAGGCAGGACAGATGTCCGAAGGATATATCACCTCGACAGAGGGTATGAAAAACTTGAGGAGAAATTTAACTCGCTCGGAGCTAATATCCATAGGGAAAAAGACAAACAAGCATAACCAGGAGGAATAATGGCAGCAGTGATAAGGCTTAAGAGGATGGGGACGCTCAAGAAACCGTTCCACAGGATAGTCGTAATGGACGAACGCAGGGCGCGTGATTCCAAACCGATAGAGACGCTGGGATTTTATGACCCGAAGACGGATCCCGCAAATGTGAAGGTGAATAAAGTCAGGGCGGAATACTGGCTGGGCGTGGGCGCTACTCCGTCGGCTATCGTCAGGACGCTTTTGAAGAAGCAGGGGATAAAGGCTTAGTGCGGATAGATATAATTACGCTCTTTCCCGGCATGTTCGAAAGCGTGCTGGGCGAATCGATATTAAAACGCGCCAGGGCGAAGGGCGCGCTCGATGTAAAGATACATAATTTAAGGGATTGGACCTCGGATAACCACAGGACGGCCGACGACAAACCGTTCGGCGGCGGGCCGGGGATGGTGATGAAGGTCGAGCCGGTATTTCTGGCGCTTAAAGAGATCACTTCAGGTGCCAAAGGTAAAAAATCGGAAGTCCGGAAAATACTTTTGA
>Ga0247841_10011929_pt1 | contig 11427 bp, 8 predicted proteins | sample LaCruzMarch2015__2_FD_192410 | JGI IMG/M metagenome (GOLD analysis project Ga0247841, IMG submission 192410) | Freshwater microbial communities from meromictic Lake La Cruz, Castile-La Mancha, Spain - LaCruzMarch2015_18m | ecosystem: Environmental > Aquatic > Freshwater > Lake | place: Spain...
AGTGCAATAAGTGGTGTTACCACAATGCAAATACCTTCCATAGCCATTGTTGGCACCTGAAAAGTCAAAGATTTTCCTCCACCGGTAGGCATTAACCCAAGCGTATCTCTCCCTGAAGCAATACTTTGGATAATATCGCCCTGAAGCTCCCGAAATTGATCGTAACCCCAGTATTGCTTGAGTATGGAAAGGTATTTTTGCATGAATTTTTATTGCAATTTGAAAGTAATTGGTAATGTATAATAAACCGACACCTTTTCTCTATTTTGTTCGCCTGGAATCCAATCAGGGAGCATCTTAATTACTCTAACTGCTTCTTTATCAAGGTCAGGGTCAAGTGATCTTAAAACTTCGATATTAGTAATTTTACCTGTTTTTGAAACCACAAAACGAACAATTACCTTACCTTGAATTCTATTTTCACAAGCAACAATTGGATATTTAAGATTTCTGCCAATAAAATCTAATAAAGCCTTCTCCCCTTCGGGAAATTGAGGCATTTTTTCAATAACTGTATATGGTCTTTCGTCTAAAATTGAATCGCTACTTAATGTGTCGGTATCATTTGAAAAGTAAAATGGCCTTAGTTCATACTTAACACTAATTATTACTACAACTCCATTTATTGCTTCAGCCCCATATTTTTCAACCAAACGTTTTTTTATTTCTCTTCCGGTAGGTTGTACAATCGAAAATGAAGCGATCTTGTCAAGAGCCAAATTCTTCAAATTAAATGCTTTGGGCATTATTTTTTCGTCAATGTACAATAACATTTCATCTGTAATTTTTAATGCCTTTCTTTCTTCACAATTATATTTTAATTTGAAAATTACAGGCACACTTATAAATGAATCAACTCGCTTTCCAGATACTTCAGCAGGAATCCAACGTGGGAATGATTGTACGAGTCTGATAGCTTCAACATCTAAATAAGGATCAATTTCTTCCGCCAAACTTAAAGTTGAAGTACCATCTTTACTAACAGAAACCAATACATTAATTACACCTTCAATCGCATATTTCTGTGCCAAAATTGGATATTTCAAGTTTTTTTCAATAAATTCAGACATTCTTTTCATACCACCCGGAAACTGTGGTGGAATTAGATTTTCGGGACTATTTTGTTGTGCTTTAACATTGTCCTGAATGTTTATAAGATTGTTCGTTTTTTTCTTGGTTTCAATCAAAATAACCCCATTTTCAGCCAACTCGCCATATTGTGCAACAAGCTTGCTTTTTTCATTTTCCGGAGAAGGTTTTAGTACATTTACCGATGCAATTCTTTCGGGATTTAAAATGGCTAGATTAAAATTGGATGGCATTTTCAAATCATCTAACATGATAATGGTTTTTTCATTCACCTCCCATGAAGTGCTATCATTCTGAATTGGCACATATTTAAATGTTATTGGTATAACCTTATGCACCGATACTTTAATACCATTTTGTTCACCGGGAATCCAGTCGGGGAATGAGTTTACGACCCTTAAAGCTTCCTGATCAAGACTTGGTGCTATGCTTTTTACCACTTTTGCATTTCTAACACGCCCTGTACTTCCAATAACAAATTGAACAATTACTCTGCCTTCTTTTTTGCTTTTCTGAGCTTCTTCAGGATATCGAACGTTTTGTTTTAAAAATTCGATGCGAGCAGCTTCGCCACCTGTAAATTCGGGCATTTTTTCAACTACGGCGTAAACAGAATCTTCGGTTAAGGATTCAGTTTGACTGTTTGTAGCATGTAGCAAATGAGGAAATATATTGATTAACGTGAAAACAAACAGCAGTTTAACTGCCTCCAATCTGGTATTTTGAGTATAATTCATCGATATGGTTTATGTGTAGTTTGAAAAATAATTGTAGTTTTTTATTGCAATTTGAAAGAAATTGGTAATGTGTAATAAACCGACACTTTTTCGCCTTTTTGTTCGCCGGGAATCCAATCGGGCAATGAATTTACAACCCGCAAAGCCTCTGCGTCCAGACTTTCGTCAACAGCTTTAAGCACAACTGCATTTTCAACCTCACCTGATTTATTTACTACAAATCGAACGATAACTTTTCCTTGAACGCCATTTTCTTGTGCAATTATTGGATATCTAATGTTGGTACTCAGATAATTCAATAATGCCTGCTCACCACCCGGAAATTCTGGCATTTGTTCAATAACTTCGTAAACATTTTCTGTATTTTTGGCTGGTGTATTTTTATTGTTTGTCGGTTGTAGTTCATTGTTTAACTGTCTATTGCTTTGCTTATTTATTCTATAAATCAGAATAATTGCCGCTAAAACTATGATAACAATCAAAGTTGATTTTACAGGAGTTTTCTCTTTATTCATAGCCGTTTTTTATTTGAATATTATTGCAGTTTAAATGATATTGGCAAAGTGTAATAAACCGCCACCTTTTTCCCATTTTGTTCGCCCGGAATCCAATCCGGCAAGGTATTTATAACCCGAATTGCCTCTCTGTCGAGCGAAGTTGAAACACCTCTTAAAATATTTGCATTTATTGCTTTTCCAGTTTCCGAAACAGTAAACCGTACTATTACTCTGCCTTCTTCTTTGTATTTAAATGCTTCAAATGGATACCTTAAATTTTTACTAATATAGTTCATCAGTTCTGATTGCCCACCCGGAAACTGTGGCATCTTTTCTACAACTGTATACGTAATTGATTGATCTTTTTTTAATGAATCAGTTGCTGTTGTCTGCTTCGTTTTTATCAAAATTACTCCCCTTTTTGCACGTTCACCGTACTTTGCTATTAAACTCTGCACTTTATCGGAATCTGCTTTTAATACTGATATCGATTCAATATTAGTAGGTTGGATAGAATTAATATTAAAATCTTCTGCTGTAGCTTTATCGTCAATAATTATCAAGGCATTTTCGAAATCACTGATCGACCCTTTTACTTGTTGCGATTTGAGTTTAAATGTAATTGGTAATGTATAATAAACTGCCACCTTTTCACCATTTTGTTCTCCCGGAATCCACTCTGCTAGCATTTTTATAACACGAACGGCTTCTTTATCACAAGATGGGTCGAGCGATCTTAATACTTGTACATCAGAAACTTTTCCTGTACTTGAAACCACAAAACGAACGATTACCCTACCCTGAATACCGTTTTCCTGAGCAATAATAGGATATCTTATATTCCGTCCAATAAAATTCATCAATTCTTTCTCGCCACCCGGATATTGTGGCATTTTTTCAACAACATTAAACGTTTCACCTGGATTATTTTCGTCAGTTTTAATCGGCTCAGTAAATTCGTTAATTACTTTTTTTTCAATTAGTTGAGCTGTAGTAAAATTTGCTAAAAACAAAGAAATTACAATTAACAACTTGAATTTAGCGGTGTTACAACTCTGTGAGTGATAAGTGTTTTTCATGGATATTTTCTGTTTTTAGAATTATATAATGGACAAAATATAATGTCGAATAATTAAAAAAAGAATAGAACGCGGATTTTACGGATTAAGCGGATAAAAACGGATATCATTTAAACGGATTGAAATCAGATTAAAGTCATGTAAACATGACTGATAATACCTAAGTTATTTAAAATCATTACGATTTATCGGAATTAAAATCCATTTTATAATCCGCCTATTCCGTTTTATACGGAACGTCGAAATACTCCGTCAGCGTTTATCCGCGTTCCATTCTTTCCTTTTTAATACAATAATGCGACATTATTTATTTTCTATTACTTACATGTTTTTTAGACTGTAAAATTAATAAACTTATTTGAATTTAAAATTAAAAAAGCAGAAATGATTCAATTCATTTCTGCTTTTGCTTGCTAAATGTATGGAGTTTATTATTTCTTTATAGTAATCTTAACAACCCCATTGCCAGCCCATTTTCCATGTCTGGAAATCAATTCTTTTTTACTCTCTTCGGTGTTGGGTTTTTGAACCTCAATTTTTTCAATACTCTCTGGTTTAATAATATCTGGATTAAAATTTGGTGCCATCATTTGTCCATCTAAAATTACTATGGGTTTATCGCCCCAAGGATTAGTTTTCGATTCACCTTCAAGTTTAAACGAGATCGGTAAAGTATATTGAACACTTACTTTTTCTCCTTTTTGTTCACCAGGTGTCCATTTTGGCATTGCATTAATTACTCTTAATGCTTCTGCATCCAAATATGGGTCGATACTGCGTATAGTTTTTGTTTCACCAATTGTTCCATCTGCCTTAATAACGAAGCTACAAATAACACGTCCCTGTATTCCGTTTTTTTGTGCTTCTACAGGATATCTCACATTTTGAGCTATGTAACTCATTAATTCACTTTCTCCACCCGGGAAAACTGGCATTTTTTCAACAACTTGAAAAACTATGTCGTTTGTACTGGGTGGGGGTGTTACCAATTCACCATCTTTAATTTGTGATGGAGGAGTTGGTGGTAGAGATGTGATTATTTTAGTAGATGGCTCTGAAAACTGCATTATTTTCTTGATTTTTTTTGAATTTGGGGCAGGAGAAGTTACCTGATCAATTACATTTTTTGCAGAATTAACCAGTTTTTCAGCATTACTTGATACAACAAGTGCCAATGCTAAAGGGACAATTAACAAATACTTCAACATGCCCACTTTTGAAGTTTTTCTTTGATTCATCATACTGATTCTTTTTTTTAAGGGTGAAATATTAAATTTGTTAGTTAATTTTAATTCTGGTATTTGAGAAGTAAGTTGCAATAAATGATACTGATACGATTTGGAATCGAAACCCGATTCCAGTACTTTGTCATCGGCCAGAAATTCCAAATTCTGACGTATTTCCTTTTTTAGCAACCACGTGGCTGGATTAATCCAAAATGCTATGGTCAATAGTTCACCAACTATTACATCCACACTATGCATTTGGCGAACATGAGTCAGTTCATGCACAAGAATTTGCTTCGTTTCATGCTCGTTGTGCAATGCAGGATTCATGTATACTGTGCCAAAAAAAGAGAATGGAGTTATTTCTCTATCAATGGCAACAATACTTACCCCTTGTACAATCCTGCGTTTCGCCGCAATAGAGAAACGTCCAATAGATAATAGCTGCAAAATTAATCGTATAAACATTGTGAATGTAACGAACCAATATAACAACATCGCCATTTCTTCGAAACTGAGAACCAGAGTTGTGGCTTTGGGGGTAATTACTATTTCGGACAACATGCTGTAATTGTACACAAGCGTTTGCATTGATTCTTGATTTTGTAACCAGTTTTCGATGGAAAAAAACGGATACACAAAAGAAAGTAATACGCTGAATAATAGATAATAGCGACGGGTTTTCCAAAATGTATCACCAGCAAAAAATAAACGATAAAACAAGTAAAACAAAGCTATCGCAACGTTCACTTTGATGAAGTATATAAGTAGATTGTTCATTTTTTCTCAATTAATTGAATGATTTCTTGTAATTCTAGCGCGGATATTTTTTGCTTTTCAACAAAAAAACTTACCATTTCTTTGTATGAATTCTCGAAATAATTCTCGACCACGTTCGACATAAATTTCGATTTGTATTCACTTTCTTCCATTATAGGAGTATACTCTGAAGTATTCCCATAGCGTTTGCCTTTCAAATATCCTTTGCGCTCTAAATTCTTGACAATTGAAGCCACGGTTGTATATGGTGGATGGGGCACTTCCATTTTCTGAATAAAGTCTTTAATAAAGCCTTTACCTTGCTGAAATATTATCAGCATTAATTCCTCTTCTTGCTTAGTCAGTTTTTCCATTTGTTTCTTTCAAAATTACTGTTCACTACGAAAACTTCGCAAATCTACGATTTTTTCGTAATTGTCATGCAATCAGTAAATATATTTATGTTTTTTTAATTATTCGGGGTTGAATTATCTATTTAATAAAAAATTGTATCTTTGCAGAACTAAAATGAATCAACATGAAAAACACATTTATCACAAGGCATTTTATTAGCTTAACCATTGTATTTCTACTTTTTGTAACTACTGCTTTACAAGCAGTTACAACCAGTTACTATTTTTACGTTCAGTTTGCCAACAAAAATAATTCACCATATTCGTTAGCAAATCCATCTGAATATTTGTCAGCAAAAGCAATAGAACGTAGAAATCACCGTGCTCAGGGAATCGATTCTACCGATTTGCCTGTCAATCCGAGCTATTTGCAACAAATTGAAAATCTGGGGGTTCATGTTCATAGCCGTAGTAAATGGATGAATGGTGCTACCGTTTTATTGACCGATTCGAGCAAAATGAATTTGGTACGAACACTTCCCTTTGTTAAACGTGTGCAATACACAGGAAAAATTGATGTGGCTGCTCCGGTTTCTATTCGCCGAACAAAAAATAACATCGAAGCCACAGAATATGGTAGTGCCACAACTCAAATCAATCAGATCAATGGCAAGTATTTACACAACCTTGGTTTTCGTGGGAAAGATATTATAATCGGAGTAATTGATGCTGGTTTTAATAACGTAAATATCAATCCGGCCTTTGATAGTTTGCGTTTGCAGGGTCGTTTGTTAGGGACAAAAGACATTATAAATCCGGCTTCGAATATTTATGCTGAAGATACTCACGGAGCAAATGTATTGTCGACGATGACTGGAAATTTACCAAATTTGTTTCTTGGTACCGCTCCCGATGCTTCGTATTGGCTTATCCGAACAGAATATGCCCCTACAGAATATGTTGTTGAAACAGATTTTTGGTGCGCAGGTATTGAGTTTGCCGACAGTGTGGGTGTGGATGTGGTTAATTCCTCGTTGGGCTATACCCAATTTGATGATGTAAGCATGAATTTTACTTACGCCGATATGAATGGAACTGTATCGCGAGCAAGTCGTGCAGCAGAACTTGCAGCAAAAAAAGGAATTATTATTGTAAACAGTGCCGGTAATGAAGGTAATAAAACCTGGCATTATATTGGCTCACCAGCTGATGCCAAAGGAATTGTATGTGTTGGCGGGGTAACAAATACAGGTACATCCAGCGTTTTCTCGTCATTCGGTCCCAGTTCCGACAATAGAGTAAAGCCTGAAATTTGCTCGATGGGAACATCTTCTGCTATTGTTAACCCAACCGGAGCTGTAAGTTTTGGAAGTGGAACTTCGTATGCATCGCCAATAATGGCAGGTATGATGGCTTGTTTTCTGCAAGCTGCCAAAACCTACTATCCACCATGCCATTTAGATACATTACTAAAAGCAGTTTTTGAAAGTGCCAGTATTTATAACAGCCCAACTGCTCAACTGGGTTATGGAATACCTGATTTCCAATTGGCTTTGGCAAATTTACCATTTGTAAATGCATTAAGAATTACTGAGACAAAAGATGTTGTAATTGGTTATAATAGTTATGACAAAACGATTCATATCAGATGGATGGACGGTCAAAATACTTCAAAAAAGAAGGTAAGTGTTTACTCAATCACAGGAAGTTTGCAAATTAGCGAAAATATTGATGAACTGGAAACAGTTCTGAAAGTCAACCACTTAATTTCGGGAATGTATATAGTAAGTATTTCGGGAAATGGAAAAACTACTTCGCACAAAGTGATAATACGTTAATTAATTTGAGAATTTGAAATTGTGCTAATTTGAAAATTAAAGACAAACCTTTGTAAACTCAAACTCTTCAAACCGACCTCTTGCCTCCGCCGGCTGGCGGTTTCCAGACATAATTTTTAAAGTTTACTTGGAACGCGAAACACGAAACTTAGAACTCGAAACACAAAACCCGAAACTCTTCAAACAAATGACCTCAATAACCCTTTCAGAACTCACCAATCAAATACAGGAAACCATTCGGATGGGTTTTGAATCGCCTATTTGGATACGTGCCGAAATAAGTGAGTTGCGCGATAATGCAGGTGGACATTGTTATTTGGAGTTAATAGAAAAGGACGGTAATTCAGATGCGTTATTAGCCAAAACAAAAGCCACTATCTGGTCGAATACTTATCGAATGCTGAAACCGTACTTTGAAAGTAGTACTGGCCAATCGCTTCGCTCCGGGCTCAATGTGCTGGTGGCAGTAACTGTAGAATTTCATGGCGTTTACGGCTTTAGCTTAAATATCCGGGATATTGACCCCACTTTTACAATAGGTGAAATGGCAGCCCGAAGGCTTAAAATTATTCGTCAGTTGGAAGCGGATGGCATAGTGGATATGAACAAGCAATTGGAATTACCAACTCTGATTCAGCGTATTGCCATCATTTCCTCCGCCACAGCAGCCGGTTATGGCGACTTTTGCGATCAACTTAATAATGATTCGTCTCATTTTGCATTTTACACTAAACTTTTTCCGGCAATAATGCAGGGCGATCAAGCCGAAAATTCTATTATCTCGGCATTGGAAAAAATCTATGAAAATATCGATTTGTTTGACGTAGTAGTGATCATCCGTGGTGGTGGCGCAACTACCGATTTGGCATGTTTCGATTCCTATCAAATAGCATTGAATTGTGCTCAATTTCCGTTACCAATCATTGCCGGTATAGGTCATCAGCGTGATATTTCCATTCTCGACATGGTGGCTCACACCAGCTTGAAAACACCGACTGCCGTAGCCGAGTTTCTAATTTCCAATTTGCAGGAAGCCGAAAATCAATTGTTTGATATTTTTTCGGATATACGTTATCAAGTAAAAAATAGTATTGAAAATCAATATCATTTTGTAAATCAAGTAAATATCCGAATTAAACAAACTATTAGGAACTGGGTTGTTCAGCGCGCACATTTACTTCAGCGGCATAAGAGTCGTTTGCAATCAACTGTTCAAATGCAATTGTTGAAACAAAACAACAAACTTCTCATACTCGAAAAGAACATTGAAACACATTCACCAGCTTTTTTACTAAAACATGGTTATACCATTTCTACCATCAACGGCAAGCGAATCACATCCATTCATCAAGTAAAAGCGGACGATAAAATCCGTACTTTGTTGGCAGATGGAGAGTTTGAAAGTAAAGTACTGTAAATTTTAATCGCAAAATCACCACTTTCATAACCTGTATAGGTATATCAGTATATACCCATATTTATATAAAGCACAGATAAAGCATAGATATAACTTATATAAAGCTATGATATACTACTATTATAAAATAGTGTTTTATCTTAGTTATATAATTATTATTACTATCTTTGTAATGAAATATAAGCCCCCAACCCCTAAAGGGGAGTAAAGAAAAAGAGGGCTATAAAATTCATTTACTAATTAAAAATCCCCTTCAGGGGGTAGGGGGCTAAGATGGCACGAGTAAAAGGAATACTACAAGTAACAGGAGGCTTGAAAGGCGTATCGATGTACACCATGCGTGGAAGCGAGCAGGTAATTATGCGCACCAAAGGGGGTCCAAGTAAAAACACTATAAAAAATAGCGACAGTTGCAAAGGGATGCGTGACAGTGGCACCGAATGGAGTGGTTGTACCAAAGCAGCCAGTGCCATGCGTCGGGCTTTAGAACCGATACTTCGGTTGGCGGATTACAATGTGATGGGTGGATTGAATGCAGTTTGCAAAAAGATTCAGTGCATGGATACCGAACACGAAAAAGGAAAACGCAATGTGTTGGTGACAGAAAACCGTCATTTTCTCACGGATTTCGATTTCAATAAAATCCATCCATTCAACAGGGTCATCAGAGTACAACCCACATGGCAAATAAACCGAGAAACTGTAAGTGCTACTGTTATAATTCCGGAATTTAACCCCACCGAGCATTTGGTTGCTCCCAACAAATTGCCCTTTATGCGTTTTGTAGCATTACTGGGTGTTTGCACTATTGTGCGGTATGATGAAAGTTCAAAAAACTATGCGCCCGACAACCAACAATTATTGGGTTACCGCAAAGAAGTACAAACTGCATGGAATCCTGTGAAACGAGCATTACAAGTTCAAACCCTTGAAGTACAAATTGAAGGGATCTCCACTTACCTGACTGATAATGATACTTTATTACTTGCCATTGGTGTTGAATTCGGTACTGTAGGATCTAATGGCGAAGGTGAAGCGGTGAAGTGGGCTGGATGCGTGAAGATGGTGGGTGGTTTATAGTTAAAAGTTTACACTATATAGCGTTTAACTATTTGGTGAAAGTTGTAGATACTAATAATTTGGTAATATATATTTAATAATCACACCCCGCACCAAAGAAATTCAAAATTGCTATGGTTGCAGGGTGTTTTGTAATTTAAAGAATATCGTATCTTTGCAGCGGTTCAAATTTCGAAATGGTTTGGCTGAACACACAAATAAATTTAATGGCAATGAAGTACGAACTTCTAAATTATAAGACCTTCCTGTTTTTGTTTTTTGTCTTGCTATGTAATCCATTTATTAATACATTAAAATCGCAAGATATTAATTTTGAACACCTTGGTATTCAAAACGGACTTTCGCAGCTTACTGTAAATAGTATCTATCAGGACCAGTTTGGAATGATGTGGTTTGGCACGCGCGAAGGGATAAATCGTTACGATGGTTATAAAATCACATCGTATTATCCCAAAAAAGAGAATGGAGCTTTGCCGGGAAATGTTGTAAATTCAATTGTTGGTGATGCGTCAGGGAATATCTACTTTGTATGCGATGGCAAGTTGGTTGATTTTGATCACAAAACGGAGAAATTCAGTACGTTGAATGCCAATAACGTGCTGTCGGTTAGCAAAGGAGCTAATGGCTTTTGGGTAATAACAGCCAACAATCTGTATCAACTTTCGCCTGAAAATAAAGCAGTAACCCATTATTGTACATTAAGCAAACAACTCTCTGCAAAAAGTATCTTTGAAACTACGGGAGGCCGTTTATTGCTTGGAAGTTCAAAAGGTCTTTATTTATTGGAAGGTAAAGAAAATTTAATTCCAATTTTATCGGATATAAATGTTGTTTCAGTTTACGAAGACCGTAAGAAAAACTTTTGGATTTCAACGCTGGGCAACGGTTTTTATAAACTGAACAAAAACTTTGAAGTTATAAAAAACTACCGGCACAGTACAGATTCCCCATTCACTTTATCATCCGATGATGTACGTTCAGTTTTTGAAGATAAAAACGGGACAATCTGGATTGGTACTTTTACAGGTTTAAATAAGTATATTGAGACCACAGATGGTTTTCAGTGCTTTAGTCAAAATATATCGCAACCCGGAAGTATTTTGCATTCGTCAGTTATGTCGGTTTTTTGTGATGTACAGGGCTCCATTTGGGTTGGCACGTATTATGGTGGTGTAAATTATTTCAATCCGGACATCAATATCTACAATTTTTACTACCCCATACCCAATAATCCGCAGACCTTGAACAATGCCATTATTGGTCGTATGGCCGAAGACGACAACGGGAATTTATGGATAGGGACTGATGGCGGTGGCGTAAATTACATGAACAGGACAACAAAGCAATTTGGC
>Ga0247841_10011930_pt1 | contig 11426 bp, 1 predicted proteins | sample LaCruzMarch2015__2_FD_192410 | JGI IMG/M metagenome (GOLD analysis project Ga0247841, IMG submission 192410) | Freshwater microbial communities from meromictic Lake La Cruz, Castile-La Mancha, Spain - LaCruzMarch2015_18m | ecosystem: Environmental > Aquatic > Freshwater > Lake | place: Spain...
CCCATCTCATACTTTTTTATCTTATGTTTTATACACCAGCTTAAAACATCCCTGAACTTAAAAAAGTAGAGATGATATTTATACGCCACCGAATAATCAAAACCGACAAAATAATCTATCAGCAGATCCTCCGAGACAAGACAGAATAGGAAAGCCGCAGTCTTACCCTCGATCTTCCATAGGAAAAATTTGATTCTTCCGGGCATATTCTTAGGTATATCCCTGAAAAAATCTATCGGCAGAAGCTCAAAATTCATGTCGTTACGATTAACTATATCCAGATACATCCGGTAAATATCGCGCAGATCTCCGGGCTCGAGCTTATCAAATATCTCCATCTTGATATCGATCCGGCCGTCCACCTTCTTGAATTTCCTTCTCAGGTCGTACCGGGTGGCCCCGCTTAAGGACTTTAGATATTCTTCGAAGTCATTAAACCATATGTTCAGCTCTGTATTCGGAAGGCTGTCGAATTTTGAATAACCCGACTTTTGCAGAGAATCGAGGCATCCGGTATAACTTCTGCCGAAATCCTTAAACGCGACTATCGCGGCCTTATTTTTTTTGGCAAGCTGTTCTATTCTCCGCAGCATTACCTTGAAGATCTCTTCACTGTTTCCGGCAAGACCCATCCGCCCCTGGCCCATCGGCATGCCGCAGATGAATGTTTTAAGGCTGAATATGCTGGGTTTTATTTTTTTGATAGAGTTGGTTATGCGGCGAAGCGGTCCATTTATGGTGGTATCCAGAGAGTAGTCCACGAGAAAACAAGCGGTCGCCCCTACCGGGATCTTACGGTCGTAAACCATTATGTAATAGAACGAGAACTGCCCTATATTTGATTCATCCAGGGTCTTAAAGAAGTCGTAGCTCTCCAGAACATCGGGGAAAACCTTTTTCCAGTCGCCGGCCGGTATATCGGATATCTTTCTGGTGACACTAGTACTGAAATTCGGCCTTTTATGGCGCTTCGATATGATCACCTATAACTCCGGTTACTGGCAAATCCTGTTCTTGCCTTCCTTCTTTGCCCGGTACAGTGCCTGGTCGGCTTTTTCTATGAGCTCTTCCTTCGTCTTCTCTTTTGTAAACTGGACCAGCCCCATACTCATGCTGGTACTGTATGGCTGCCCCTTGAAGACAAACTTCTCTTCCTCTACTGCCTGCCGGATAGCTTCGGCAACCTTAAAAGCATCTTTTGCGGCAGCTCCCGGAAATATAATAACAAACTCCTCGCCTCCGTATCTGGCTACAACATCCGATTGGCGGCACTTGGATCTCATGATCCTGGCATAACTTTTCAATATCGCGTCTCCCGCCTGGTGACCATGGGTGTCATTCAATTTTTTGAAATTATCTATATCGCACATCACGATAGATAATTTTCTCGCTTTATCAAGAACCGCGCTGCTCAGTTCCGCATCGAGAAGCATGTTAAGGTACCGCCTATTCGTAAGCCCCGTCAGCCCGTCTTTCGACGCCAGGTTGAAGAGGCGCGTCTTGCCCAGATAGTCTTTAAACCGGGTGTAGACATAAAACGAAATAAATGTCACCGCCATGGCCAATACAGGGCAGAAGACCGGCATGATCACTCCGGACGCATTGAAGATACCGGCCGCGATCAGATAGTAACCTACTATGCTGAGCGCTGTAAATATCATGCCGCTGAAGATCTGTGAGTTTGCGATGAATATACCGAGAGGGACAGCCAGTACAATTACGATGATCATCGTCATATTTTGCGGCATACCAAATATTGACGTCAAACCGAATAATGTGATGGCCACGACAACTATCATCATAAATCTTAAGAATCCAACCCCTGTAAGGGCCGCGCCGAACAACAGGGTAATCCCGATTATTAGAGCAATATCCAGCACCTTCGGCATATGGCGCGTAAAATCTTCATCAAGCATATTCCTCGCTATAACGCCGCAGGCTGCCGAAGTGACACTGTCATTTTTGACAAGCGGAGACATGGCCGATATTCTGTTGGACGCCGCTGTGCCGAGTATGCATATATTTCCTTTGAAGACCTGCGGGTCTACGATCGGACGCGCCTCGTATTGCATTAGCCTGTATGACTCCAGTATGTCGCGGAATGGAATCTTGCGGAAGCGCTCACCATCCCGTAATATCCACTTTATCGCCAACTGATTATCTTCCTCAAGCGGGACGGCCATTATAAGCTCGTCAGAATCGGTCTTCAGAACGAGGGTGTGGGCCTCTGGATTGAATTCCACATTACTTTCATCTATGCCCATGGCACCCATGGCTGCCATTATACCCAACTGGTAAATACGGCGGCCTTTATACTGCATAAATACCGGTACATGGCGAAGTCTGCCGTCAATATCGGGAAAAGCATTTATATGACCGACGTCCACCGTAGAACCTAACAATATCTGCCACGGTTCTTTGGCAAATTTTGCATCTCCCCCCGTATATCGGCCGCCGTCATTTCCTACATAATAGAGGGCCGGCAGATATATGCCCTTGGATGAAATCGCAACATCGATAAGTTCCGAATCAGCAGCCGAGCCGGTAGGTTCCGGCAGAAGATCCGTAAAGACTATCGCTTTAGCTCCCCATATTGTAAGTATCTTTGCCGCTGTCGTGCAATCTTTAAGGCTGGCTCCGGCATCGGCGCCCGCACCGCTTTCCGGCATATCGATTAAGATCACATCGCACTTCGATATTTTCCGGGGCACCTTCTTAACCTGTAAAACTTCCTCTCCCGAAATGCTCTTTTGAGGCTTGAGATGTTCGAGGAACGGCACGGATGGCATACGGACGGATAGAAAACGGTAGTCCAAAGTTAAGAGCTCAAATTTATCCAGCTTACCGAAAGCGTATAAGGAAGCGGCGAGACTTGCAACACATATGGCGATAATAATGACTACTATTCCGGAATACTTAGATTTATTTTCGCTCATTTACACGCTCTCCTTTGTGCAGAAAACGTTTTATATTATGGTTATTAGCGCGGTCGTGCCAAATCCTATTTCCGGAGGCCGCACATGCCCCGGTATGGGCATATTATACAGCACTACTTCATTACTGTCTAACATAGATCTGAAGGCACTCTGGCCTGCATGATTCATAAAGTAACTATTATTAATGACGAAGCCCGGTATATTGCCCTGGAAACTGTGGGAGCCGGTTCCCTGTATATTGATGGACACATAATTATTCATACCGCCTGCCTGTAGAGTGAGTGTGCCTGTTACAGATGAATGTACAGGCGTTGATCTAGTGCCGATATAGCCGCCTGCTATTATTGTGGGAGATACACCTTGTATAGTCCCGCCTAAGGTAATATCACCCTCTACCGTTATAGTATATGACCCGGCATTGATAGAACCGCTGAGTGCCAGGCCTTTTACTGTTATATCGCCCGTCAAATTCGGTTGGTTAACTGTATCCGGAATAACGGCTGTGTCCGTCGACGAGGGAACCAGCCCCAGATCCCAGTTACCGGGTGTATTCCAATCCGTGTCGACAGCTCCGGTCCATGTGATTACAGTACCCGTGGAGCCAAGTACCCAGTGCGTGGTATTAGTCAATGTTGATGTGCCTCTTGCTACGAGCAACAGGCCGCCCGAGGCGTCATTATCCGAGACACTAGCGTTCGATATATTCTGAGCGGCCCCTGCATTTAGAGTAAGCTTTGGCGCAGCGCCGGAGCCTGTTTCGTTTATTATTATAGGATTATCTGCCGTACCGGTGATAGTCAATGCATTGGTGACCGTCTGGGTTGTATCAGTAGTAAACGTAAGGGTCTTCCCTGCGGTTAGAGATACAAGATTATAGAATATAGTAGAACCGGATAATGTAGAAGAGTCTGTAGTGTCAAATGTCACTGTGCCCGTAGATGTAAATGTTCCATGCACCTTATCCCAGTTGCCGTGTACTGTGACGGAATACGCGTTGGGAGAGAATGCGCCGTTAATATGCACATTCTGGGCTACTGTCGCTCCCGCAGGAGTATAAGTGACGTCTGTTGGAATGAGCAGAGTTATATCATCTGCAAATGTAACGGTGTATGGGCCGGAGCCGGTGACGGCATAAAGAGAATCGGTATCTGCGTTCTTTGCCGTGTTAAGATCAGAATTAGAGAATGCCAGGCCGATATCACCGGATGCATTCCCTATATAGATATGGTTCAAATCCATGGTCAAGCCGCTTATATTGGCTTGAGAATCTACTATCTTACCTACCAGCGATGCGGGATGAGCTAGAGAGTCATTCACGAATATAAGAATCATGTCATCATTATTGACATCGACGCCCAGGAATGTGAAGTTGCCGCTTACATCGGTGGCTTGAGTATCCACAATAGTGCCGTTTACCGCCAGTGACACTGAAACGCTCGTATTAATATTCTGTATCGTTCCCGATATATCGATGCCGAATACCCAGCGAGGGTCACCTGTGGTAATAACATTCGCTCCCGTCTTCGTAGAATTCCTGGCCGTGATGTTATGGCCTGCGATACCTGTTACCTGAGAATTCGCAACATCCACATAATATATCGACTGGGCGCTTCCAACTTGTAACGAAAAGCGGTTGGTATTGTCATCCGAATTCATCACTATCTTAGTATCCGTGGCCTGGCCATCGATATCGAGAGTGCCTGTTATTATTTGGGTAGTGCCGTGCTCGAATACAAGGTTCTTTGAAGGTACTATGCATCTCAAGTTACTGAATGTAGTGGAACCGGTAATATTGGTCGTCGAGCCCGCTACGCCGTCTATAATTACCATACCCGTACCGCCATCTAGAGCGCCTGTGCCGCTCTGCGCCCAGTCGCCTGTGACCGTTAATGTTCTCGCGCCAAGACCCAGGGTACCCGCTGAAAGATCTATATTTTTAACTAAAGTATCCAAACCCAATGTAAATGTGCCGCCGTTTCCGCTGATCTTTAATGTGGCTCCTGAATAGTCCCATGATGACTGGATGTTACGGCTAAGGGATGTAGCGCTATACTCTACTGTAGAACCGGTATCTAATACAGGCGTGGTTACACTTGCTTCATCGCCCGTAAGTTTTAATGTGGCACCGTTCTGTATTGTGAATGTACCGCCCGATGTAAAGCTCTTGCCTGCTAAATTAAATGTACCGCTTGCTACTGTAGTATTGGACGTAGGGAATAGCGTAGTCAGATCTTTTAAGAGAGACACCGAACCGCCCCCCGACTTATTTATTTTTATAGGCGTCCAGAATAACGGACTGGCGCTGCTTAATGTCCTATCTCCGGAGCCGGAGAATTCTATTAATAGATTCGATCCGCCATCAAAACTATCGCCCGAGAAGTTACCTGTTACATAAAGTGTCTTTGCTGTAGCCGGATTAGCAATATCATATGTATTGGCGGTAAAGTCTCCTGTGTTAAGGTTACTTGCCATAATTATGTACCCATTAAGCGTAATGCTTGCAAATGTAACGGTTGAGGCATTTATTGTCGCTGTAGATGCGCCGCCTATTGACAATGCAACATTAGCCGGGAATGTAGCGCCTGCGGCATTAGTAAAGTCGCCTGTTATGCTTAGAGATGTAATGGCGCCTGATATTGTGCCGTTATTTGTAAGAGACCCTACCATGCCCCAAGGACCTGATGCTGTTATGACTCCATTATTGGTTATGCCTGCCGGTGATGACACTAAAGGAACAGCGCCCAAAGGTATCGTGGTGCCGGGCCATATAACGAGAGCACCACTGCCTGATTGGGTGATGGTAACTGTGCCGAATGTAACACCCGGTGCATTCACTTGCTGCGCAGCGCTACCGTTAAAGGTAAACGGCACATTTTCTGGGAATACAGAACTTACACTTGGAACAAAACTGCCTGATATAGTAACACTATCCAGCGCCCCGGATACCGTACCTCCAGAGGGCGAGAATGACCCGTTGATGATCCAATCTCCGGATACGGTGATCGCTCCGCCCGCACTTATTTCAATAGTCCCCGCAGTCGATGTCGGGCTGGCACCAAGCGGGATCGTTATGTATGAAAATGAGACTGCACCGACGCTTCCTGTATGGGCGATACTGACTGCACTAAAGGTCGCATTCGGCGCAATAATAATCTGGTCCCCTGTTCCTTCAAGAGTAATCGTACCGCCGTTGCCGGTAAATGTGCCGGCTGTGCAGGTGAAGTCCCCGGTAATGCTAAGGGCCTTCCCGTTCTGGTCGTAAGTGCCGCCTGTAGTCTGCAAATATGTGTCTATTGAGAGAGCTTCACCTTGAGTCACTGCGCCGTTAGTTACCGTGAGCGTATCTGCCACAGTGGATATATCCGTTATCGTCCATCCGCCTCCTATTCCGTCAAAAACAAGATTTGCATAAGGCTGGTTGCCGGTCGTTATTGTTTTACCCACAGAAGTAGCTGTGAATTTAACTATACCGCTATGATTACTAAATGTGCCTGCAGTCCTCGACCAGCTGCCGCCTACAGAGAATATGCCGCTTGTTGAAGTAAATGCACCGCCTGATAAGGCGAAATCGCCTGAATCTGTGATGGCGCCGGAGCCGCCCGAGAATGTTCCTGCGGCCTGTGTGATACCGCCCGCTCCGACCGTAAGCGTATTAGCGCCAGATTGAGTTATCGTGCTGCCGCTGCCGCCGGTATACCCGGCATCGATCTGGAGTTTGTAAACGCTGGCATTTGTATCGATAGAGCAGTTTGCAGTACTCGTGGCGTCAAATATGGCGATCGTATACTGATCAGGCACTGCTGCGCCAGACCAGTTGCCTGCCGTATTCCATGTGTTACCGCCGGCTGCGTTCGTCCAGGTTGAGCCTAATATCCAATTAACGTTATGTCCGCCGCTTGTAGAGTTTGCCGGAATAATAACTTGCGTTGAATTGGAGTCGGTGACATTGACATAGTTGACCGCAGTCGTCGCTCCGGTCGTGTTCAAATTCCAGTAGTTCGCCGGCGTGGTACTTGCCAAAATGATAAGGTTGCCCGAAGAACCGGTTATATTCAATGCCGTATCTATGGTATAAGTAACGGCATAAGTCGTAAAATCCATCCAATTGTAAGTCTTGCCTGCGCCGCTCAAGGTAAGCGTTTTGTAACTCCAGTTATTGATCGTGACCGGAGAAGTATACCCGACATAATTTACAGTCGACCCGTCAGCCAGATCCATGACCGATGAGGATACGGTTTCATTACCCTGAAGTTTCAACGTCGTACCGTCCCCGATCGTAAGCGTGCCCGTAACCGAAAGATTTTTTCCGTTCAGATCGAGCGTGCCTGCGGAGTTATCAAGTGAGCCCCCAACGGTAAGGTTATTCCCGGATAATTGCAGGATACCCGCGCCGGAATGAGTAAGATTATAAAAAGAACTTGAACCGATATCAAGCGTCTGGGTCAGCGCGCCTTTATCGAATACGACGGTATTAGTGCCCGGGCTAAACGTCCCGGCATTTGAAAAGTTCCCGGTGACGGTCAGGCTAGGTGTAACCGTAGTAATCAAAGATGATTTCACGCTATAAGGATCTTCTGTGCCGTTGGTCCATGCCACGACCATCTTCCCGCTATCATTGGCATTGTAGTCCGATACAACGCTTACATTCGTGCCGGCCGCGTAAACGCTCGTCGCTGAAGAGTCCCAATTTGCAGAGGCATATGGCGATATGCCTTTCTTCATATAGATAGTATTGGTGTCTACCCAATAGGCGTAGAGCGAATTGTCAGATGTCTTTATTGAAATGGATGGGCTGGATATGGTGCCTGTATATAGTGTCACGGCTGCCGCCCATGTACTGCCGGCTGCGCTGAATTGCTTATAGATAAGATCGCTATTCTGGTCGCGGTAAATGAGATTTACATTCCCAGAAGCGTCCGAAACCGCAGAGATCTGCGCAGATATGCCGCTCTCAGCGGCGACGGTCAGGGCATATTTCGTAAGATATGGACACGCGTTTCCGCCGACGGCCTTGAACAAGCCGCCGATATAAAATGTATTGCCGGAGGCTATAGTTATAGCCCTGACACTATCGTTCGCACCCTTAGTACTGCCCTGGCCCAGCGCATAGAACGTATCATTAGACGCCTGATAATTTGTGATCTTGTTAACAGTCAAACCGGAGGCTGTAGTGAAATCGCCGCCAATATATACATTGGCGTCGTCGCCTGTGACCGCGATAGAATATACGGCGCCATCGACTCCTTTGGTCGCTGTTTGGCCCATAGCGTAGAATAGCCCGTCCCCCGGCTTATAATATGTAACACGATTTACAGTAAGGTCTAAAGTATTCCTGGCCGTGACAAAATCCCCGCCCATATAAACGCGGGAATCGTCGCTGGTAATGGCAATGGCTCTGACACGATCACTCAGGCCCTTAGTGGCTCCCAGGCCCAGAGCGTTAAATGTATCGATCCCTGGCTGATAACAGGTAATACGGTTTACGGATACTTCCGAAGCCGTAGTAAAGCTCCCGCCAATATAGACATTGGCGTCATCGCTTGTGACCGCGATGGCATAGACATAGCCGTTAACGCCTTTTGTCGCATTCTGTCCCAGCGCGTAAAAAGTATTGTTTCCGGGCTGATAACGGGTAATATAATTCACGGTAAGGTTGGCTACATTGCGGGCGGTTCCGAACTCCCCCCCTATATAGAGGCTCGTTTCGTCGTGTGTAAAAGCAAGTGAATCTACATAACTATCCAGGCCCTTAGTCGCTCCCTCACCTAAAGTGTAAAATGTGCTGTTCGACGTCTGATACCGTATTATGTAGTATACGTTTATAAGAAGCGCAACGTTATAGACGTCTTTGAATTGCCCGCCCAGGTAGACATTGGCGCCATCGCTGGTAACTGCGATCGCATTGACAATATAATTTACTCCCTTTGTGGTCCCCGGCCCCAGCCCGTAGAAAGAGTTATCGATAGTTGAATAACGCGCCACATAATTTACCGCAACACCGCCTGAAGCGCCATAAGCGTAAGTAAAAGCGCCGCCGATATAGATATTGGTTCCGTTGATAGCAATAGCGTTAACCTGGCCGTTTAAGCCTGACGCGGTCGGAGGAACCTTAATGAACATTCCGCCGCTGGCATTATAGTTATACTTGGTCACATAGCTCATCGCCTGCTGGATCGAGGAAGCGTCATAAGTAACGGTGAAAGCGCCTCCTACGTATATGTCTGTATCATCCGCACTGATAGCTATAACGCGTCCGATACCGTTAAGGCCCTTGGTCGTGCCGCTTCCGAGAGCATAAAATTTATTGTCGGACGGCTGGTAACGAACAACATTATTGACTGTTATTGACGGATCGCGCGCCTCTTCGAAATTGCCGGCTATATAGACGTTGGCGTTATCGCTTGTGATTGCGATCGCGCTGACATAGTAACCGGCGAATGGGGATACTCCGCCGCCGCTTAAGGGATAGAAAGTGTTATCCGCAACATTGTAGCGCGTGACACGGTACGACGAAATGTAAGCTTCGTTATAAGCGCCGTAAAAAGCCCCTCCGATATAAACGTTGGCATCATCGCTCGTGATAGCGACAGCATAGACATCGCCAGATGTGCCTTTATCGGTAGCTCCCAGACCCAAAGCATAGAAGATATTGTCCGCGGGCTGATAATAAGTGATGCGGTTTACGTTAAGATCATCGGCGTTGTGAACCGTTATGAAGGTGCCTCCAATATAGACTTTAGCATTATCGCTCGTGATCGCGATCGCATAAACCGAACCGGTCACGCCTTTCGTCACCCCCGCGCCCAGGGCATAGAAGATATTGTCAGAAGGCTGATAACGAGTGATATAATTGACTGAAAGATCTGCGACGTTACGGGCAGTCGTAAATTCGCCGCCTATATATACATTTGCATCGTCGCTCGTGATCGCGAGCGCATAAACGGAACCGGTCACACCTTTCGTAGCGCCTTCACCTAACGCGTTAAACGTATCGTCTGAAGGCTGATAACGGACTATCCGGTTTGCGGTCAAATTCGCTAGATTATAAGCAACCGTAAATTCGCCGCCTATATATACATTGGCATTATCGCTTGTTACAGCGATCGCATAAACCTTCCCGTTTACACCCTTGGTGCTCCCTTGCCCCAATGTATAGAAAACGTTATCTGTCGTAGAATAGCGGGCGATGTAATTGACCGTAACGCTTCCCGTCGCGTAGTAAGCGGTCGTAAAAGCGCCGCCGAAATAGATGTTAGTTCCGGCGATCGCGATCGCTCTGACCTCTCCATCGAACCCGGAGACGCCGCCGAATGTTAGCCAGCTGTAATCGCCCCCGGCATTCGCATCCGACCAACTCGACCCGTCATAGGTCCACGCCGTAATATTACCGGAATCATTGCCGCAGATGAGCATCATATTAGAACCTGTTTGCGGCACAAGGACCAGGCTGCCGAGCGTATTCTGAAGCGTCCCTAGATTTGTTATCGCGTTCCATGCGCTTAAATCTCCCGTGGCTATATTTGTTGAGCGCCTGACTGCCGGCTGGCAATCTGTGCCTCCTATATTCTTATTGGCCGCCGCCCATATATAATTATCGGCGTCCAGATTTATAGCCGGATTGGTATACCAGAATGTTGTGGCGCTTCCGTCAAAAACAGTCTGCGCAGCATCGAAACTGATCGATGTAGCCGCAAGAGTCCCCCTGACGAGGACTATATCGTAGGTGTTCGCTTCTGTAGCCAGAAATACATAGCCGGTAGATGAAATATTCTTGTAAGTCAGTGAAAAATTAGGCGTATTGTAGCCAAGGCTTGAAGCGGAGGTCCATGTAACACCGTCCGCGGAATATGCATATTCTATCGCTGAGGTTGTACTATTATAATAGAAAGTCCAGTATTTGGAATTTGCGGTATCATAGAACGTTTTACGCTGGCCTGAACCAAGAGTAGCATTAGTAGATCCGGATGACGCTACTGTAACCGCTCCTCCTACGATAACACCGGTAAGGTCAAAATTGCCGTTCGTAACTGTCACATCATTGGCAACGGTCATGTTGTCTGCTGCAGCCCATTTTCCTCCCACACCGTCAAATATCACATTATTGAAGCTCGATCCGCCTGAAGTTATAGTTTGAGTGCCGGTGCTGTTAAAGGTAATAGTGCCTGTACCTGCGGTAAAAGTACCGCCTGTCTTAGTCCAGCTTCCTCCGACTGTAAACATGCCGCTTGTTGAGGTGAAAGCGCCGCCTGAGAGGGTGAAGTTGCCGGAAACGGTGATGGCGACTGATCCGCCGGCGAAGGTGCCTCCGGTTTGAGAGTAGTCGCCGCTTATCGTAAGTGCGGCAGATTGGGTGATAGTGCCGGTATAGCCGTTTAAAGTCAAGGATGCTATGCTAAAGGCCTCATCGATAGTGGCGGCCACCGAACCTGTATCAAATATAACCGCGTCTCCTACGCCAGGTTTATGGGCGTTCCAGTTGCCGGCTACTGA
>Ga0247841_10011931_pt1 | contig 11425 bp, 8 predicted proteins | sample LaCruzMarch2015__2_FD_192410 | JGI IMG/M metagenome (GOLD analysis project Ga0247841, IMG submission 192410) | Freshwater microbial communities from meromictic Lake La Cruz, Castile-La Mancha, Spain - LaCruzMarch2015_18m | ecosystem: Environmental > Aquatic > Freshwater > Lake | place: Spain...
CAAAGACAGCAGTGGTACCGGTACCAGTGGTGCCAGCACCAACCACCAATCCAGCAAGAGTGGTAGTACCACCAACATTAAGATTAGTCAGATTAGAAGTTCCGGAAGCACCAAGACCAAGATTGAAGACCTGACGAGCTGTCCAGACATTAGTACTACCTAAATTAAGTCCGACAGTGTAGGAACCAGCACTACCGGTACGGGTAAGAGTGGTATTGGTAATGTCTACCAAACCAGAGTTGATTAATTGAGTCCCGGAGAAGCTTAAACCAGTGAGACCAATACTGACACCAATGGTATCAGCATTAACACTGATACCGGCACTGGAACCAATGTTAAAGGTGACAGTGTCAGCAGAGGAACTGACAGAACTCATACCACTACCACCAACAAGGTTAAGGGTATTACCAATGTTAATGCCCTCATTGGTACCACTGTCACCTTTAACCACCAGAAGAGTCTGACCAATACCAACAAAAGCACCAGTCTGACCAATATTGACAAAGTAAGTAGCATGATAACCATCAAGAAGATCAGCAGAGAGATTAGTAACGGTATTAGTAGAACCAACACGAAGGAAGGTACCACCGATACTTAGATTACCGGTAACACCTAAATCAGAAGTGAATAAACCATTACCAACTACATGAAGAGTGTAAAGAGGATTAGTAATACCAAGACCAACCTTACCATTAGGTCTAAGAGTTAAGACTTGAGTATTACTGTTAAGACCTAAGATAGATAAACCAGAGGAACCAGTACCGATATTGATACTAGTAAAGCCGGCAGTGGTTAAGGAACCACCTAAACCAAAGGTGATTTGGGAAGTACCGACAGAGGTGGAGGTTAAACCATTAGTCCCGGTGAAGGAAAGAGTGATTCCGGAACTGATAGTCTGACTAGAAGAAGCCTTGGCAACCCAGGTGTAAGTACCAACAGTGGCATCACTGAAGGCTAGGGCACCTAATTTGTTCTTGTACAAGTTACCAGAACCATCAACAAAGACAGCAGTAGTACCGGTACCAGTGGTACCAGCACCAACCACTAATCCAGCAAGAGTAACTGTGCCACCGACAGAAAGATTGTTATCAAACCTAACATCAGAAGTACCGACATGAAGAGAATAGGCATTATCGGTACTACCGATACCTAATTGAGTAACTAAAGCAGTACCAGAAACTTGAAGTTTGTAGAGAGGATTGGTGGTACCGATACCAACATTACCGGCTGCCGTTACTTTAATCCCGCTTGCTCCGCCGCCAGTCAAAAGCCCTGCCAGTTTCAAATCTCCGCCAGTAATCAGTTTGATTGAAACGTCATCTATTGAACCATCAAAAAGAGAATTTGGAACAAATTTTAAATTACTAGTCCCAGTTGCTCGAATATAGCCGGTATACGTACCATTACTCCATGTAACTATTCCACTAACTCCACCAATTTGGGGGGTAACGGTACCTACTGAGGTGGAATTTTTGATAGTATAGACAATTTGATAGATTTCACCAGCTACAGCTGAAACGTTTTGTTCTAAAGCCGACGTATCACCCGATACATGGTCTGCTTCAAAGTTAGTTGTATCATGTGTCCAGTTGGTTCCCCAAACCCATGTGGTATCTGGAACGGTTGAGAAATTACCATTGGTTATTTTTTCTGAACCAACGTAAGTTTGGTCGTAAATAGTCGCGCTTCCTTGAGCAACCGTTAATTTGTCAGACGGGTTTCCTGCGTTAAATACTGTCCCTATACCAACAATACCGTCATATCGAATTCTCATTCGTTCATAAAGTCCAGCATTTGCGGTATAAAAAGCCATATGAGATCTGGAAGATCCAGGGGTTCCATCATAAAGCAGGGTTCCTATTCGTCCTTGTTCAGTTGGGGTACCAACTGTAGCGTAAAATTCTATTGAGCCTCCGCTATTATCTAAACTTCCAACTCTTAGTAAGCCTGTATTTGAACTTCCAATTATATTTAACTTTGCTCCTGGACTTGTGGTACCGATGCCCACCAGCCCGGTGGAGGAGAGATACAAGACTTCCGTATTGCCAATGTTTAATCTAGTGGCTTCGGTAAGGGGAGCACCAAGTTTGAAATTGTTACCAACAAGAGTAATGCCATTACTGGCGGTATAGGTAGTACCAATGCCAGTAGAAAAAGCACCAGCACCAAGAATGTTCTTGTACAAGTTACCAGAACCATCAACAAAGACAGCGGTGGTACCGGTACCGGTGGTACCGATACTTAAGCCACCAAGAGTAACTGTGCCACCGACAGAAAGATTGTTATCAAACCGGACATCAGAAGTACCGACATGAAGAGAATAGGCATTATCGGTACTACCAATACCTAATTGAGTAACTAAAGCTGTACCAGAAACATGAAGTTTGTAGAGAGGATTGGTGGTGCCAATACCGACGTTGCCTAGTCTATCAATTATCATTCTTATTGAAGTATCATCTCCCGTACCTGGACTAGTACCTGGATTAGTTAAAAATCTTATTTCTCCTTCATTACCCCAAACATTATTTGGTCTAATAAAATCAATTTGAGCTGCAATTCCCGCAGTATTACTATATCTTGCATCAATAGACCCAAAGGAACCTAATGCTGCGGCTCCATTGGACAAGGTTAAGTCGCCAGCTTGTACATGGAATTTAGAAATCGGCCCCGTCGTCCCGATGCCGACGAGGCCGGTGGAGGAGAGATACAACACTTCGGTATTGCCGATGTTTAACCGGGTGGCTTCGGTGAGGGGGGCGCCTAATTTGAAATTGTTTGAGACAAGGGTGATACCATTGCTGGCAGAGTAGGTGGTACCAATGCCAAGACTGTTGGAGGCAATCCAGACGGGATTAGTTCCCTGGGACATGAGAATGTAACCACTGGTGCCAATGTTGAGTTGAGTGATACCGATGCCGGAGGCTAAAAAGAGAGCGCCGGTGTTGCCAACAGGGAGGGAAGTTAAATAATTAATTTCAGTTGGAGAGGCAGTGATGTTGGTAGAGCCGATGCTTAAGGTGCCGGCAATATTCAAATTATCGTCAATGTTTACAAGACCGGCGTTGGCGGCTCGTAAAGTGAGATCGATATTGTCACTAGGATGTTCGGTTTCGATATAGAGAGGAGCTTGGGATTTGATGTAGCTGGCGGTGGAATTGTTGAAATAAAGATCATAGGCCAGGGAAACATCGCCACTGCTGGTGAAATTGGCGGGGAGATTAGAGGTAATCGCGGAATCAGTAACTTCAAAAAGGGAATTACCGGCGGTGTCGCCGATTTTAAAAATACTGCCGGAACCGGCCAGTTCCAGTTTGTAGGTAGGAGAAGAGGTACCGATACCGACAGAGCCCATGAAGTATTGATTAGCCAGCCAACTATTGGTGGAGCCAAAATCGAGGGAAAAGATATTGGAAGCCAGACTTAAACCAACGCCGGCAGCATAAGTTTGACCGACAGCGCTGGCGCTGATCCAAGTGGGAAGGGAGTTGGCGCCATTGGATTGAAGAAGTTGACCGGAAACGCCTTGGGGGAGATTGTTGAGTCTGTTTGAGTTAGTAGTGATGACTATTGATCCGTTGGTGTTGCCAATACCTTGAAGATAATTGAGCTCGTTGGCAGAGGCAAGAACAAGGGTGTTACCGATTGATATATTTGTAGAACTCATGGTGGCGCCAATGTTGACATTACCGGCGGCGGTAACTTCAAAACGAGTGATTAGCTGCGAAGTGTCACCGACGTTGTAGTTTTGAAATTGAAGGAAATTGTAGCCTCGAAACCAGTTTCCTATTCGCCCGCTGTATAAGTTGCCGGTAGCCAGATTGGCATTGGTGGCATCAATAAAGCCGCCAACGCTGGGGGGAGGAGTGGTGCCTTCGGTGAGAAATTTGATGATGCCGGCACCATCAGGATTAATTTCTATACTACCGCCGGAACCATTGGTGGCAGATAAGAGAAGACCCTGGCCCTCAATGGCAAGGGAATCGTTAGTGGCGATAATTGAGGGAGTAGAGTCGCCGAGATTAATATTGCCGTTAGCATCGATGACAACAACAGTATTTTTCATGCCGGTGGCAGAAGGCGGCATACCCTGAAGGGTTTCAGCGTTTAAGGCATAGGCAACGGTAGCAATTTGTTGGCGTGGATCCATAACTTCATTTTCGGCAGTGATTTCCAGCCAGACGGCGGTGTGCTCGGAAAAAACAGTAGCGGGAATTTCGGTACCATGAGTTTTGCCTATAATTACAGAGAATATGCCATTAGAATCGGGGATAACGGTTTGGCTGTTACCGGTTTCGGAGGTATATAGGGAAGTACCGGAGCCCAAGGTGGGATCATCGTAAAATTTAAAAATGATATCGGTTGAAGAACTGATGGGGTTGCCGTCTTTGTCTGTCAAACGGCCTTGAAAGGAAAATTGGCGGGTAGGTGAGGCGGGAGAAGCGATGGTGGAGTAGGCAAGATTTTTTCTGGCTTTGAGAATGGTTTGGGAGTAGAGGCCGTAGCCAAGGCCGGAGACTATAATGAGGATGATAGAGATGAGTAGGTATTTGTTTAAGAAGTTAGGTTGGGGAAGTAGAGCAGGTTGAGGTTTTTTTTGGGCTTTGAGGAGTCTTTGAACCTTTTCGACGAGCTCTTTTGGGGTGGACCTTTTTTGCTTTCTTAAGGCCGATTTGAAGAAGTCAGCAGAAATAAGCTTCTGATCAAGGGCAAATTGGCAAAACTTGTTTAAAGATGCCAGGTGTCTTGCCGAGTTATTTTGAGTGGAAAGATAGACAACGTATTGTTCAAAAGCAGTTTTAGAAAAAATGTTAACAACTTTTTCTTCGGTATAGGCAATAAACTTTTTGACATCGGCCAAGTAATTTCTGACCGTATTGGGGTTGTAGTTTCGGCTTTCAAGCCAAGAATGGAAACCGTTGAGGGTAAGCTCAACGTTTTTTCGATCATCCATGGTTATTTCCAGAGCCAGAGGAAACTGGCAGCAATAATTAGAAACGGGAAGAGCTTTTCGGCGATGCCGACGAGAGGATTACGTGCTTGCGGTGATAAAAATTCAGGCACAAAATTATATTTTTTATATGTTTTTAGATGACGTCTGATTGGATACATAGAATAACTATCTACTATTAGAAAAAAGCTGTCAAGAGCCGGTTTTTAGGCAAAAATGATCTACTATGATAGTATGAAATGGTAGTCTAAAAGTCGAAAGTCTAAAGTCTAAAGTATTTCACGAGGGGATAAAACACTTTATAACCTACTAACAATTAAGGGCTTTAGACATCAAACATCTATATAAATAGATATGTGGAAAAAGTTTCAGATGCGGAGATATGCGGAATAGATAATATGATATTAAATGATAGTATTTAGACATATGAATTTGATATTTTATCTTTTTACTTTGAGATATTTAATTCCTGATTTTGAGTCAAAAATGTTTTGTAACAAAGAGCATCAGAGACCTTTTTGTTGCAGATTTGCGGAGATGAGGATAAAGGGTCTGGCAAGGGATCAAGCCCGTCGGAATTTTTAAATTCCGACGAGGCAAGTCGTGGTGCCCGCCGGAGGATTAACTCTCCGTCGTGGTTAGAGATATATAAGTTTATGTTAAATAATAGATTGTTATACTAGGATTTTAGGTTCAGAGGCTCTTCAAGCCGAGCCGGGTGCGGGGATAACTGAAGTAGGAAAGTATATATTGAATATGCCTAAAAGCAGGTTGTTTATCAATAGATGTTGAGGTTGGCAATTGAGGGTGGAAGGTGCTAAAAAGGGGGAAAACGTCATTGCGAGTCCCGCCGCTGCGGGACGTGGCAATCTCGAACGGGATTGCTTCGTCGTCTCGATTAGTATCGAGGACTCCTCGCAATGACGGGCGACTGTGTTATCATATTTTATGGTGAAGTTTAAGACAAAGGACATTGTTTTAGTAGCAGGAGTGGTGCTGGGAGCAGGGTTTGTTTATTTTTCAGCTACTTCTTTGGTGCCAAAGATTTTGGTAACGATGACTAAGGCGGCACCGGCGACAAAGGTGTCGCTTTCTAATTCCTATGTTTTGGGGGCTAAAATACTTTGCAAGGCAGATGGAATTGATAAATGTGCGGTGAATGTATTTTTGAGTGATGCGGATGGTAGACCGGTTCCTGGGAAGGGGGTGTTGTTGTCGGCGGAAGGGGCTGATGTAACTCCACAGAACGCCCAAACCGATCAAATGGGGAAGGCGGGTTTTACTTTAGTTTCAAAAGTGGAAGGTCAGGTAGAGGTGAAGGCGCTGGTGGGCGGGGTAAAAATGGAAAAAGCGGTGACGGTGACTTTCAGAAACTAATCAGGGAGTGAAGGTGACTTTTACTTTTTGAGGGATTTCCTTTGAATTTGCCTTGGCACTGATTTCAAATTTTCCGGGGATGGTAGAGTTGATGTCAAAAACACCTTTGCCGGAATCATCGCTGACGGATTGGACAGAGGTGATATTAATTGATTTAGATTGGTCTAATGTGATGTTTTGATTGGCGACACCCATGCCCCGGCCGTCAAGCAAAAAGACGGTGATGCGGATTTTTTCCTGGCCGTCGGCCTTGGCCTGGAGAGGGGAGGCGAAAAGATAAGAATTTTCCAGAGTAACGGGGGTGAGAGAAGAGCCGGTGGCGCGGCCAGTTAAAACGACAGGGCGGAGAACCAGGTAAATAACAGCGATAAGGGCAAGTAGTAAAATGACGATGGTTAATAAAGATTTTGTAGACATCTGATTTACTGATTAAATTATAGCAGTACTAAAAATTCACCGTAATCTCATGGAAATAATTTTTAGGAGTGAGATAGGTTAATTTGTGGGGAAGGGGGAAAATTGTTTTGGTTTGGGAATTTGAACTGGTTTTTATTTCAAAGCAGGAATATTTTTTTTGATAGTCTTCAATGACCAAATCAATCTCTTGCCCATTGTATTCACGATAAAAATAAAGAGTACATTGAACATTTTTATTACGTTTTTGTTTTTCAATTTCAGAGATAATGAAGTTTTCAAAAACTCCACCTGAATCGGGGCGAAGATTTTGGGGGCGGAAGTCTTTGATTAAAATATTTCTAATACCAAGGTCGTAAAAATATAGTTTCCGGTTTTCAGATACTGCCCGACGAAGGTTGGTTTTAAAAGATGGTAAGGGAATTAAAATATAGTTTTTAATAAAGATTTCGATGTAGTTTGAGACGGTTACTACGTTGGCATTAAGACTGCCGGCAATTTCCCGAAGAGAGACTTCGGAACCAATTTGGAGGGCAATTTTAGTGAGAATGTCTTTGGCTAATTTTGTGTCTTTAAGGTTGTAAATGTTAACGACGTCTTTGAGAATATAGGTGTCTAAAATATTTTGAAGGAGGTCAATTTTGGCGGAGTCGCTTTGTTTTTGATCGATGTAAATTTCCGGATAACTGCCAAAAATTTGGATATCATTTTGAAGTTTTTCCTGAAAATTAGATTGTTGATAGCTTTTGGTTTGATTATTGTCGGAAATTTCCTGAATGGCGAGGGGAAGACAATAGTGGTCGGTAAAACGGCCGGAAAGAGAATCAAAATTGGCGCTTTTTTGACGAAGCTCACTGCTGCCGGTAGCGATAATTTTGATGTTGAATTCATCAAAAAGAATTTTTAGAGCAAGAACAGATTCGGGATGATTTTGGACTTCATCGATAAGAATAACTTTAACGCCGGAAACCAGATTTTGAAGAGTTTGCCTGTCAGGGGAAAATTTTTCCTGGTCGGAAAGAAGGTCGAAATTAAAGATGGGTAGATTTAATTTTTTAGCAAGGGCTTTAAGAATGGTGGTTTTGCCCGAGCGCCGTGGCCCCCAGATAAAAAAGATTTTGTGGCTATCGTTTTTTAAATATAGGTCAATGTCTGTTTGAATATTTCGTGCGTACATATATACATTTTAGTATTAATTTGTATATTGTCAACATACAAATTGAGGATGGGCAGAGAATGGCTTAAACCAGGGAAATATGAACCGTTGCCCCAAGAGCGGTGGCAACCTTTTTAAGAAAGGCGAGGGAAGGGTTGTAGTTGCCTGATTCCAGGCGGGAAAGGGCTGATTGTTTGGTGCCCATTTTTTCTGCTAATTGTTTTTGAGACATGCCGGTTTCCAGGCGTTTACGAATAATGGCATCAATAATTTCGTATTCCGGGCCCAGCCGGTCATATTCGGCTTTGATTTCAGGATCCAAAAGAGCCTTCTTTTTGAATTCAGAAAAGGGAACGAGGTTTATTTTATTAGAAATTTTCATAAAATGAGAATAACATATATGTTATGTTAGCGCAAGAGTGTGATTCTATTTTGATGGTTAAAACCCCCTCAGTCCTTCGACAAGCTCAGGACAGCTCCCCTTGATCCTCCAGAGGTCTCTTTCGCTAAAGCTACGGCAGACTAAAGCGGGTAAACAAGGGAGGGGAGGGTGGGTTTGGATTGGGGATTAATTTCTTGACATTTGTATAAATATTGTATAACATTGATTTATGATTGATACAATAAATATTTCTCTGCCATCGCAATTAAAAAAAGAGGCTGAAGGGTTGATCGCTACCGGCAACTTCGTTTCTTTTAGTGATTTAGTAAGAACGGCTATCAGAAAACTTTTGGCAGAATCAAAGTATGATGTATGGGCAAAAGAAGCAAAGAAAGACTATGAAAAAGGGGATATTAAGGCTTTAAAAAATAAAACAGAAATAAAAAATTTTATTAACTCGCTGATGTCTTAATGAATGTAATTCCTGCGAAAAAATTTGTTGTTGAAGCCGGAAAGTTTCTTAAGAAAAATCCCCGATATAGAGTTAAATTGGAGAAGACACTATATCTGCTTAAAATTGATTGCAAACATCCATCATTGAGATTACATAAGCTTTCGGGTAATGAGAATTATTCGATTTCAATAGATTTGTCTATCAGAATTATTTTGCACTTTGAAGGTGAAAATATATTTTTGTTGAGAATCGGAAGACACGAGGAAGTGTATTAATTTCAAACCCCTCTTTAATTCTCCCCTTGACCCTCCTGTCGGCAGGCAGGCAAGGGGAGGAAAATCAAAATCACCCTTGTATTCTCTCTTTCCCTCCAAAGGCGGGCAGGGATAAAAGAGGGTAGGAGGTGATTTGAATTATCTAAAATTCACACTTCCACCACTGTATAAAGTCTTTACCTGCCTGCCGGCCTTCCGAAGGCGGGTAAACGGGCAGGCTTGAGTAGGTGTGAGAGCATCATTAAAAGTGATACAATGTATTTGTAATTATGAAAGTAATAAATAAAAATGTCGTTTTGAAGGTATTAGGAGAAAATAGAAAAAAATATCCGGTTATGGGGTTAAAAGAATCGGGCTGTTTGGTTCTTATATCAGAGATGAACAGAGAAAAGAAAGCGATATAGATTTTTTAGTGGAATTCGACAAAGGAAAGAAAAGTTATCAAAATTTTTTGGAAATAAGCGAATTCTTGGAAAAGCTTTTTGATAAAAAAGTGGATGTGGTAACAGATGAGTCACTAAGTCCATATATTGGTCCTTATATTAGGAAGGAAGTGCAGTATGCCTAAAGTTGCTTAACTTTCAAAACCCTTTGGTACTTCGTACCACCTTTCCCTTGACAGGGCACTTTTTATTTATTTTAGGATTGGAGAAGTCTCCCTTTCCTCAAAGGGAGAAGCGGCGAAGCCGAGAGGGATTTTGATGTGATGGAGTGGATTATGGAATAGTGTGGGATGTGGTAATAAACGAACTGCCGGAGTTGAAGAAGAAGGTAGAGGGGATTATCTGAAATTTACAGCACCGCTCCGATGCTTGTGATACGGAGTGGCTCACTTAAAGTTGACAGAGCCACCACTGTATAAGGTCTTTACCTGCCTGCCCACCTCGGCGGGTAAACCGGCAGGCAGGCTTGAGTAGGTGTGAGAGCGGAACGTAATAAATTTTTTAAATTTAAACGTTCCAGAGACGTTTGAATTACGTTGTAATTCATTACGTCTCGTAGTTGTAGATTATCTAAAATTCACACTTCCCCCGCTATAAAGTGTTTTTACCTGCTGAGCTGTGAGAGCGTAGTTGTATATTTGGACATCGTCGATGAGGCCATTAAAGGTTCTTATATTATCAATTTCTTGACTGATTCTTAAATCATTAGTACTATTATTTGTTCTGTCTCCCACAGTTCTTGTTACGTCAGATTTTCCATCTAGGTAGAAAGTTGCAGTAGTTCCAGAGTGAGTTACGACAATATGATGCCAATTTCCATCTGCTACGATTGTAGAATTACTATATTGCCAGGCGTAAGTAGGATAATTTCCAGGCCAGTAGGAAATTTTTCCATTGTTAGCTCCTCCATTGGCTCCGATCGCAAGGATATAGCCATTCCAAGGATTTGCATTATCCCTTTTTGAAATAACAGAAACATCATTGGTTGAAGTTTTTACCCAGGCAGATAATGTTATTTGGTCGGTAATATTTGTTAAAGCATTATTTGGTACATTAACCCAATCATCGTTCCCATCAAAACTTAAACTGGAATTAATTTTCCCGGTGGCGCCGATGCCCCAAGCGGTAGAGGAGCCGAGGCCTAAACTACAGGTGCCAGCAGAGGTTTGGGTACCGGAGGGGCCAATATTGAGAGCACCGTCAAGGGTGGAATTATAAGGGTTGTTGTTGGAGCGAATAGTGGCACCTTCGCACTCGTCCATTTTGTACCAGGCGACCGGGGCGCCACGGTTGTAGTCCCAGGCGATTTGGGCAGGGGTGCGGGCATAGTTGTAGATGCTGACGTTGTCAATAGAACCATTAAAAGATTCCGCGTTACAAACTGTACTGCCACTTGGTGAAGCACCGATACAACCAACATTTGAGCTGACTGTTACGTTTCCTGTTTTATTTTCGGTTGTTGAGTATGGAATGCCATCTTTGTAAATTTTTTTAGTGCTTCCGTCATAAACTGCAGAAATATGATGCCATTTTCCGTCAGTATAACTGCTTGCCGTTATTGGAACATCAAGTTCGGTGTATCCCGTGGTTGTGTTTAACCCAAATGAAAGTGTTGTTCCATTGTCCTGAAACGAAAACAACCAAGAGAGGCCTCCGGATCCTTGTTGACGATAAATTTCATAGTATGGGTTTGTTGTAATGTCACTTGTTTTTATCCAAGATTCAATGGTTAAAGCAGCTCCTCCTGGACTTATGATAGGTACACTTACATAATCATTCGTTCCATCAAACTTTAGCCCGGCGCCGGAGTTTTTGGCGCCGACGGACCAGGTGGGGGCGGAATTGCCGGTGTCAAGTACCCCTTTTGTTAGACCGATCGGCGAAATTGAATTTGGCGTAAATTGTGTTGTTGTCTAAACTGGGCCGGAGACATCTTGAGACTTGTGTGGATTCTTCTCTGATTGTAGTAATTGATA
>Ga0247841_10011932_pt1 | contig 11425 bp, 10 predicted proteins | sample LaCruzMarch2015__2_FD_192410 | JGI IMG/M metagenome (GOLD analysis project Ga0247841, IMG submission 192410) | Freshwater microbial communities from meromictic Lake La Cruz, Castile-La Mancha, Spain - LaCruzMarch2015_18m | ecosystem: Environmental > Aquatic > Freshwater > Lake | place: Spain...
CATCGACGCCATCAAAAACAGCAGTTCCATTTAAAACTACTCCATTACCCAATCTACCATTTCTTGTTTTTGTCACTGTATCCAAAGTTCCAATAAGTTCTGTTTGGTTTCTTGCCCAAGTTCCTGTCCAGTTTGACCATAATGATGCGTTAATTAATGTTGAACTTGGATGTATTATTGTTGCATTGAAGTTTACTATTGGATTATTTGTTGAATAATTAGCTATTGGAGTATTCAATGTTATACTAGAACTTATTCTTTGTGTTGTTATATCTTCTATATTATATAAAAATGCATTCCCAGTTCCACCATTAGGTTCTGATTCTCCAGTATAATTAATATTTAGTCTTGATTTGTTAAATCCTCCACTTCCTCCATCTCTTCTACTATTATAAGCTGAACCATCACTACCCAATCTCATTGCATATTGTGTTAATGTAGCTAATTGATAATTGCTAAAAGATGCAGTATTTCCTGCAAATGTAGCTGTTGCTAATAATGATTGTGAACTGTTTCCAAAAGTTCCATTCATAGAATATAAATATGCCTTTGTTGCAGTGCATCCAGCATCTTTTGTAATATTTATTAAAATCAAATCATATTTTGTAAAGAATTGTGCTCCTCTATATCCCGACATAACATCATCATTTGTATAAGAGATATTTGTATAATCTTTTGCTATTGTTCCACTCCAAGTTGCCCATTCTTCAATTTCTCTCCCCTGACTAGTTATATACCATTCAACAGAACGAGTTGGCTTCTTCTCACCCACTAATTTCAATGTATAACTTCCAGACGGCATAACTTCATAGTTGTAAGGTAACCAAGTTTCATCATATTCTGTATGTGTTCCTGTTATTTTATTAGAACAATCTTGACTCATTGTGCCGTTAACATTTAATCCAGCATCTGAACATACCCAAGTATAATCATTAACTTCTTTAGCTTTAGAACTTTCTAATAAATAAAACTGATAACTTCTTATTGGTTGGTCTACTCTTGAACCATCTTCTTTTATTGTTTCGAATCTTACCCCATCTACAAGTTTAGTATCCTTGTAGATGATTATATCTTTTCTAGCTTCACAAGTTTCTCCGCAAGTGTATGTATTAGATTTTAATGTTATATCTTCAATTTTATCCCATAATACAATATCATTGATTGTTGCCTTACCCAAATCAACTTTATCATCAAAGATGTAAACATTATTCCAACTTGCACCTGCCTTATCTTCAAGAGGTGTAGTTGGGAGTTTTAGGTCTTCTGCATAGACGAGGCTAAGAAGAAGTATTCCGAAGAGGAATGTTAAGAGAAGTTTAGATTTCATTTGCTTTCATCTCTGGGTCGCGGTTTAGATTAATAAACATAACTCCGAATCCAATTAATCCTACTACTGCTATAATATATGGTAAATTTAAGATTATGAATGCAGAACCGCTTTGTTGTGCTAATTGGGAAGATAAAATACTATTACCTAATAATGATTCAAAAGTATTAGAAATATATATCGAAGCTATTACTCCAAATATAACAAACAATAAATGAACAGCCATTAATATCGGATGCTTTCTAACATAATAATTTTCTATAATGGAAGATACCATAAGCATTATAATTAATATAAAAGAAATATAGTTTAAACCAGTCATCGCATTATTAATTGGTGATATTGTTTTTTCAGTAGCAGCAGTTAAATTTACTATATTAGTATCTAAATTAATATGCAACATTGTAGTATTCAATATATTAAAAAAATAAACCCATCCTGCTAAAAATACAACTATTACTATCGAAGCTACAACTATACTTATTATTGCAAGAACATTTCCTTTTTTATTTATCATCTTTCTTCCTTGTTTTACTTGTTAATTCTCTAACCACATTTTGCCAGTTCTCTGTTTTTGTCATCATTCTTGTAGCTTCTCTAACTCCTATATCTCTTGCTCTTACTGTTTCTAAGTCTTTCATCATTCTAACTTTCCAAATTTTATCTATTTCATTTAAAAAGTTTTCATCAACTCTTGCCATTATTCCGTGTTTATTAGCATCTGTCATCTTACTGGTATACCTCTTTCTAAATCTTTTTGAACTTGTTTATCAGCCAACCATACAGTAATAGTAAAAAAGAATATTAAAGGAAACAAAACTAAAGTTCCAGATAACATAATAAAATATAGAATATTAAAAAATTGTCCAACATCTGTAAGCATTAAAAATCCTATAGAAATATTTCTAGCCATTGCCACTAAAAATAAAACTTCTAAATAAACAAAAACTAATAAAACTACTTTAACATATTTTAAATTATTTATACTTATAACAGAATCATCTTCTGCTCTAGTATTTCTAAATGGTATTTTTGTAACTCCAACTATTGTAAATCCTAATATTAAAAATCCTATAATTAAACTAAAAATATAAACTATTGCCTGTGCAATAGTAACCTCTTGACCAGAACCATTCATTATAAAATCATAATCTACTGATACACTTTCTCCATCTGGATTTGCTAATGTTGTAATAATATATTTTCCTAGAACATTTTCGGGTGGGCAATATGTATAATTAAAGTTTATTCCATTTCTTGTTGACATTAATTCACTAGGATTTATTGTTGTAGAATTAGGCATTTGTATTTTAGTAATATTAACAAATGTGCAGTTAGAACAAGATTGTGGTAGATTAATACAACTTCCAGATTGAAATGGACCAATTGATTGAACTTCTGCAGAACAAATGTTTATAGTTAGAAGAATTAAAAATGCAAATATAAAAAGAGATTTTTTCACCATCTTATCTTTTATAATACTTAAGTTGGTTTATATATTTTACTATTGTTTACACTTTATACTAAACACAATTAGAAGGTCGATACCAAGGAAGTTTTGTATTATAATATCCCATTTTTTTGTAAGCACAAGTATTAACTCCACTTGTCGCAGCAGGTGCAGTTCCATTCGTAGTCGGATAGTTCCCAACATAGAATCTTCTGTTTTCATTTACTGTGTTTCCACCAGTATCTTCGCAGTAAATAGTTATATCATGATAAACTTCATAACCTATTGTGTAAAGGTTTGTAGGGCTTGTGTAAACACTATTTCCACCGCCATCAATAGAATAATATGTTTTGTTAACTAAAATATTATCTGTGCATGTTGTTGTTAATGGAACTATGGTGTTGTAGTAGGTTATATTTGCTGGGCTTGTTATTGTTAAAACTGGTGGTGTAGCCTCAGGTATTAAACTAAATACCTCACTTCTTGCTGTGCTTGATGTTCCTAAAACATCATAACATTTAACTTCAACTTTATAATTTCCATTTGCTACTGCTAAATTATCCCAACTATAATTTAAGTTTAATGAATTATTCTCTATGATACTTAAATTGTAAGTATTGTCTGTATTTATCAAAGTAATATTGTAATAAGAAATTTGATAGTTACTTGGAGAATAACATTGTGTGTAATTTATATTCATTAAACCTTTTTCATAAGTTAAGTTTTGTGGGTTTAATACACCTAAACCAGATGGTGCTATTGTTCCTCCGCCTATTGCTTGTGATGTTGCAGGACTGCAAGTTTGTAAACCTAATGTATCACTTGCACAAGCATAGGTATGTAAAGTTGTAGCACTTCCAAACTGATGTAAATGTCCGTCAATGTTTATTGAATTATTAAATACCCAAGTTGAAGGGTTAGATGCTTTCTTAATGTAATTACTTCTTACTGAACCATCACTATACCAAACATCCCAAGTGCTTCCAGTATTACCTCTTACTATAAAATAACCTATCTGGGTTATTATTGAGAAGTTTGTAAAAGGTAAAACCATGTGACAAGATTGATTAAGATGACAATGGTCATAAGTATTATTTTTTAATGTATAAAAGTTTAAGCAATTTGCATTAGTTGCTGGATTGCTACTTGTATCCCAGTTGTTATTACAATAGTATGCTCTTAAGCCACCAGTTCCACTTGAACGATTTGCCATCAATTCAAAGAAACCTAATTGTCTAACTGAACTAATATTAAAGTATTGTATTGAAACAAACTCATTATTGCTTGTTAAACTAAAACTCTTATGAACAAGATTATCTTCGGATATTGGTCCTACATTATAAGTTCCAGATAAATATTCATTATCTAACAAGTTCCAAGTATATTTATTTGAAATGTTAGTTGGAGAGTTTTTAGCAAAATATCCAGAATATGCTGTTCCATTCTGATAATACATAATATTATCTGTATCATTTGTTTTATAATATAAATCTAAAGCATCTAATGTTCCATCATCAGATATATTATATGTAAAGTTAACTCCTTGCTTTCCGAATACATTTGAAAAGTTTAATGGAAATGGAACTTGATTATTAAATGTTACATTAGGTGCGGTATTTGTTGTTATATTATAACTTATAACATAAGGTGAAACTTCTGATGAGTTAGTATAAAGGTTTGTTCTGTATTGTGCAAACTTTGCAAAGCCTGTTTGTGTTATCGAATTATCATTCAATAAACTTTCTGTTGACCATGCACTCCAATCAGTAATATGTGAACTTCCAAGTTGATATAAACTTAAAATCTCCTCGGCTGAAAGAGAACGATTGTAGATGCGGACTTCATCGATATTTCCTCTAAAATATCTTGAAGAACTGGAGTCATACCCAATCAAAATTTGTGTATTTTGGTTAAAACTTGTCCCCGTCTTTGCTGTTTCTCCAGATAATGCCCCATCAACATATAATCTTGTTTTATTACTATACACATCCCAAGTTTCAACAACATGATGCCAAGTATTTAGGGGATATGTTATTGAATTTGAGCCCTGTGTATCTAAAGCCATACAACTAAAACTACCTGCTGTAGCTCCTACATCTAAACCAAAAATAGCCGTTGATGAACCTCTACTAAAAACTATTCCATCATAAGCATCCGCACCATTACCTTGCATAACCCAGGCAGATATTGTTATTCCAGAACTACCATTAATCATAACTGCATTGCTTGTAGTTATAACATCATTAGTATCATCAAAGAAAACACCATTCCCAACCATTCCTGAAGTAGAATTACTTACCGCTTCAGTATAAGTTCCATTATTCCTTCCTGTTTCATCAATCACTAAACTTGCATTATCGTTATTAAAACTCCAGAAAGAAACAAGTCCAGTATCAGAAATATTATAAGTATTCGCAGTTCTTGTTTGTATCGTAACATTTGTTTTTGCTTTTTGGCTTAATCCGCTTTTGTAAAGTTCTTGTATTTCATTAAACGATAAAGATTTATTATACATTATAACTTCATTAATAGTCATATTCAACGAGGGGATTGTTGGATTTAGTATTGTTTCAAAATCTATTCCACCATTTATTCCCGTTCCACCAAATACATTACTTCCAACATATACCCCATTAAGATAACCTGTTGTACCTGTATCATTTATTATAAAAGTAATGTAGTTCCATTTATTTAATAAAGTTGGATAATTTATTACTGAAACATTTGTCCCAGCATCTCTATAAACCATTTGTCCTGTTCCTGAGAAATATAAGCTTTTTCGTAAGGAATTACTTCTTCCAATTAAAGTTGCACTTACTGTTGGTAAACTTTGAGGATTCGTCCAAAAAGATAATGTAACATTTACTCCAGAAATACCTTTACTTGGAACATCAACATATTGATTTATACTAAACTTTAATGCTTTACTGCTTAATCCAGAAGCATTTAATGCTCCATTGGGGGTTGTTAAACCAGTCATATCGTCTAAAGAATAATATGCAACAAGATTTTCATTTGAAGTATTAATACTATTATCTGCATTTACTAAATTACTTCTAGTTGAAGTAGTATCTGCTATTGAGAAATTAATATTGAATTGTGCTGAAACATTATTATAAAATACCGCCGAATCATAAGTTTGACTTCCAAGTTTTAGATATTTTCCAGAAACATTTGATTGATTTGCGTAAAGGTTTGCAATGTCATCAGGTTCAAGAGGGTAAGAATAAATAACAAAATCATTAATAGTCCCATTCATATTATAAACACCATTATAAGCTGAACCGATTCTGCTTGTTCTAGTATTAGCATCAAAGCTACCACAATGAGTTACACTTGTTGTATCAGCTCCAGCCATTTCAACTCCATTAGCATAAATTCTCAAACTACCTGTTGCTCCCCCCGAAACATCATTAGGATTACAAACACCACAAAAATAAGTCATGTTTCCAGTTATCGTGTTAGTTGTTGCAGTTGCAGTTCCTCCAGAAGTTGCAGTTGCAAAAGTCATTTTTCGGGCATAATTTGCTACACTATTAACTCCTTCTAAATCATATACATAATCATAATTATTTGCGTTAATATTAGAAAAATTAAGCCAAGCACACCAGGACATACCTTTTGCCATTTGTGCATTGGTATAAATATTATTTCCTAAATCTATCCCTTGAGAAACTCCATCAAAATTATATGTTCCAAGCCCATCGTGTCCGCCCGTTAATTGGAATGTTGGTTGTTGGATTTTATCAAAGTTTATTAAGTTTCCATCATATTTTCCATTTCTACTTGTTGTATTTAGTCCACGTTGATTATCAAAGTCTAAATACATAACTAAATCTGCATCAGTTTCTAAACCAGAACTCCTTAGTCCTGCTGATTGATTATTGTAAATATATGATGCTTCTAAATCAGTCAATGTTCTATTGAAATACATTACTTCATCGATTCCACCTGTATAATATCCGGCTCCAGCAGTACTTTGTGTTCCAATCCAAAAATTGTCAGTTGTTGTTGACCAACCAGAACCAGCTAATATTGTAGAATTTGAAGCCGAACCATTAATGTAAGTGGTTATGTTTTTATCAGTACCATTATAAGTAATAATAACATTAACCCAAGAATTAGGTGCAAGATTTGCTTTTGAATTAAAGTATGCTGCCTGTCCAACTGAGTATAATCCTATAGCATTTGTTCTGTAAATTGAGAAAAAATTTCCATAAGAGAATATTTGCGGATAACCTGTTGCTTGTGTTGCAGTATATATCCAATAACTAACTGTTCTGCTGCTATTAGCAGCCTGAACATAGGTTTGATTTGATTTAACATAATCATTCACACCATCAAATCTTAAACTTCCATTTATAACACTCAAGTTTCTCGGATTTGTCCAAGGATTATAGCTTCTTCCAAAATTATTATAAATAGAACCATCGGGATAATAGGTATTCAAATCTCCGATAGTATAATTAATAACATCTAAACTATCATTTTTGTCAAGCGGATAATAAAGAACACTTGCAACACTTCTTATTCCTAGATTACTGGATTCAGTTTTATTAAAAAACAAAATTGCATCATTATTTACATAAGTCTGATAATAGGCAATTCCTCCAACAAAAACTCCAAGCATGACTAAAGCAAAAAATATGCTAAGAACTGCGACAATATTTTCTTTTTTTACTTTAAGTGGTGATTTTTGCATTTTATTTATTTTTTATAACTCCCTTCATTCTATCTTCATTTCCTTTTTAATTTTCAAAGTTTCTTCAGCGTCGCTGATTTTCTTCAAAGCATTATTATAAAAACTTGATACTGCCGGCTGGCTTATCTTTAATTTTTTAGAAATCTCAATCTGATTAAAACCTGCTTTTTTCAGCTTCAAAACCCCTATCTCCTTTTCAGTAAGCATATAACCTAAATAACTTATATTAATACTATTGGTATTATGAGTACTAATGGTTATAACACTATTTAAAGCTTTCGCGTTAAAATTCGATAATACGGAAAAAATAAACTGCAGACTTTATCTACCGAAGTTACGTAGTAAATCCCGATTTTTTCCGTATCCTAAAAACAAGCGCCATTTAAACAACAAACTCAAGTGGATGATTGCACCTTGTTTTTTTGACACCAGTACACCGAATAACGATGGGAAAAGTGACACAAATTTTACTACCTTCAAATTAAAAGAAGGATTTTTATAGATGTTAGAGAGTAATTATTTATGGTTGAAGATATTAATGAAGAAAGTGAAACACATATTGCTTTATTTAAGGGAAAGGCTATGCGAAGAGTTTGGTATGCTGAAAGATGGTGGTTTGTTTTAGAAGATATTATTGTTACTTTAACCGATTCTATTAATCCGAAAGATTATCTTTCAAAAATGAAGCAAAGAGATAAACCCCTTGAAGAAGGATGGGGACAAATTGTCCGTACCCTTCCAGTGCAAACAGAAGGCGGAAAACAACTCATGAATTGTGCAGACACCGAAGGTATTTTTAGAGTAATTCAATCAATTCCTTCTAAAAAAGCAGAACCCTTCAAAAGATGGCTTGCCCGAGTTGGCTATGAAAGAATTCAGGAAATAGAAGACCCCGAACTGGCTCAAGAAAGAATGAAGAAGCTCTATGAACTAAAGGGATATTCTAAAGATTGGATTGATAAAAGAATAAGGGGAATTGCAGTAAGACAGAATTTAACTGAGGAATGGAAAAAGAGGGGTGTCGAAGAAGAAAGCGATTTTGCTATTTTAACTGCAGAGATATCTAAGGCCGCATTTGGTATGACTCCGACTCAATATAAAAAATTTAAAGGTTTAAGGAATGAAAATTTAAGAGATCATATGACTGATTTGGAATTAATTTTTTCTATGTTAGGTGAAGCTTCAACTGCGGAAATTGAAAGAACACAAAACCCTGAAAAATTTGAAGAACATATAGAAATATCACATAAGGGTGGAGAAGTAGCAAAAATAGCAAGAATTAAGTTAGAAAGCGAAACAGGAGAAAGCATTGTGACAGAAGACAATTTCTTAGAGATACCTGAAAAATTAAAGAAAAAGAGAAAAAAAGTATTAGAACAAGCCAGTACTGCTTAAAGATCTCCCGTAAAACAACACTTCTCACAGCTGAACTTAACTTCTTACCATTAACGGTTCTTATTTTAATTATTAGAATAATTTTGCGATAGCACTAAATAAAAAATATCCTTTCTAACCTAGACTCTTTCCTAACTTAGTTTCTTCTTACTAGAATTTTATTCTGTCTAAACATACTTAGTTCTTCTTTACCCAAGGACTCTTTCTTTTCTAAAGAAAGAGGGCTTATTTAATTTCACCAAAAACTTCTTGCTCAGGATAAACATTTACTCCAGAATCTGAAATAGTCATAGCCACAATCTTCTTTTGATGTTTTTCTCCCCTCATCTTAAGAACTTCAATCGCGTTTTCCCTAACATCGCCTCTTTTAATATTATAAAGAACAATAACTCCATCCGCCAAGAACTCTTCAACACCTGTTGCAGAATAAATTTCAGGAATTTGTTTTGTTTCTGTTATCAAGAAAGTAGTAGCCCCTAATCTTTCAAAAAATCTAAACAATTGTTCAATATAAATTCTATATGAGTCTTCTTTACCCGTAAATGCAGAAGCAATCGCAGTCAGAGAATCAACAACAATAAAATCAGGCTTATAATTTTTAGGTAAAACAATAGGATCTATTTCTATCAATAGCTCTCCTTTCTCTTTTGCGAGCATAGCGTCAACATTTCTTGTTACATCAAAAGGATTCATTCTAACAATTCTTAATTTATTATCCTTAACGAGTTTATCAGCAGGCCAGCCGAACTCTTCCATATGTTGCTGAAGTCTTTCTTCACTTTCTTCAAAACTCATATAAAAACACTTTTTGCCTTCTTTTGCTTTATTTACAAGAGTTTGTAAGCATAATATTGTTTTTCCGCTTCCTGCGCCACCTGCAACAAGAATAGAGTATCCTTTTGGAATGCCTTTCTCAAACAAATCATCAAAACCAGGAACTTGTGTCTTAATATGCTCTTCAGCATGTTTTCCACTTTTCTCATTCATCTTCAGAACTTTTGCAGCAGGTTTTCTCTGTTCTAGGATTTGTTCTTTCGTATTTCCTCCGTGCAATTCAGCATCTATCTCTTTTTTTATCGCAGCAAAATCTATTTTTTTAGAAAGATTTGGTTTAACAACAGTCTTTTTCTTTTTAGATTTATGAACAACTTTTTTAGCTTCTACTCTTTTTATTTTTTGTTTACTCTTTTTTTTCATGTTGTTTTTGTACAAAAATAACAGTCTGGAAATCCTCAGATTTACAGAATTTCAAAAAGCCACTGCACCCCAATCAGAACGATTTAGTTGCTTTTTGAATTGTTTATATCCTATTAGTTATTTTGGGTTTATTTAAATCTTAGCTTAGTTTTATTTTAATAGCTCTCCAATCTTCAGAAGAACTTCATTAATATCCTTTGTCTGATTTATGAAACCAACCACATTAGCATAAAGATTCAAATAATCTTCTTCAGATTTATCTGTAACCAGATAAGCAATTTTTAAACCATTGATTTTTGTTGCTACATCTAAAATAGCACCCTTTGTGGCGATATAACCAATCAAAAGCAAATTAGGTTTAGTTTTCTTAATTTTTTCTAAACAATCTCCAAGATTTTTAGCAGTGAGAACTTTATATCCATTTTTTTTGAGAAGTGTTTCAAGAGTCTCAAGCACATCCCAATGTTCATCAACAATAAGAATCGTTTTTGTCATTTCAGTAGTCTAATCTCCAAGAATTTTTTTAATCGTTCTCTTAAATTCAGAGTTATCAATTGGTTTTTCAATATAGGCTACGGGTTTTAAATCTTCAACCACTTTCTTTCCAGCTTGGCTAAGGCTAACAACAGTCAAGAAAGCAACTTTTTGATTTTTAATTTTAGAATCCATCCTGATTTTTTCCAAAGTGGCTATTCCAGATATTTTTGGCATAAGCATATCTAAAAGAACTAAATCATATTTTTCCTTTTTTAATATTTCTATCGCCTTATTTCCGTCATTTGTAATCTTAGCTTCATAACCCGTAATCTCCACGAGCATTTTTACAGATTTAAGAATATCTATCTCATCATCAACGATCAATACGCGTTTAATCATTTTATTTCCTCTTTTTCTTATTTATTATTAAGTAATCCCAATTATTTAAGTTTATGCTTTTCGTTTTATTGGGAGTGTAAAATAAAATATCGAGCCCTTTCCAATTTCACTTTCACACCAAATTTTCCCGCTGTGCTGTTCAATAATTCCTTTACAAATACTTAATCCAAGCCCAGTTCCACCGTGCTGCCTGTTAAACTCTGCCTCTACCTGATAAAAAGGTGCAAATAGTTTTTCTAGGGCATTTTTAGGCATGCCTATTCCTGTATCTTTTATTTTAAATAAAATTTCATCTTTGTGTTTTGTAATTTTTATTAGTATTTGCCCCTGTTCGGTAAATTTAATAGCATTATCTAAAAGATTACTAATAACCTCTGTAATCCTTTTTTTATCCATTTCAACTAAAGGAGGATTATCTAGTTCACCGATTATTTTTAGACCTTTTTGTTCGGCAACAGCCCCAAAATTATCAACAACA
>Ga0247841_10011935_pt1 | contig 11423 bp, 11 predicted proteins | sample LaCruzMarch2015__2_FD_192410 | JGI IMG/M metagenome (GOLD analysis project Ga0247841, IMG submission 192410) | Freshwater microbial communities from meromictic Lake La Cruz, Castile-La Mancha, Spain - LaCruzMarch2015_18m | ecosystem: Environmental > Aquatic > Freshwater > Lake | place: Spain...
GCCATAAAACCTATAATAATACCAAGCAATAAATTTAAAGCAAAATTAGGACTTACAGGTTTAAGCGGAATTTTGGCATATTCAAGAATCCTAATATTTGGCACGCCAGCGCTACGCGCTTCTTCTCTTAAGAATTTTAACTCATTCTGTTTACGAAGGAATATCGAATAAATCTCCTGCATTGATTCATAATATTTAAGTAATGCATAAAATTCAATCTGCTTTGCTGAGGCCTCATTCATCTTTGTAGCTAACTTATCTAATTCAGACTTATAGCGCTTATCTTCACTAAGATTATCTTTCTTCTGTTGCTCTAAATATTTTACATAATTGAGATAATATTCGTTATAATTTGACAATACTTTCTTAATCTCATCGTTTAAGCTGCCCTGGAGTAAACTAATTTTACTGCGCACATCACGAATTTGAGGATGCTCTTCAGTATACACTGAAAGGAGATTAGAAAGTTCGGTTTGTGAATCTGCAACTTTTTGCTTCATTTCCTGAAGCCAAGGAATATTAGCTAAATATGACGTGGGAAGCTGAGTGTTGCTTTCAGGTAATGCGTAAGGCGTAACCGTAATACTCGACATTATTGGATAATTAGAACCGGAAATATTCTCTTTGTTTGCGAGTTTTAACTCCTCTTTAATTCGCTCTATCCCAGAATCAACTGACATATTGCGGCGCTCAACTTCTTGAATATTATTCATAAAAAATGGAATCTGTGCCTGATAAAAACTTAACTTTTCTTTATCACTTAGCTCTTTCAATTGTGATTCAATCTTATCTATGCTTTCCTTTAAGGCATTTGTCTCTTTCTTGGCAGCTAAGAATATCTTATCAATAAGCTCAATCTTGGCATTAGATTGATAATCCAAGAACGTCTTAGCAATAGAATTTGCCAAATCAGCTGCATCCTTGGCAGAATTTAAATAAACGCTAACCTCTAAAACATTTGATTCATTTAGATAATCGATATTAACTTTCTTTTTAATCTTATCGTAATCAAAACCCTTTAAAATGCCTTCGCTTTTTTGCACTTCATCCAAAGCATTCTGCAAAATTATAGAACTTAATATTATTTCTTTTTGCATATTCAAGAATACTCTCTCTTCAAAAGTATTAGGTAAGAGCCCTGGAGAATGAAGATTCTGCTCGCTTTGAATAATTATTTTTGCGCTGGCTTTATAAATCGAAGGGATAATGAAACTGGCAACAACCGAAGCAATAACTACTCCAGAAAAGATTAGAAAAAATATGCTCTTATGGAATTTGACCACCGAAACAATTTCTTCAATATTTAAATCTGCTCTTTCCATAGTTAATATAAAGTATTCCCGTATGCTATTGATCCGTATGATTCAGCAGCTGGCTGAATGCGTGAAAGATAGTAATCCATAAAATCTGCGATGTTGCCGATAACATTTTTCGGCACATAAACAATATCTCCGGGAATAAGCCCAATATTACCAATAGTATTACCGTCATGAATTACCTTATGGATATTCACAATAAAGAAGTCTGGTTTTTCAGGTTTATAGCTGGCATTTCTAACCACTAAAACATTCTTAAGCTCAGCATGCTTATTGTATCCTCCTGCTAAGCCAATAGCATTAAAAACAGTCATTTGGCCTTCATATTGATAAAGTCCAGGTTTCTTTATTTCTCCAAGCACTAATATCTTCTTGCTTTGATATTTTAAAACATTTACAGTAACAACTGGGTTATTAAGATACTTAGTAAGTTTAAATGTTATTGCCTCAGCTAATTGCCCAGGATTAAGGCCTGAAGCATAAATTTCCCCTATTAATGGATAACTTATCCAGCCATCAGGCCTAACTGTTACTTCAGAACTAAGATCATCATGAGCCCACACAGTTATCTTAATTAAGTCTGATGGACCTAAGGGATATTTAGAGAAATCGCCTTTGGAGTCTGCATATGCATTAAAAACAAACATAAATATAAGAATTAATGGTAAAAAAATCTTCTTCATGTTTTTTGCTCCATTTCAATTAATGATCATCACTATAATCAATGTATTAGAAGCTTAACACATCAACTAAGTCGGTTCAAGGGAAAACAAGCTTAACTAGAAAGCGCTTTCTTAAGAAACCAACTCTTTTTTATTTTAATTTAAAAGAAAAAAGAGAGGCTACGAAACCCTCTCTTAATATTTCAATGCCATATTCCCGCTTCCGCTCGGAATCGGCACCGACTTGCAAAAATAAAGTGCCGAGGAGAAGAATCGAACTTCCCACGCCGGCCTTTTCAGGGCCGCGCTCTACCACTGAGCTACCTCGGCGAGTATTTTTAGAAGAATATCTATTTTTACCACAAAAAAACAAAAATTCAAGGATTACTTAATCTCTTTCTTGGAGAAAACCCTACTAAAACAAAACGCTAAAAAACCAAAAATCAAACCCCAAGAAATAATTAAGAGTAACCATCCAGAAGTTTTCATTTTCTTCTTTTGCTCCAGGAAATTTTTACTAAAACTGCTAAAATTAAGAAAACTAAAACTAATCCTAATCTAGTAAAGAGTATGTACGGACGATTTTCTTCAGATATACCCTTCATAAAGATTATAGGAATCCATTCCTGCACAAACCACATGCCTAATATGAAAAACAAAAATAGTGGAGTAATATACTTAATTATAAACTTATAGATTTTTGGCACGCGCATATCTGCTCCCTTATGCACTTCATCCCAGGCCCGCTCCATTCCGAAAACCCAAGCAAATAAAATTACTTCTATTGTAGCAAAGATCACTAAAAAGAATGTCCCTCCCCAAAAATCAAGTTCATCTACTACGCCGCGACTTAAAAAGAATATTGCCGGCTGGCAGAGAATAAAGGAAACTATACCGAAAATTGTTACAGCTCTTTTACGATTGATATTAAATTCATCCTCTAAGAATGCCACAGCTGGCTGGGCAAGAGAAACTGAAGAAGTTACGCCTGCTAGAAATAATAAGAAAAACCAGAAAAAGCCAAAAATTGCCGCTAAAGGAAGCTTATTTAAAACCAAAGGCATAGTTACAAAACCTAAATTAAACACTCCTGACTGAGCAATCGATTTAATATCAACAGGTCCAAAAAAAACAAAAGCTGCAGGGATTATTATGCTTCCCCCTATTATTACTTCAGCAAACTCATTAGTCGCAGATGCAGTTAATCCGGAAAGTACAACATCATCACCTTTTTTAAGATAGCTAGCATAAGTCAAAATGACGCCAATGCCTACGCTTAAAGTAAAAAATATTTGACCTGCAGCTTCAAGCCATACCTTAGCGCTCTTTAACGCCGAAAAATCAGCATTCCACAAGAAACCAAAACCATTAGAAATATTCCATGTCGGCTTTGTTATGTCCGGGGTGCCTAAGGTGAAAACTCTTATTATAAGCAATATACCAAATACAAGCAGCACCGGCATTGCCCATTTGCATAATTTCTCAATACCACCCTTGATGCCGCAATAAATAATCCAAATATTTAAAATAAACGTTATCAAAAAGAATGAATATGCCCAACCTAAACTGTTAAAATATTGATTTCTTTCTAATCCTTGAAAACCTGACAAAAAGCTTTTCATTGTTACCTGATCCGCAAGATGAGAATATTTCCCGGTTAACGCAAAAAAACTATAAGCCAAAGTCCAGGATTCAATATAAGTATAATAAATAAAAATAACTAAAGGACCGAATATGCCGATAACCCCGAAATATTTAATAAAGCGGTTTTTCTGCCAGAGACTATGGAATATCCCGGGAGCTGTTCCATGCTCAAATCCGCCGCCGTAACGGCCTAAAGTCCACTCAATCCACATAAGCGGTATGCCTAATAATAATAACGAAATAAAGTAGGGGATCATAAAAGCGCCGCCACCATTTGCAGCTGCTTTAGCCGGAAATCTTAAGAAATTCCCTAAGCCTACCGCTGAACCGGCAACAGCCATAATAATCCCTAAGCGCGATCCCCAGCTGTCCCTAATTTTCCCCATCAAGAAACCACCTTTCTAACTTCCTTAAGGTATTTTCGATTTCTGGACTTAATTTATCACCAAACGCAAGATCACCAGGCTGAATAGCTAAGATTATTATATCCACATTTATATTCTTTTTTAAATAATCTATCGATAGGGATATTGATGCATCGTGTGTAGAAAAGAAATTCACAGTCTCAACATTCTCTCCTTCTAACATAGTAAATTCTCCGGGCCTACCGCCAAAATCAACTGCATCAACGATTAAGATCACATCCGGTTTATCTTTAATTAATTTACCCAGATAATTTTCAGGACTTGAGCTGGCATCATAAACTATATAGGGCACTTTTCCCTGGATACGATTGGCCAAGATTGAACCTATTCCATCATCGCTACGCAGGGTATTACCAATGCCTAAAATAATTACTTTGCCAGTTAGATGAATTTTTACATGTTCTAAGGTATTGAGATTAGAACTTTTTTCCATGTCTATAAGGGCGGGTTTTATTGTAAGCTATCTTCTTAAGGAGTGCTTTTTCTAAGTTTATTTTCCTGGCTCCGCAATAATCAAATATACGGATACAGCAATCAGCCAATTCTTCAGCTACTGCATCTTTACCTTGATGATTACGCATCGCTTCCAAAGCCTCAGACAGCTCTGAATGCATGAGAGCAATAAGCTCTCCTTCATTTCGCTCTGATTCCCACCAACCTTTATTTCTTGCAACACCATAACACTCTTTAATGAAATTATTTATCCCCGGGCTACTTTTAGGCTTCTTTTGTTTCATTAAAATAATCCTTTCTCTTTCTCCTTATCTTTATCTTTCTTGGTCTTTACGACACCTAGGAGTTCATCAAAAACGATCTTGGCAATAGTTTCTTTCCCGTATGACGATGGACTAACAACTTCAACTTCAGTATTATTGACATCTATCTTAGTTAAAAATATACCGACGGGCGTAGTATCTTCTGTAGATATATATACCGCAATCATGCCTTTCTTAGGATCCTGGCTGTAGATATAAGCCCCTGATTCTTTTAGGGCTTTAATAACCTTTTCTGAGCAATTATTATAGCCAAAATTAAATTTCTTTTTTAATCCGCTCTCACGGTTATCCTCTAAAGCTTTAGTTGAAACCCCTAAGAAGCCTTTTGTCCCTTCTTTCATTACCGAGCATCCTGCTAAAAACCCAAGCACCAAAATCCAAATTACAAATAATCTCAAATTACCAAAAGCCAAATTTCCTAAATTTAACCTCCACAATTTTGGTAATTTAAATTTAGAATTTATTTGCGATTTGTTATTTATTATTTGTGATTTAATCATAAGTTCCTCCTATTCATTTATAAGCTGCCAGATTTTATTTAAATTCTTACGCGCTTCTTCTTCCCCTCTACGGGCAAACTCTTCAGACCTATGCAATTCCATCCAATATAGACCAGAGGTATCTGGATGTAAAACCACATCTGCTAATTGCGCTTCTTTTTGCGCTACCTCTGATTGAAGTATCTCAATGCTGCTGAATATTATATCAAGAATATTAGTTTTAAATATATTAACTTTCATATCCTGCTTAATCTTTTCGTATTGACGTAAGATATCCTGTCGCGAAGGCGTAACATTAACTGCTATGATTTTCTTAACCCCCATTTTAAAAAGCGGCTCCGTTGGTAAAGGATTAATTACGCCGCCGTCAAAAAGCAGATCGTCTTTAAACTTAAAAGGCGCAAATACCCCGGGCATGCTGCAGCTAGCCATAATTGCATCCACTAATAAACCCTGGTCCAAAACACGCGGCTCTTTGCGCTTTACGTCACTGGCAATTATTTTTAAAGGCAGCTTCACATCATAAAAAGTTTTATCTCCTAGGTGACGGGTTAGAAACTTCCTAAGTTTATTTCCTTTAATAAAACCTAAAAAAGGAATAGTCAAGTCAATAAGCCCCCAAAGATGTTTTGGCTCTTTAAACTCTTTTGTGATCTCTAGAATTTCGCTGCTTGATTTACCGACTGCCCAAAGGCTTGCCATAAGCGCGCCAATGCTTGAGCCGGCAATAATATCAATCGGGATTTTTTCTTCTTCAATCACCTTTAACACGCCGATATGGCAGAATCCATAGCCCACTCCTACACCCAATACTAACCCCACCATACAATCCCCTATATAACGAGAGATCCTTCTTATGGCTTTGGCGTATTCACTATCAGGATTTTCAAGAACTATCCTATCAACAGAACTGATTTCTATCTTTGGTAAAGTAGCAAAAATATTCCTATCTAGAATCTGGGCCTGTTCAACCGGGGTGATTTTAACATGTTTATATTCATTTATTATAATTTTAATCTTATCTTCCTGAAAATCAAATTCTTGCCTAAGCTTACGCATTAAATCGTGAGTTTTTCCTAAGTCCGATTCTTCCGGGCCGCTTAAAAGATGAATTATGTCAGATTGATTTAAAATACTAAAGATATTCCGGTCCATTATTGATGGCAGATCTAAAATAATATAATTATAATCATTAACTAAAGCACTTAATATCCCTACCAGCTTCTTAACGCATACCTCGTCTTCGGCAAGATAGTAAAAACATGCTAAATCCACATTAAACTTACTTTTTGAGATAAAATTGTTAACATTATGGATATCAATATCTTCTTTAGATAAATCAAATATTTTATCTTCTTTGAGCTCAAGCCTTTTAGGAAGACTGTGCAATTTGTCCGGTGTTAAAAGATCCAATATTATTACGGATTTATGCGTTTCTTTATTTAAGCTCAAGGCCAGATTAAGGGCATAAATAGTTTTCCCTGCCTGAGAATGAGAACTAAACACCGAAACAACCGTACTCTCAAATATTACTTTCTGGTGGACATCTTTTCTTTTAAGCCTGCGGGATAAAGTTAAGCTTAAGTCAATAGCTAAGCGGGGAATACGATTAAGTATAAAATCAAAATCCGCCCTGTTAATAACTAAAATAGCGCAATCATTAGTAGTCTGGGCGGTTACCGAATGAGGCTCGTTGGTTAATAAAGAAATAATCCCAAAATATTTACCGCGATGCAGATATTCAAGGATCTTCTTATTGCCTTCACTGTCCTGAGTATAAATTACTACTCTTCCAGAAGCAAGACAGTAGAAATTATCTGGATTAGAATGCTCCTGATATATAACTTCTCCCTTTTTATATGAAATTATCCGGGAGCGTTCACTGATAAGCTTGCGTTCCTTCTTGGATATATCCGCAAACAGAGGAAATTCTTCGATAATTAAATCTTTATTTAGTAATTCCATGAATTATAACCTTCCGGTAGAACAGACTTCTGCGAATTTTCTAGCACTGGGCCTAATTGTACGCAAATACGTATCGTAATCAACGCTTATTAAACCAAAGCGAGGGGCAAAACCTTTGTCCCATTCAAAATTATCTATTAAAGACCAATAGATATAGCCTATCACATTAGCACCTTCGCTCATTGCCCGCTTTACGCTTAAAAGGTGCTCTTTAATAAAATCCCATCTTAAGTTATCGTCATCAGTACAAATTCCATTTTCCAAAATAAAGGCGGGGAGATTATACTTCTTTAACCCTGCTAAAATTCTATACAAGCCCTCTGGATAAATATCCCAACCTAGTGAATTCTTTTTACGCGGATCGTGATTCTTATTACAGGTATCCTTTATAAAATTCCCAATTCCCCAACCAGATAAATCTACCTGCTGCCGGCTATAATAATTAATCCCGATATAATCTAAGGCATGAAATTTAATTGATTTCTCAATAAAATCCAGATTATAAGATTTATTCCTTAAATAAACAGCGATTCTGTTTCTAGCGCTTTGCGTGCAGGGAACAAAAGCCTGCATATTCTGGGCAATGCTGACCATGGGCTGGGTTTTAAGTCTTTTATAAATGCTATGAATCAAATTATACGCTCCTATATGGGCTAATAAAAGGTTATCTGTTACTTTTCTTGTTTTTAAAATTGATTTTGTCATTGGAGGCCAAACGCCAAGAAAATAGGCATGATAAACATAAACCATAGGCTCATTTATGGTTACCCAGAAGCGTACATCAGCTGCCAAAGCCTCGACTATTTTCTCAGTAAAACGCAAAAAATACCCAACAGCCTTTCTATTATACCAGCCTCCCTTTTTAGCCAGCCAGGTAGGAATGGTAAAATGATGCAATGTTATTACCGGTTCTAAATTTCTTTCCTTTAATGCACGGATGACCTGCTTGTAATGCTCGATCTCTGAAAGAGAAAATTTACCTTCTTCCGGTTCAATACGGCCCCATTCAACAGAAAGACGGTGGCAATTGTGATTTAACTCACGAGCCAAGTTAAAATCTTCAATAAATAAATCGTAATGCCGGCAGGCCTCTGCGGAATGGTATTTTAATTTTCCGGATAACTCAAAGTCCCACCAATCACTAAACTTATTGTTGCCTTCGACTTGGTAAGCAGAAGTAGATGCACCCCAGAAGAAATTAGACGGAAAATTATTCATATTAATGTTATTATAGCATTAAAAAAATAAAAAATCCCAACTAAAATTTGTCGGGATTTCTTATTTTAAATCTTAAATTTTAAAAAAATATTTTATCTTGTTGTTTGAGCTACCGTTTCAGAAACTAAGTGCTTACTTAATGCCGCCCAAGTTTTAGGCCCTACCTTACCATCTGCTGGTAAATTATTTGCTTTTTGGAATTCAGCAATTGCCTTCTTACTCATAGGCCCAATCTTACCATCGATCTTTCCTTCATAAAATCCTGCATGTTTAAGCGCTGTCTGTATGTCTATATCTGAAGGCTTAAAAGGTCCTGTCGGAGGTAAAGTTCCTAATTTTGCAGCTTGAGTAGCGGAAGCTACAGGTGTAGTAGCTTTTACTTCTACTGGCTTGGTATCGTTGGTTACTGGAACAAAAGTCCCGGATGCATTCATAGTAGTTATAGTTTCCATAGACATCGGCTGCTGCATTTCTTCTAAAGACTGCTGCTTTTTACCGCAACCTAAGATATAAACAGTTAAAGCAAATACTAAGATTATAAAACCGAACTTCTTCATTCTCTTCACCTCCTTAAGGGTATGTTTAACTTAATTTTAACAAAATATTATGAAAAATCAAATAGAATTAGCTATATTTGCCTTATCTTTGGATAAACTAAATTTACGATTACAAAAAACAAAGCACAAATATATCCACCAATCATCACAGCAAAAGAGGCCCCGAATCTAGAAGCTAATAAACCTGCAATAAGATTCCCAAAAGGCATCATCCCGGCAAAAGTAATCATAAACAAACTCATCACCCGACCGCGGAATCTATCTTCAATATTTGTCTGTAAGATTGTATTGATCAGCGCCACTGCTGCAACGCTTGATGCACCTACAAAGAATAAACTTACCAAAGAAAATAAATAATTCTTAGATATCGCAAAGAATATCAAAGCTATAGCAAAAATAAAAGATGAGACCACTAAAAACTTTCCCTTATAATTAAAGTCCCCTAATCGCGCAAGTACCAAAGCACCTATTAATGCACCCAAACCTACGCTAGACATTAAAAGCCCTAGGCCTTTAACTCCTACCTTTAATATATCATTTGCAAAAACAGGCATAAGAATAATATGCGCAACACCAAACAAGCTTACAACCGCAACTATGGAAATTAAACCCAGGATTAAGCGGTTATCTTTTACAAATTTAAGCCCCTCAATTAAATCATTTAAAGGCCCTTGATTTCCGGGCTTAACCGGATTACGGTTTATATTAATAAATACAAGGGCTAAAATAACTGCCAAGAAACTTATCCCATTAATATAAAAACAGCCACTCATTCCTATTGTAGATACAAATATGGCGGCTATTGCCGGACCGATAACCCGCGAAGAATTAAAAGCAACAGAATTTAAAGCGATGGCGTTTGGCAGGTGAGTCTTTCCGACTAACTCTACTACCACTGCCTGGCGCGCAGGTGCATCAAAAGCCATAACAATGCCGTTTAAAACAGCAATAATCATGATCTGATTTGCAGTAATTAATTTCATCTGGGTGAATATCGCCAAAATAAAAGCCAAAATCATAAATGCAACTTGAGTAAAAATAAGAATATTCTTTTTATTTAAGCGATCGGCCAATACCCCGCCGAATAGAGAAAGGACAAAAACCGGAATAGTACTTAAAAAACCGACCACGCCCAGTAGAAATGAAGAATTGGTTATTTGAAAAATAAGCCAGCTTTGGGCAATCTGCTGAATCCATGTCCCGATTAAGGAAACAAGCATCCCAAACCAATAAATTCTAAAATTTCTTACTGTCAGAGATGAAAACATTAAATGAGCACATAAGTTACGAACACGATAGTGCGAGTAACTTATCTGTGCGAATTTATTCCGAAGCGTGCGATGAAAATTCTAAAAAGAATTTTCGAGCGTTTACGCAAGGAATGAACATATTCTTAAATGAGGCTACAACTTATGATTTTAAAACTGCCTCACGCCGGCAGCTAGGACAAAGTATTTTTATACGCGAAGCGCGGTTTAAAGGAACACCCTTGGCTTTTGTATTAAATCTTGTCTTTACAGCTAACCCAACACTTCTTAAATAAAAAAGCAATAACGAGGCATTAGAAAAAACTAAAGGTCCGAGTCTATTTGCTACCCAAGTATATTGGTCAAAAGGTATGATAGCCTCACCGCAGCATTCGCAAAGTATGAGCTCTTTTTCAATAGACTGTTTTAAATCCTGTCTTTTCTCAGTAGTAGCTAAATCAAATTCTCTGGAAAGCACAATTCCTTTTGAGGTAGGGCAATTTGCCTGACACTGTCCGCAGAAAATACAGATATCCCAATGGATAGTTAGTTTTCTCTTAGCAAAAGAATCTTTAAGCCTGTCCTCCACATCTATTGCTTTAGCCGGACAAACCTGGGCACAGGCAGTGCAACCAATGCAAGAATCTTCATAAAAATACGGCCTCCCGCGGAACCGCTCAAAAGGCTCATGCGTTTTTTTAGGAAAATGGGTAGTATAGGCCCTGGACATTAAAGACCTTAAAACCTCCCTTAATTCTCTTAATTTTGGATAACGCATATTTATTTCTTACGTTTTCTTAACCACTTCAAAGTAACTATAGCAACTAAAATATTGTAAATATCTAACCCCTCCAATGAGATAACTCGATAAAAACGGGTCATTAAAGGCATTTCTGGGATTGTTTTATAAAACTCCGTAGCCGGAAAACTTGGGGCGCTGTATCCTGACTCCCCTCCTACAAAAAAAACATCCTCCCTTACTTTCTTCTGACGCATAGAGTACCAAAGAATAAAACCTAAGATTAAAGATAGGCAAATGGTTAAAGATACTACTATGCTATTCCAGTTTCCAGTATAATCAAAAACAAAAGTAAAAGATGGAGCAATAAACTT
>Ga0247841_10011937_pt1 | contig 11423 bp, 9 predicted proteins | sample LaCruzMarch2015__2_FD_192410 | JGI IMG/M metagenome (GOLD analysis project Ga0247841, IMG submission 192410) | Freshwater microbial communities from meromictic Lake La Cruz, Castile-La Mancha, Spain - LaCruzMarch2015_18m | ecosystem: Environmental > Aquatic > Freshwater > Lake | place: Spain...
AAAATTAAAAAGAATAGAAGATTAGAAATAGTATATAAAAAAAATCTAATAATTTTATAAGTTTAATTTATTTATCTTTAATAAAATTTGTAATTTAAATAAACACATACAAACTTTAAAAAAAAAAGGAATTATAAATCCTTTTCTTTAAAAAAAATAAAAATGTATCCTTATATAGTTATATTTTAAAGTTTTTATATTATTTATAAATAATTTTAATATTAAATTATTTTTTTGTATAAATTAATTTAATAATTTTTATATATAAATAGCAATTGTACTTTATAATAAATGATAAAGTATAACTAGTAAAGGTAAATATTATTTATATATAATATTTAACTGCCGTAATTTTATAGTCTTCACTTTTGTGTTTAGACATTTAATATATAATTATGTATATATTAAAAAAATCTGCATTTTAAATCTTCAAGGGTGTAAATATAATATTTTTCTATCCAAATTCATATCTTAATGAATAATAAATCGTACATCATTTATACCCATAATTATTTCACTCATAATATATTTATAAAATAGTTTAATTTTATATATATATATTTATTTAATATTTTATTCAATAAGGCCAATAATAATTATTATAATAATAAGGATAAAAAGGATAATATGGATAAACAGAACTTGCAGGCCAATAAGTTCTCCAAGGAGCATAAACAGGAAAAATTACATCAGGATAATTATTTGTTCCACATCCCCCATCATTAACAATATTATTATTTAAATTTACATTAAGTGGGTTTGGTTTTAATTTGATTTTTACTTGTTCAAAAAATTCATTCTCAAATGGTTCATATTTTTGTGGAAGTATTATAGCACATATTAAAAAAATAATAAATAAAAAAATTATTTTGATAACACAATCAGTATTAAATTGAGACATTAATATTTTATATTATATAATTAATGAGTAAAAAAATTTTGATGTTTTAATAAATATATGTATATATTAAAATAAATTAAAAATTGATTTTTTAAATTAATAGTACAACTAACATAATAATTTTTTCACATGGAGTTTGAATTTCCAATTTATCCCTTTATATGGGATTATTCAGACATGTATAACTTAATTGAATACGAAACTAAAACTTTGGATTTAAGTCAGTTTGATGAAAATATTGGATTAATGTTAGATAAATTTCCAAATTCCAAAGTTGTGGAATTTAAACAAATAATTAAATCTAGAGAATCCGTAAAAAATTTAAATGTTCATACTTGGTATCTAAGTAAAAAAAAAATTTTTGAAACAATAGATGATAGAATAAAAATAATAACTGATTCAAGAGCAAAATTTAAATCTAATATTAATTGTTTTATTTTTGACCCAAATGATGTATTTGATAATTCAAAAATTGAAATCAGAGAAAATATGAATAAATTTTCTACTCTTTGTATTATAAAAAATAAAAAATCAATTATTCCTGAATTAATACCATCATTATATATTCATACACATAATATTAAAGGTATTTTTAGATTTAGTCCAAATGATAATAATAAAATATATATTAGAGATGGAATAATGGATGGAATTTTTTACATTCAAATGGATAAATTAATTGTAAAATTTATTTTTGAAATTTTATAGTAAGTATCATCATCATCTTTTATTGTATGAATTTATATAATTTTGTATTATTTTATATTATTTTATATAATTTCATACAATAAAAGTTTAGGGTTTTTATATTTTATTTGTTTTTTTTGTGTTTCGATATTTTATATATAATTATTGGGGATGGAGTATATTTGCGTATTAACTTTTATACAGTTTAAATTGAAAAAATTAAAAATAATAATTGGTCTTTAAAAATTGATGATTATTTAGAAAAAAAAGTAGATAAAAAATTGGAGATGGATGGATTAAATTAGGTGATATTTGTGAAATATTAAATAAATCAAAACATAAAGCAGGAGATGCTATTGAAAATGGTAAATATAATTTTTACACTTCAAGTAATATTATTAAAAAATCAGATTTTAATGATTATAAAAATGAATATATAATTATTAGTTCGGGATGTAATTGATCATTATTTTTAGATAAAAATTTCAGTTGTTCTGCAGACAATTTTATTTTAGATACAAAAAAAAATATAAAATTCATTTATTACTTTTTAAAAATAAATTTCATAGAACTTTATAAATTATACAAAGGAAATGGATTAAAACATTTATCACAAACTGATTTAAAAATTTTTTTAATTCCAAACATTCAATTATCCCACCAAGAAGATATCGTTAAATTTATCGATACTCAATTTGAATTGTATGATATATCTAAATTAAATAAACAAATTCCAATATTTGATTTATTAATAAAAAAAGAATATCAACTGGATGTAGAACTTTTTCATCTTTGCTACCGTCAAATGGCTGTAGAACAAGAATTGGAAAATATTAATAGAGATAAACAAGCTATATTTAGTTTAAATGTTTATTGTTTAGAAGCACAATTGATGAAATTAGGCGATATAGTTAATATTACTTCTGGAAAAGCAGTTAATGTTGTTAATCGTAAAGGTACAAAATATCCCTATTATGCTTCTAACGGAAATATTGGCTTTATTGATGAATATACTCATGATGGAGAAATGGTTATTTGTGCTCAAGATGGAACTATTGGTGCGACGCATTATTATAATGGTAAAATATGGGCAAGTAATCATGTTTGGATTTTAAAAAATAAAAATTATGACATCATTAAATTAACCTATTTATATCTATTTATGAAATATTTTGTAAATTATAAATTTTCAATAACAGGTAATGCTATGCCCAAATTAACAAAATTTAATGCTGAAAAATTAATTATTTTAGTTCCACCATTAGAAGTACAAGAAGAAATTGTTAAAAAAATAGAACAAGCAGAATCTGAAACTTCACATTATGCTATTTATTCAAAAGCAATACAGAAAGAATTAGATAATATTTCTCAAATGGTTAAAAATTTATGCTTGATGGATGAAATTAATTTAAAACAATTTGAAAATAATAATAATATATATGAAAATGATGAAGATATTGAAGATTATGGAGATAGTCAAAGTTTAAAATCAACAGATTCAGATAAATTATTTACTCATGAAAAGAAAGTTTCAAGAACAAAAAAACAAATTGAACCAGAATTTGAGAGCGATTTAGATGATGATATACCATTAAAAACAACTAAAACAACTAAATCCACTAAATCAGCCAGACTAAATGGACCTAAGTCAAAATCTGAAACAAAAACAAATTATAAAAGTGATACCAGTTTAGAAGATGATGAAATACAATTAGAAAAATTAGGAATATCTAAAATGGATTTAGTCAAATTAAAAAAATCAACAAAAGGTTGGATAACACATTGGTTTCATGAAATGACTGAAAAAATATTTACTAATGATGTAAATGGTAATTGGACAATAGGTAAAAAATATTTATATGATACATTAGAAAATGAAATTGAAGAAATTAAAACAAAAATTAATAAATCTTTGAAAGAAAGAAAAAAAAATAAATCCACTAAATCTAAAGTTATTTTTAAAGAAGTAAATAAAGAATTATAAGAATTATAAAAAGAATTATAATAGGACTTGAACATATAAAGTATTTATACTTTTTTTATTGGTTATTTAAATCATAAAACATATTTACTTTTATTAATATGATGTAACGAATATATGAAGCAATAACATTTTTTAATATGCAAATTTAAATTATTTACCGGTATCACTTTTAAATTTAATCATATCATTAAAATAAATATAGTCATAAAAATTTTAAATGATAAATTCTATTTAGCATATAATATAACTTTTATTGAAAATTTTAATTCAATTTGAAATTTTGATGACTATATATATATTTTATATTATTTTATTTAAAAGTGAAAACGGTAAATAATGTAAAATTGTATATAAAAAAGTGTAAATTTTTATATATTCTAGTCCTATTGATAATAAATGTAGAGTTTGAATTATCTTTAGATAATTTATTAACAAATGAATTATTTTTAGTGATTCTTGAAACAAAAAAATATATTGGTGTTAGAGTATATTTACAAATATACAAGTCCCATTAATATTTTTAATATAATAACTATCTAATTTAACAAGTTTATTAATAAATGCATTTTCAGAAATTTCTTTTTTAATATTAATAATAAAATTATAATTAGAACTTCTATGTGTTTGATTAATAGAAGAATTAAAATGCAACATTTAAAAAAACTAATAAATCAACTATATGATTATATATTTCTTCATTTTTAATAAATAATCTTTCAAAATTATTACTCATTTAAATTAACATTAGAAATTTATATAAAAATTCTTTTTATATAAATTACAAAAAAAAGTAGTAAAGAAAATAACTTCTTAAGTGTTGAGCACTGTATTTAAATTCAATAATAAATTATTTTTATTAATGACATATACACTTTTTAATATATAGTTTATTATATATACTTTTTATAATTATATGTTTTAAATATACTTTTTATAATTATATGTTTTAAATACACTTTTATTATTAAATACTCTATATATTAACTTTTTTTATTTAATATATATTATTGAAAAATTGAAAAATTGAAAAATAATTATTAATAGAAGTTAATATACATATATATAAATTTGAATTTCAATGAGTCAATTTATTGATAATACTCAAGATCATAGATATTCTAGACAATCCTATAGTATAGGTAAAGATGTACAAACTAAATTATCAAATGCTTCAATTTTGATCATTGGATATAATACTTTAGCACAAGAAATTATTAGAAATTTAGCATTGGTTGGTGTATCTAAAATACATATATTTGTAAATGAAAAAATATTAAAACAAAATATTAGTACTAGTGGTTTATATTATCCAATCATAAATAATACAATTCCTCTTGATGATTTAAGGAAATTAAATCCAACAATACAAATTGAATGTGTTGATATTTTAGATGAAGATAATGAATTAGATAAGAAAAAAATTATATCAAATTATAATTTAGTAATTTTAACAAACAGTATAATTGGTGATGGTATGGATATAAACCGTCTTACACATAAATTTGGTATTCCATTTATAATGTGTGGTACATATGGGTTAATGGGTTATGTTTTTAATGATTTGGGTGAAAAATTTAATATTACTGATTTAGATGGTGAAACATCTGAACCATTAATTTTAGAATCTATTGATAACAGATTATTTAAATTTAAGGATGAACATAAATTATCTCAAGGTGATACAATTATTGTTGAAAATTTAGAAGGTGATAAAACTGAATTAGTGATTCATAGAAAAAAATCACCTCTTGTCGTAGAATTAAATGAAACACCGTCGCAAAATAAAAATGATCATCAAAAAATTTTAAGAAAAAAAATATCACAAACATTTAACTTTGAATCATTGAAAAAAAATATTGATAATCCAACACATATCGTTTCAGATTGGTCTGTTGGTATGGATAGAAGTATTTTACTACATAAACTTCATTTAGCAATGGATAAATATTTGAATGATTTTGGAGAATTACCAAAACCATGGTCAATTCCTGATTGGGAAATTTTTAACGATAAATATTTATTAAAAACTAATAATACTTTAACAGAAAATGAAAATTTTATTGCTAAAAAATTTTGTTTTACATTAAGAGGAGATGTATTACCTGTTTGTTCTATAATTGGAGGAATAGTTTCACATGAAGTATTTAAAGTTTTGGCACATAAATATATTCCTATTCAACAATGGTATTATATGGATTATTTGGATTTAATTTCTGATTCAGAAATTCAAACACATACTGATTATACTTGTAGAAATTATAAAACTAAAACCAAATATGATGGATTAGTAAATGTATTTGGAAAGAGATTTTTAGAAACAATTCAAAATACAACCCCGTTTGTTGTTGGTTCAGGGGCAATTGGTTGCGAATTAGTTAAAAATTTAGGTATGATGGGTGTAAAAAGAGTTTATCTTACTGATCCAGATCATATTGAAAAATCAAATCTTTCAAGACAATTTCTTTTTTCAGATTCTGATATAAGACAATCTAAATCAATGACAGCAAGTAAAAAAATTAAATTAATGAATCCTGATGTTGAGGTTATTGGATTAGAGCAAAAAATGTGTCCTGAAACAGAAAATTATTTCAATTCAGAATTTCATTTAAAGATTGATATTTATCTGAATGCTTTGGATAATGTAGATGCTAGAATTTATATGGATAGTCAGGCAATTAAATATTCTAAACCTCTTATTGATTCTGGAACTATGGGATCAAAGGGTAATGTTCAAGTAATTATACCACACTTAACTGAATCTTATTCCAGTTCCAAAGACCCAGATGAAAAAGCAGGTATTCCTATATGTACTATCAAAGCATTTCCATATAGACCTGAACATACTATTCAATGGGCAAGAGAATTATTTGAAACTGAATTTAATTTAATCCCATCTCTAATAACCAAATATAAAAATTTAAATGAATTAAATAAAATAAATGATGCTGATTCAAAACAATTGCTTAAACAATTGTACAAGTATTCTAATTTTGAACTAACACCAAAATGTTTTAATTCAATATTAGAAACAGTGTGGAGAGAAAATTTTTATGATAATATAACGGAGATTATTTCAAAATATTCCAAACAAGAAAATAAAGAAGAATTGGGTGATAAAAAATTACCCAAATATTTAATCGAAAGTGAGTGTGAAAATATATACAAAATTGAATTTAACAAATATGGATATAAATTACTTAATCAAACGTTTGGTTCAAATATTGAATTTCATGATACTAATATTGATTTAAATACAAATTCATCATATTCAATTCCGTTTAATTATAAATTGGATGAATTAGATTCAGAAAAAATAATTAATATAATTAGTCCAATAATTAATTCATCTCTTAATCCTTCACCTATAGAATTTGAAAAAGATGATGACGAATTGGGACATGTTCAATGGATATCATTATGTTCCAATATGAGAAACTTTCAATATTCAATTCCACAAACTGATTTATGGGAAGTTAGAAAAATTGCCGGAAATATTATTCCAGCATTGATTACAACTACATCACTTATTTCCGGTTTTCAGATACTTGAATTTATTCGTGTACTCAAATTATATAAATCCGACAAATATTTGAATAAAGAATCACATAAAGATATTGATATGTATAAAAATAGATTTGTTAATCTAAATATAAATTATTGTGATGGTATTAATCCTTCGCCATTCGTCAATTATAAATTAGAGGATGAAAAAAATATATCTATTTGGACAAATTTTAAAACATCACATATCAACACTGACCAAATTATTAATCAAATTGAGTCTGAGACCAAAAAGAAAATTGAATTTATGACACAAGGTAATAAAACTGTTTATGATGGTGATGATATTTGTATCGATAAAATTGATATTGGGAATAAAACTGATATACTTATTTTATTAGAAGATATACCTATTGGAATACCATTAATGTTTTCACTTTAATAAATATCTTTTTTTAATCAATAATATTTTTACATAAAACAATTATCACTAATAATATTAAAATTGTTGTTATATTTATTTTATAATTAAAAAAATAATTACAAATAAATATTATTGTAGCAACTACACATAATAATACAAGCAATGTATAAAAAATATTTGAATCAATCAAAGTGTCTGAATTGTTTTGAATTTCATTTTTATTGACAATATAATATTGTTTTGCCATTTGTGGTATTTGTATTATATTTTAAATATACATTATATTATTTTTTTATTTTACTAAATTATATAAATGTCACAAAAAATTTCAATTATTTTAACTAGAGCAAATTGGTGCCCTCATTGTCAACATTTTGAACCTATTTTTGAAAATGCTAAAAAATTATGTAAAAAACATGATTATTTAAAAGATTTTGAAATTGGATTTGAAGATTATGATCTTGCTAATGATGATGTTAGAAATACTTTTATGCTTAATCATAATGATATTACAGATAAAATACAAGGTTATCCAACTGTTTTTGTTAATTTGAAGAATAAAACTTCTAAACAAAATGATTACTTTACCATTGAACATACTATTATAGATAATGATGAAAAAATTGATGAATCAAAACAGATTGAACAAGCTGCAATGAATTTTTTAATTAATATCACTAATGGATTAAAAAGTTTTAATTCAGAAAATAAAGTATTATTTATTCAAAAAGGTGGTAATAATTTCTACACAACAAATAGAGAAAATAAATTTGATCAATGTGTTATTGGAGGTAGTTTAATAGATTTTAAAAACAAAGATATATATAAACAAAAATATCTTAAATATAAATCTAAATATATTGAACTTAAAAATTCAATTAATAAAATTTAATTATACAATATAAATTATTTTATTTTATTAGTATATATGTTTTCAAAAATAATTATTTGTATTCTAATTATAATCATATTGATACTCATATTTGATTATTTTCAAATTGGACATGGAATTGAAAATTTTATTATCAACAATGCTGTTAATACAATTGGGAAAAATAAACAACAGTCAAAACCTGATGCTAATAAAAATTTCTCAAATTCAAATAAATTAAGTACTCAACAAATTGCTCAAATTGACAATAGAATATTATTTGATAATAAAGATTATAATGAAAATTTATCTATTGATAACAAGGATAATAAATATTATTATAATGATATGATTGACCAATCTAATATCAATGAAACAGCATTTAATGTAGTTTATTCTATTGATCCTATTGATTATGCAGACGTTGAAACAGGCACCTCCAAATGTAATAAAAATTGTAAAGGTATCTGTTTTGAAAATGGATATGATGGTATTGCTACTTGTTATCCAACACAACCACAAACATTTGACTGGGGTACTTTTTATAAAAATCCAGAATTTACTTATGGATACAATGCTTATGGTCCTGAAAATCTACCTCAATAAAATTATTTTAATATAATTCAATTTATTCAAAAACATTTTTGAATAAATTATTTTTTTATATTATCAGTATATAATATATTATAAATGAATTTTTATAGTTTAGATGGTTCTAAAATTGATTCTAATAATCTATTTGAAAGTAAACAAATATACGAGAGATTTGATAACACTCAAAATAAATTAAAATCATTGGATGATGCTATTGATGATAGTGAAGAATTTGCTAGTGTACCGACAACTAAGTCTAATGCTACAGATAATAATTTCCAATGTTCTGATGGTTATAATGTTAAAGGTACTACTCTCAATAAAGATTATAATAATGTTAGTTTAGCAGATTGTAAAAATATGTGTACTACATCGGGTACTGATTGTATTGGTTTTAATTATGATAATTCTAAAAAAGTTTGTACTCTTAAAAAAGATGCTTCTTCTCTTGTGAATGCTAATTCTTCTTCAACTTTATGTATTAAAAAATCTGCAGGTAATGCTAATTGTAAAGTTAATAATAATCCAACTGTTGATAATACTATTAAAGCATTTAATGAACTTGATTCTATTTTTAATAATCAAACTCAACCCAAATATAATCAAACTAGTAATATGCCTACAGGTAATATGTCTACAAGTAATAGGTCTACAAGTAATATGCAAACAGGAACCGTTCCTTCTGGTATGAATACATCAAATGAATATCCGTTACCAATACCTTCAATTACTGTTAATAAAGACATACAAATGGAAATGGATACAGAAACAAATTCAAACAGTTCAACAAATAAAAATAAACCAAATATGGGTAATAGTCCATCAGGTGTTTATGTTGATTTAGATTGTTTCATGAAAAATATTAATGTACTCCAAAATCATACTGATAATATGATGATTGATTTATCTCTTCTATTATCTAATATTAAAACTTGTTCATATGTAAAAAAAACATCAGTAGATTCTAAAGTTTCTCCAGGTAAAATGAATACTACACAATTGGTAGAACAAATTATATCCAAAATTAATATTCCTGAACCTGATGTTGTTAAATTAAAAAATATTAAAGCAGATATATTAGTCACTGAACCTAATTCAAATTCTCCTCCTCAATTATTAGAAGTTTCAAAAGAACCTTTTGAATCCAACACACAATCAAAAACAACAAAATCTTACAATTGGAGTTATCAAGATTTGGTAATAGTTGTAATTTTAGTAATTTTAATTTATTTATTGATTTTTAGAGAATAAATTTTATATTATAAATTATAATTAAAAAATCATACTTTGTTAATGTATTCATTGAATTTTTATATTACTTATGATATCAACACATGTAAAACATAATCTATTATATAATTGATGAAAAGAATCTTTGAGAATTATTGTTTTATCCTGAATGATTTCATCAATTGTTTCTGAATTAAATTCTTAATAACTAAAACAACCAAAATCACAACACATATTATTTTTATTTTTCATAATTCCATTTTTTTTAAAAAAATGTGTAATAACATCTAATATTATTTGATTCAATATATTTTTCATATTTGAAATACGATTAAAGGAACATTGGGTTGTTTGTTCAATATCTAATGGTTATGGTGGAATATCAAAATCAACATTTATACTTCTGATAATTATTTCATTTGTTCCTGGACAAATAATGTTTCTAATCCTCCTATTCAACGATACCTTAAGTTTTTGTTTATTATGAGAACTCACATAAATAATTTTCTTTTTATATTAAAAAGTATTACCAAATAAATTTAGTATAATAAAAGGTAAATTTGTAAATTCAGTTTGTTCCTTAAGTTTTTCTAATTTGTTAGTTATTTCAGAAACTGAATTAGTTGCGTAAAAATTACAAAATCAATAATAAATTATTTTTTACATCCATTATCTGGAAAAATGAATGAATTGTATAGTAGAAATTTTATTATAACATAATTTATTACATTCAATAAATGTCCTATCTGATTGAACAAAATCATCTACAATAAAAACTTCTATTTTATCTAATATAATATTTACCTTTGTGTGTAATACTTTTTAAAATTTTAAAAAGTATTATTATAAATTAAATGAAAAACAATATTAATAATTTAATTGTAAATTCTATATACAATAATATTAAAAATAATTATAAATCATTGTTTAACACCTATCAATTTAAAACAAAAAATCAAAAATATAAATTTCAATTTATATTAAAGGCTTGTGTTCATTTTATTTCAATTTCATGTAGTTATAAAAATTTTATTTATTTTAATCTTAATCAAAATACTTGAATATAAAAATTTTATGAAATTAAATAAATTTAAAATTTTTGAATCAACATACAAAGATTTACTTAATGAATACTTATCTAAATCTAAAAATAAAATTAAACAAATATGTACTAATACTTCTACTTTTTATAATAAATATAATATTGATAATGTTGAAAGAAATAAATATT
>Ga0247841_10011938_pt1 | contig 11423 bp, 11 predicted proteins | sample LaCruzMarch2015__2_FD_192410 | JGI IMG/M metagenome (GOLD analysis project Ga0247841, IMG submission 192410) | Freshwater microbial communities from meromictic Lake La Cruz, Castile-La Mancha, Spain - LaCruzMarch2015_18m | ecosystem: Environmental > Aquatic > Freshwater > Lake | place: Spain...
GGGGGCGGATGGGATGGGGATCCCTGTGGGGAAACTGATGCTTTATACCGGTTGTGCCGGGATCCATCCGGATTATTGTTTACCAGTGGTGCTTGATGTTGGGACCAACAGCGAAGTCCGGTTGAAAGATCCCCGCTATATCGGGATGCAGCAACGCCGTTTACGAGGCAAGGAATATGAGGACCTTATCGAAGAATTTGTGGCCGCCGCCGGAGAAGTGTTCCCCCATGTTCTGATCCAGTTCGAGGATTTCGCCAACGAAAACGCTTTTCACCTTTTACAAAAATATCGGGATCGTATCTGTGCATTTAATGATGATATCCAGGGTACCGCAAGTGTGGCGCTGGCCGGGTTTTATTCCGCGGTAAAGCTTCAGGGGGGGGGATTGAAGGAGCAGAAGATCCTTTTCGTTGGTGCGGGAGAAGCGGGACTCGGAACCGGTAATTTGGTGGTCGGAGCCATGATGAAAGAAGGTCTCGCCGAACAGGAAGCCCGCAGGCGTTGTTTTTTTGTTGATTCCAAAGGACTTGTGGTGTCGAGCCGCACGGATCTGGACGATCGCAAGCGGGCTTTTGCGGCTGACGGGCCGGGTGCGCCGGATTGTTTGAGTTCGGTGGAACTTGTAAAGCCGACCATGATCCTCGGAGCATCAGGAAAACCAGGGACTTTCACGAAAGAAGTTCTGGAAGCGATGGCCAGGATCAATAAGCGGCCTATTATTTTCGCGATGTCCAACCCTACGAGCCATTCCGAATGCACGGCAGAACAGGCTTATTCTTTCACTCAAGGGCGAGCTATTTTCGCGAGCGGCAGTCCGTTCCCTCCGGTAAATTACCAGGGGAAAGTGTTCGTGCCGGGGCAGAGCAATAATGCCTATATTTTCCCTGGGGTGGGATTGGGAGTTACGGCATGCCGCGTCAAACGTGTGACCGATGAAATGTTTTTTGTCGCCGCGAAAACACTGGCTGAAAAAGTAACAAAAGAGGATCTTGAGAAAGGCTGTATTTATCCGCCGCTCAAGGATGTTCGCAAGGTTTCGCTCGCGATTGCGGAGGCGGTTGCTTCGGTTGCCTACCGTGAAGGACTTGCAGCCCTCCCCAGGCCCAAGGATCTTCGGGCCTTTCTTGAAAGTCAAATGTATGAACCGGTTTATGAGAACTATGTCGCATGATTTTTACGCTCAACGGTAAACAGGAATCACTCGAACGACCTTTAAACCTTGATGCGCTCGTTGCAGCAAAGGGGTTGTGTCCTGATAAGATCGTGATCGAACACAACTTCAACATCATATCCAAAGAAGATTGGGCCAAGATCGTGCTCAAGGATCAGGACATGATTGAGATCATCAGTTTTGTCGGAGGCGGATGACTATGGAAGATCTTTTGACGCTCGGCGGATGTTCGATCAAAAGTCGGCTTCTGATCGGGACCGGGAAATTCTCCAGCTATCCGTTGATGAAAAAAACTCTTGAAGCCGCTCAGCCGGACATTGTGACCGTAGCGCTTCGGCGTGTCGATGCCGGTTCCAATGCCGATAATATTCTGGAATATATCCCGAAAGCCTGCATCCTGATGGCGAATACTTCCGGTGCGAGAAACGCAGGCGAGGCGGTACGCATTGCGCATTTGGCCAAGGCAAGCGGGTCTGGGGATTGGATCAAGATCGAAGTGGTGCAGGACAATAAATATCTTTTACCGGATAATCTTGAAACGCTGAAAGCCGTGGAAATTCTCGCCAAAGAAAGATTTATCGTGCTTCCTTATATGAGTCCGGATCTTTCCATGGCCAAGCGCATGGCGGATGCCGGTGCAGCTGCGGTCATGCCCCTCGGAGCTCCCATTGGCAGTAACCGCGGCGTGAAGACCCGGGAACTTGTGGAAATTCTGGTACGTGAGATCAAGATCCCCGTGATCGTGGACGCGGGTCTGGGCAGTCCCTCGGATGCCTGCGAGTGTATGGAGATGGGTTGCGCGGCGGTACTTGTAAATACGGCGATCGCGATCGCGCGGGATCCTGTGACCATGGCAAAAGCATTCAAGGATGCCGTGAGCGCAGGTCGTGCGGCTTTTCTTGCCGGACTTGCCTCCTTGGGGAGCGAGGCAAGCGCCTCTTCGCCCCTGACCGGTTTTCTCCGGAATGAAACACACTGAGAATGAGTTACTACGATATTCTTCTGAAATATAAGAGTCTTCCGTTCGAAAAGATCTTTCGCGAACTCTCAGCCCAAGAAATTGAGCGCTCGATTGGCTCAGAGGTCCAGGATCCCGAGAGGTTTCTCGCGTTCCTTTCTCCGGCCGCTGAAGAATTTCTGGAGCCCATGGCGCAAAAAGCGCATGCTTTGACCCTCCAGCATTTCGGCAGGGCCCTTCAGATCTACACTCCTATGTATCTTTCGAATTATTGTGAGAATGAATGCGCCTACTGTGGTTTCAACGCTTCGAACAAGATGCCCAGGCGGACGCTGACTTTGGATGAAGTGGAAAAAGAGGCCGCGTTCATTGCTTCGACAGGGATCGAGCACCTGCTTATTTTGACGGGGGATTCGAGGGAAAAAAGTCCGCCAGCTTATATCAAGGAATGCCTCAATGTATTAAAAAAATATTTCAGCTCCATTTCTGCCGAGATCTATGCGCTTACGGAAGAAGAATACGCAGATCTCGCGCGCTCGGGCATTGATGGATTGACCTTGTATCAGGAGACCTATGATGAAACGGTCTACGAACGAGTGCACCGGGTTGGGCCTAAAAGGGACTTTCGCTTCCGGCTGGACGCGCCGGAACGTGCCGCGCGAAGCGGAATGAGAAGTGTAAACGTCGGAGCTCTTTTGGGGCTGAACGATTGGCGAAAAGAGGTTTTCCTGATGGGGCTTCACGCGCAGTATTTACAGGACCATTACGGAGAAGTCGAGACCGGAGCTTCACTTCCGCGTTTGAGGCCGCACGCCGGGGATTTCAAAGAGGTGACGAAAGTAAGCGACAAGAATATCGCGCAGATTCTCATAGCCTTAAGGCTTTTTATGCCACGGCTCGGGATCTCGCTTTCGACGCGGGAAAGTGCACACTTGCGCGAGAATCTTTTACCTCTCGGGATCACACGCATATCGGCAGGTTCCACAACGCGCGTCGGAGGCCACACGATCGGATCGCCGGAAGAACTGAATACCCCTCAGTTCGAGATCTCGGACTCCCGGAATGTCGAAGAGATGAAAGCGATGCTTGTTGCCAAAGGATATCAACCCGTTTTGAAAGACTGGATGCAGCTCTGATACCGCATGACATTTAAATTTTAGGGGTATGCGGTATAGTACTGTTAACCCCTAAAATCAAATGGAGAACAGTACTGATGGACGCATTTCGGCAAGACCTTATCAAAAAACTCGGCGAAACGAGACTCGCAAAGATCGAAAAAACGAAGATCGGGATCGCCGGCGCCGGCGGCCTGGGTTCCAATTGCGCGGCATGTCTTGTTCGAGTGGGATTTAAACATTTCACGATCGCAGATTTTGATGTGGTGGATGCCGCGAACCTGGACCGGCAATTTTATTTTGAGGACCAGGTCGGAATGAAGAAAATCGAAGCTTTGCAGATAAATCTCCTCAGGATCAATCCTCGTCTGGAGCTTCAAATGTTGCCCATAAAACTGGACCCCCCCAATATCCCGGAAATATTTCGTGACTGTAGTATCGTGGTGGAGTGCCTGGACCGGGCCGAGGCGAAGAGTATGCTCGTTTCCACGCTGCTTTCTTCAGACAAATTGATCGTTTCGGCCTCCGGGCTTGGAGGATATGGTTCCAGCGATGATATAAGAATCCGTAAGTTGAAACCCAATCTTGTTTTGATCGGAGATCTTGCCTCCGATATCGAGAGATCTCCGGCATTGTCGCCGCGGGTCAGTATTGCCGCGGCCAAGCAGGCGGATGTCGTGCTTGAATTCGTGGCCGGAAAGTAGTCTGTGAAAGATCTTTTGCAGGCGCAGATCTTTTCCGGTTTTCCTTCCTGGAGATCCATGGCTTACCAGGGTGAACGGACACCTAAGCTCCTCAAGTTTGAAGTGGCCGTCGGCGAAGAAGGTCCGAGGCTCCTTTATCTTGCCTCGATCATCTCGAAAGAAGAAAAGATGGCGTGGCAATCATTCCAGGATGTTTTACAGCACACAATGGGCTTCGCACAAAATAATATGCGGGGGTTCTTCGGGTTCGATGCCCTTTCCGTGGATATCCATAATGGAATGCAGAATTTCGACCCCAAGGCGCTCAGCCAGCTCATCATCAATCACTCCAAAAATCTCGGCCCGGATCAAAAAGTGCTTATCCGTTACGGACAGCTTTTTGCTCTTCTGCATTACCGCGCGCCGGCGGAGTGGGGGAAGATCGAAGTGAAAACTCATGTGGAATTCTTCAGCCAGGCATCAGCTTCTCCGGAAGTGACCGAAGCCAGCGTGAAAGCTGCTTTAATGGGTTCTGGAGCAAAGAATAAAAACTCATCGGGTGATCAGCTGGATCTTTTTCTAAAGAAACTTCTGAAGGAGAGCGGCGGGGAGCCCCACGCGATCTATCTCGTGCATGATTTGAGCGTTCATCCCGTTTGGGATCCTGCCAACGAGGTTCAGCAGCAAAGAGTGCGTGCCTGGCTCGAAAAGGAACGGCAGGCGAGGCAAGGAGTTCTTCCTGAAATTTATCTCTGTCATGCATCCCATAAAATCTGCTTGTCCCTTTTGGATTAACTCCGGGCAAACTGTTTTTATATAACCGGAAAGATCTTTTTGAAGGGAGTAGGAAGAGGAGATTTGAAAGTTTTGAGCTCTCCGGTGATAGGGTGAGGGAACGAAAGGAAACAGGCGTGCAGCGCCAGGCGGCGGAACGGATCGGATTTGGCACCGTATTTTTCATCGCCCATGATGGGGCACCCGAGGCCGGATAAATGGACGCGGATCTGGTTCTTGCGGCCGGTCTCGAGGCTAACCTCCAGAAGTGCGTAACCGCCGTTCTTACGGAGTACACGGTAATGTGTGACGGCACGCTGGGCTTCGGGATGGTTCTTTGAAACGGTATAGATCCGTTTAAAATCGTCTTCCCTGAGATAATTCTCGATGGTCCCTGATAGTTCCTTCGGAGTACCTTCCGTGATCGCGTAATACTTTTTGGTCACAAGTTCCCAATGGCTTTGCAGGCCGCGCTTTGCAGCGTCATTTTTCGCAAAAACGATCAATCCCGACGCGTCCCGGTCCAGGCGGTGCACGATATAAACGCGCCCGCTGCTGTCTTTTGTTTTTGCCTTCTCATATTCATTGAGCATGAAATAAAGCGTCGCAACTTTTTCACGTTCTGTCCCCATAGTAAGGAGCCCCTCAGGTTTTTCCACCACGAGGAGGTCGTTATCTTCAAAGACGATCTTCAGGCCGAGCTCGGTTTTGGACCTTTCGATGTTGGCACGTTCCTTGCCCAAGATCTCAACCTTGTCGCCGGGCTTGAGGGGATGCTTGTACCAGGTGATCTCGCGGCCATTGACGTGAACAGAGCCGAATTTGAGGATCTGCTTGATCTTGGTTTTCTTGAGGTCTTTAAGGGCGGTAAAGAGGAAATCCTGAAGCAGCGTTTTTTCCGTGACCGGGAGGATCCGCACTTTTATCCGAGAATTCGGGTGATGAAGAAGCTCGGGAAAACACCCAATGCCAGAACGCCGAGGAAGAGGATCCAAAGAGCGGTTGTTAGGGATTTGGAAGGGGCGGGGAAAGCAGGACCTGTGGCCGGCGTAAGATACATGAGCCGAATGACCCGAAAGTAATAATAAGCCGCGATAGCACTGTTAATGGCTGCGACGACTGCCAGCATAATGAAATTTCCCTGAATGGCGGCTGCGAATACATAATATTTCCCGATAAAACCCGCAAGCGGCGGAAGACCGGCAAGAGAGAGAAGAAAGACCGTGAACATGGCCGCGGCTGTGGGAGAGCGCTTGGAAAGTCCGGCGTAGGCGTCCAGCGAATCGCTTTGAGTTTCACCCCCGACGAACAGAACGACCGTGAATGCGCCGAGATTCGTTAAAAGATAAGCGAGTAAATAAATCAAAATGGCGTCTCGTCCGAGAAGGGAAAACACGGCAAGTCCCATGAGAATATATCCTGCCTGCGCGATCGAGGAATATGCCAGGAACCGTTTGATATTTGATTGAGAGATCGCGGTAATGTTGCCGAGGGTCATGGTCAGGATGGACAGGATCACAAGCACGGGACTCCAGACATTTGTGAAATGCCCGAAGGCCGTCACCAGAACGCGTGCCAAAACCGCGAAACCAAGCGCTTTGGGGGCAACCGTAAGGAAGGCCGTGACAGGTGTCGGTGCGCCTTCGTAAACGTCCGGCGCCCACATGTGGAAAGGTGCCATGGAGATCTTGAAACCCAGCCCGACGAAAAAGAAAAGAACGGCCATGATGGCTAGAGGTTTAAAAGGAGCGTAAAAAAGGGCGTTCCCGATAACTGAAAGATCAAGCGATCCGGAAACGCCATAGAGGAACGACATGCCGTAAAGCATAACAGCGGAACATACGCTTCCAAAGAGAAGGTACTTGATGGCCGCTTCCTTGGATTTGGGATCATTTTTCAGGAATCCGACAAGGAGGTACGAAAGCATAGAGACGAATTCGACGGCGAGGAAGATCATCAGAAGATTATTCGCTGTCGCGACCAGGATAAGGGCGAAGGCCATGAAAAGGAAAAGGCCGTAGAACTCTCCGGCGTAGCGTTTTTTGAGCGGGGCATAGCTAAGCGAGATCAGGATCGTCACGCCGACGGCGCCAAGCGCGAGGTAACGGAAAAAATGCGCGAAGGCGTCCAGATGAAAAAACCCGAAGAAGAGAGGAAGTGACTGGGTTGGGGGTTTGACAAGGCATAACGCAAGTACGATCACAAGAAGTGAGAATTCCCCCACGAGTTTTTTCTGCTTTATAAAAAAATCCAGTGTGAGCGCCGCAAACGCGCCGCCCAACAGGACCAACTCCGGGATAAAATATTTTAAACTTTCAATGGCGTTCATTTTGCGCCTCTCGAAAAAATTCAGATTTCATAAGTCCTAAACCTTTATCGCTTTAAGTAGACCGTCAAGCGTTGGGATCATGTAATCCAGGATGATCCGGGGATAAACGCCGATTCCGAGGATGAGGATCATGAGCGGGACAAGCGTAAGGACCTCTGGGGTCTTGATATCGGACAGCCCGGCCCACTTCGGATTAAGTTTCCCGAGCAGGACGCGCTGGACCATGTAAAGAAGATACGCTGCGGCAAGGATGATCCCGATCGTTGAAAGCCCGGTCACGACTTTGGAATATTGATACGAACCCAAGAGAGCGAGAAATTCGCTGATAAATCCGGAAAGACCCGGAAGGCCGAGCGAGGCGAGCGCAAAAAAGGTCAGGATGCCCGCGTAGGACGGCATCTTGGCGCCGAGTCCGCCGAAATCATTCAAATCGCGGGTGTGAGCACGGTCATAAAGGACGCCCACCAGCAAGAAGAGCCCGCCTGTGATAGTGCCGTGCGTGAACATCTGGAGCATGGCCCCGCGGAAACCGTTCGCGTTCAAGGCCGCAAGTCCGAGCAGAACAAAACCCATGTGACTGACGCTTGAGTAAGCGACCATTTTTTTGAAATCTGTTTGCGCAAGCGCTACAAATCCGCCGTAGATGATACCGAGGATGGCCAAGACCGCCATGGCGGGTTGGAACCAGTGCGTGGCCTCCGGGAAAAGAGGATAGCTGAAGCGTAAAAATCCGTAGGTACCCATCTTCAGGAGGACGCCCGCGAGGATCACACTGATCGGTGTAGGGGCTTCCACGTGCGCATCAGGAAGCCAGGTATGGAACGGGAAGATCGGTACCTTGATCGCAAATCCGAGGAAGAACGCCATAAAAACGACCTGTTGGAAGAGGAGACTGCGGGGCATTCCGACGAGTTGTGTCATGTCGAACGTGTGCGGCTCAGCGGCGAAGTAAACACCAAGGATCCCGAGGAGCATAAAGAGACTGCCCGCGAGTGTATAGAGGAAGAACTTGATCGCGGCGTATTCACGGCGCGGTCCGCCCCAGATCCCGATCAAAAAATACATCGGAACGAGGACCACTTCCCAGAGCACATAAAAAAGAAAAAGGTCGAGTGCGAGGAACGTCCCCATCATGCCGGTCTCAAGCAAGAGGTACAGGAAATAATATTCTTTTTCACGCCCTTCTTTAACGCGAACATGAGGAAAAGATGCGAGACACGCGACAAGCGAAATGATCGCGGTGAGGAATACCATGGGAAAACTGATCCCGTCCGTCCCGAGAAGATACTGAACGCCGAACTGCGGGATCCAGGAGGCGCGTTCCACCATTTGGAATCCGGCTTGAGCGGTCTGGAAGATCGTAAGAGCGTAACAAGTGAGCGCCATTACGATACCGGTGGTCAGAAGCGCGACCCATTTGATCCAGTGGGTCACGCTTTTCGGTACGAAAAGCACAACCACCGCGCCGATAAGCGGTGTGAAAACGATCCAGGATAGAATATGAGATGTCATAAAGACTCCTTTTGAGTACTAAGTCAATTTTAGTTCAAAAACAAGAAAAGCGAGAACGCTTAGAAAAACAATGAGCAGATAATTCTGAATAAAACCTGTCTGGATACGCTTCGTGATCGAATTCAGAAAATAAACAGCAGTCCCCATAAAATTTACGGCTCCATCCACGATGTATTTGTCGATCCAATTCTTGATCTCGCTCAAGAACATCGTGGCGCGTCCCGTGTTGTTCACGGTGCCGTCGATTACAGTTTCGTCAAAGCCAAACAATCTCCGGGAAAGCGCCAGAAAGGGTTTTACGATATAAGCGGAATAGAACTCGTCGAAATAGAATTTATTGAAAGAAAAACGGTAAAAGGTGGGGAAGCTTTTTGCAACGGCTGCGGCCCAATGTTTCTGTTTAAGATAAATAACGCCTGCGAGCGTGATCCCGAGGACTGCGACAGCGATCGAGCAGGTCATGACAAAGCTGGAGGGATCATATTCCGGGTAATGGGCCATGTGCGCCATGAATTTCTGGAACCAGTGATGCATCAAAGGTGAGCCGGGGATACCGATCACGATCGATCCGATCGCAAGGCACCAAAGCGGCACGGTCATGAGGGACGGAGATTCATGCGCGTGGACCTGATCATTTCTGGCGGAGCCAAAAAATGTCAGGAAAATAAGACGGAACATGTAAAAGGCCGTCATGAACGCCGTGAGGAGAAGGACGCTGAAGACCAGGAAATTGCCGGACCCAAAAGCCGTAAGCAGGATCTCGTCTTTGGACCAGAACCCGGAAAGCGGCGGGACACCGGAAAGCGCGAGCGCCGCGATGATAAACGTGACGGCTGTTTGCGGCATTTTCTTGAAAAGTCCGCCCATTTCGCGGATATCCTGAACATGCGCGCCATGGATCACGCTGCCGGCGCCGAGGAAAAGCAGGGCCTTGAAAAAAGCGTGCGTGATGAGATGAAAGGTTCCGGCCCCCAGTCCCGAAAGCCCCATGGCGGTGACCATGTAACCGAGTTGTGAGATCGTGGAATAGGCCAGAATGCGTTTGATGTCGTTTTGCGTGAGGGCGATAAAAGCGGCCATGAATGCCGTGATCGTTCCGATGGCTATCACGACCGGCAGGACATTCGGGACAACCATGAAAAGGGTGAAAGAACGCGCGACAAGGAAAACGCCGGCCGCGACCATTGTTGCTGCATGGATAAGAGCGCTGACAGGGGTCGGGCCTTCCATGGCGTCCGGGAGCCACACATGGAGAGGGAACTGTGCGGACTTGCCGATCGTACCGCAGAAAATAAAAAGCGCTGCCATCACAAGAAGCCCTGTATTCAAGGCGACATGAGTCTTGTGGGCCCCCGCCAGAAGTGTGTTCATTTCTGAAAAATTCAAAGTACCGAGAGCCGCAAAAAGCGTCAAGAACCCCAAAAGGAAACCGACGTCGCCGACACGCGTGGTGAGGAAGGCTTTCAAAGAGGCGTTCGCAGCAGAAGCCTTCTCGAAATAGAAGCCGATTAAGAGATACGAACAAAGCCCCATGATCTCCCAAGCCATGAAGAAAAGAACGAAATTATCCGAGATCACGAGAGTGAGCATCGCGGTCATGAAAAGCGAAACGTATGCAAAAAACCGGCTGTAACGCGGGTCGCCGTGCATGTAACCTGCGGCATAGATCTGGATCAGGGTGCCGACGATCGTGACCATGAAAAGCAGTGTTGCGGAAAGAGGATCCATCAAATAGCCGAATTTGAGCGGTACCGTATCGAGCATGAGCCAAATTCCCTGATTGGCGAAATGGGCGCCTGTGAAAACGGCCCAGCAGACAGGTAACGCGATCACGCAAGCCACGGAACTTGCAGCGATGGAAAGCCAGGCCGCGCGGTGTTGAAGCCAACGCCCGGCCAGAATATTTATCACAAAGGCCAGGAACGGTAAAAGAGGAACTAGGAGGATCTGATCGGACGTTACCATTTCAGTAAATTGACCTCATCGGTATAAACAGTTTTTCGAACCCGGTAAAGAGCCAGAACGATGGCAAGTCCCACGGCGGCTGCGGTAGCGGCGATCGCGATCACAAAAATGGCGAAGATCTGTCCGGTCTCCGGAGAAAGGGACGTGTATTTAGAGAATGCGATCAGATTGATATTGGCGGCATTCAACATAAGCTCGATCGAGATCAAAATGCCGATGATATTACGCCGCACGAGTGCGCCGTAAACGCCGATCGCAAAAAGAATAAGTGAAAAGATCAGAATATGCGACAAGGGAAGTACGATCATTGCGGGTCATCCTTTTTGGCAATGATCACTGTACCGATCAAGGCAGCGATCAGGATGATCGAGATAATCTCGAACGGGAAGACATAAGTTCCCATCAAGGCTTTGCCGAGTCCCATCACCGAAACTTTGGCCTTAAGCGCGGTCAGGGTGACCGGCCAAGGGGTTTTCAGGATCAAACCCGTGAGGAGGGTCACGAAACCAAGAAGCCCCGCGATCGCCAACAGACTTTGGGAATTATTCTGGCGGATGGTCTTTTCCGCAATGTGCTCTGTGAGCATAATAGCAAAAATGACAAGCGTGACCACCGCGCCGACGTAAAGAAGGATCTGGATCGCGGCAAGGTATTCTGCCTGAAGCACGACATAAAGGGCTGCTATTCCGATCAGTGCGGCCGCGAGACAAAGTGCGCAATGGAAAAGGTTCCGGAGCGTCACCACGCCCAAAGCGAAGATGAGGACCACAGCCATCACGGCATATGTTCCAAATTTTGCGGCCATTTCCAGGATCGGCATAGATCAGCTTTCCAAAGAGTAGTGACGTTTTTCAGGAACAAAAGTGCGATTGAGTTTAACCAAGGTCCAGAGTGAAATACCCAGGACGAGGATCGA
>Ga0247841_10011941_pt1 | contig 11422 bp, 7 predicted proteins | sample LaCruzMarch2015__2_FD_192410 | JGI IMG/M metagenome (GOLD analysis project Ga0247841, IMG submission 192410) | Freshwater microbial communities from meromictic Lake La Cruz, Castile-La Mancha, Spain - LaCruzMarch2015_18m | ecosystem: Environmental > Aquatic > Freshwater > Lake | place: Spain...
GTTACCGTTCGGGACTTGATCCGGGGTGAGGTGCATGTGGATTCCGCCTTGCTTGATGACAAGGTATTGTATAAATCCGATGGAATGCCCACTTATCACCTTGCCAACGTTGTGGACGATTACCTGATGAAGATTTCGCATGTGATACGTGGAGAGGAATGGTTGCCTTCTGCCCCCTTGCATGTGTTGCTTTATAAATACTTAGGTTGGGAAAAAGACATGCCGGAATTTGCACATCTGCCATTACTTCTTAAACCTGACGGCAATGGAAAGCTCAGCAAGCGCGATGGTGACAGGCTGGGCTTCCCTGTGTTTCCGCTTCGCTGGACCGATCCGATATCAGGAGAGGTATCTTCAGGTTACCGCGAAAGCGGCTACCTTCCTGAAGCGTTTATCAATATGCTTGCTTTCCTGGGATGGAATCCCGGGACCGCACAGGAGCTATTTTCAATGGAAGAGTTGGTTACGGCTTTCAGTATTGAGCGTGTGAGCAAATCGGGAGCTAAATTTGATGTTGAAAAAGCGCATTGGTACAATCATCAGTACCTTTCAAAGAAGACTGCTGGGGAACTCGCCAGTATATTGATTCCAAATTTGAAAGAACGAAACATTGAGGTTTGTTCAGATTATGTAGAGCAGGTTTGCGCCCTAATTCACGATAGAGTCGTTTTAATCCCGGATTTATGGACACAATCGCATTTCTTTTTTCAGGTTCCGGAATCGTATGATGAAAGAGTTGTGTCCAAAATATGGAAATCGGAAACCCCTGCCCTGCTGTCCGAATATATTCCTGTACTGGAAGCTACCGAACCATTTACAAAAGAAAATATCGAGAAAAACACAAAAGAATTTGTTCAGTCTAAAAGCATCGGATTGGGCCAGCTAATGAATCCCTTCCGATTGACTGTTGTAGGAACCAATGCCGGCCCCGGAATGATGGAAATCGCCGAAGTGATTGGTAAGGAATTTATTCTTCACCGGATACGGAAAGGAATTGATGAAATAACTATTTGAGCCGGAACGACAATTATTAAGCCTTTGAGCCTTTTGCCTCCATAAAACATGCTCAAAATTTTATATCTTGGAAAATACGTAATTATTCAACAAGGAAAATTTAAGAATAAGAATTTCTCAGATTTAATTTTTTGCATCAGTGTATCTGAGATCATTTTGCTAGTTGAAAGATTTTAGATCTCTGAACTACTGCAATATATTAATTGTAAATCGCTGATAATCAATAATAATTCAAACTGGAATTGGTTTTCTTTCAGACTTTAATTATCTTTTTTGGCCATTATTAATAAAGGAAGAGAAGATATCTCCTGAAAAATTTCTTAAGGAATTTAGTAATAGGGTTTTAAGTGTCCCAACAGAATATTTTCACTCTTGGGTCAGTTTCCAAATACATTTTTTCGTTGCCCGATTAATCCTTCTTAATTTCGGATCATCCAAGATAAGACTATTTTTGTACCTTAATTTATGCAACACATGTTTAAACTCAAGTATAAACTGTTCTTGATCAGTTTTTTCTCAATCAATCTGGCAATGGCACAGAACTTCCGGATTTCTGGTTCGCTCATCAACGAGGAAGACAGATCGCCACTTCCGGGAGCAACTGTTAAACTGACAAGCATCAGGGATACTCTGAAATTCAATTATTCAAGCAGTGATAGTCAGGGGAATTTCTATTTTGAAAAACTTAAACGGGGGCGTTTCCGGCTTGAAATTACCTATATCGGTTTTGAAAAATATATTCAGGATGTATTTGCCGGCGGAAATACCGAAGATCTCGGACAGATAAGAATCAAGCCCTCCTTGACCAGCCTTGATCAGGTTGAAATAAAAGATTTTGCCATACGAGCCGAACAAAAAGGTGATACCACGCAATACAATGCCTCTGCATTCAAGGTTACCCAGGATGCAACAACAGAAGACCTGATCAAGAAAATGCCAGGCATTACCATTGAAAATGGTACGGTGAAAGCCCACGGCGAAGATGTTAAAAAAGTGTTGGTTGATGGTAAACAGTTCTTTGGTGAGGACCCCTCGGTGACCCTGAAAAACCTTCCGGCAGAAGTTGTGGACAAAATACAGGTTTTCGACAAACTCTCTGACCAGGCAGCCTGGACCGGTTTTGATGACGGAAGCGGGCAAAAAACGATGAATATCGTTACCAGGAATTCAAAGAACCAGGGGCAATTCGGTAAATTTTCAGCGGGATATGGAACCGATGAGCGTTACCTCACAGGCGCAAATGTCAACTTTTTTAAAGGGCAGCGACGGATTACCCTGTTGGCAATGAGCAACAATGTGAACCAGCAGAATTTTTCGTCGGAGGATGTGGTTGGCGGGAGTGGTGGCGGTGGCAGGCAACAGGGAATGCAGGGCGGCAGGCAAGGTGGAGGTGGCGGACAGGGGTTTCAGATGGGTCCGCAAAGTGGGGTTTTCAGCACACATGCTATTGGTTTTAATTTCACCAATTCCTGGGGAAGCAAACTTAACGTAAATGCAAGTTATTTTCTGAATAAGGGTAAAAACACAACCAACAAACTGGTAAACCGGCAATACATCCTTGGAGGTGAAACCAGCCAGTATTATATTGAAAAAAGCGCTTCCGGCACCGACAATACCAACCACCGGCTGAATATGCGCATTGAATTTAACCCAGACAGTAACAATTCATTCATTTTATCTCCCCGATTGAGCATCCAGGATAACTTCTCCAACAGCACTCTAAATGCCCTCACCGCTTCGGATCCCGGTTTTTCGCAAATTTACCTGCTTAATAAGTCGGAAAACAGTAACGAAAACGATGCAAATGGATTTAACTTCAATAACGAATTGCTGTACCGTCATAAATTCGGTAAAAAAGGCAGAACGGTTTCGTTCAGTGTTGGTACCGGTGTTAACAAACGTTACCGCGATAGCTATGTACTTTCTGAAAGTAATTACTACCAGCAAACGCATGGACAAACCAACGATTCCCTTAACCAGTATGCAAAAACTTTTTCTGACGGGTACAATCTCTCATCCAACCTGGTTTACACAGAACCCGTCGGGACGAATAGTCAGTTGCAGCTCAATTATAATGTTTCGCTGTCGCAAAACAATAACGACAAAAAAACATACGACTATGCTTACGAATTGAAGCAGTATACGATGCTTGATACCCTTTACTCAAATATTTACGACAATGGTTATATCACGCACCGGATTGGAAGCGGATATATTTATCAAACTGATAATGTGAACCTCAATGCCGGCATTTCTTACCAATATGCTGATCTGCAAGGAAATACCAGTTTCCCTTATCTGGATTCCACAGCAAAAACCTTTAATTCGGTACTTCCGAATGTGATGCTTAACTATAAGTTTTCGAAGGAAACCAATCTGCGTTTATCTTACCGGGCAAGTACAAATGCGCCATCTACCAGCCAGTTGCAGAAAGTGGTTGATAATTCGAATCCGCTTCTGCTTTCAACCGGAAATCCTACCCTCAGGCAGGAGATCAGGCATTTTATGATGTCGCGTTTTTCGCATTCAAATAAGGAAAAGACAAATAATCTGTTCGCCATGTTGTTTTTTCAGAAAACTATTGACTACTTAGGAAATTCAACGTTTATTGCATCCAATGACACACTGGTTAATGGAAGTACCATAAAACGCGGAACCCAGCTTTCGATGCCCGAAAACCTTGATGGTGCCTGGAATGCCCGTGTGCTGACTACCATCGGGTTTCCGGTAAAACCGATAAAATGCAACCTGAATTTTAATACCGGTTTAAGTTATAACCGTCTTCCCGGAATGATAAACACCCTTAAAAACTTCTCCAACACTTACGGAATAAACCTGGGTGCAGTGCTGAGCAGCAACATCAGCGAAAAGCTTGATTTCACCTTTACTTACAATGCCAACTATAACCTGGTGCAGAATACAATACAGCCTGAACTGGATAATAATTATTTCTTCCAGATTGGTTCGGCTCAGTTCAACTGGGAATTCTGGAAGGGCTTTTTTGTTCAGAATAATGTTACATACCAGAATTACAGCGGTATTTCGTCCAATATTACCGACCAGTATACCTTATTGAATTTTAATGTTGGCAAAAGGCTGTTCAAAAACAAATCGGGCGAAATAAAACTATCCTGTTACGATATTCTGGATGAAAACAAGAGCCTGAACCGCAGCGTTACCGATACCTACATTGAAGATTCAAATACCGACGTGCTGAGACAGTATTATATGCTTTCCTTTACTTACAACCTGCGCAATTTTACCGGTAAAATTCCTCAACCAGAAGAAAGGCGCGGTTTCGAAGGTCGGCCTGATTTCCATATGCATTGATGTATTCAGAAGGATAATCGTTTAATAAATCAAAAAGCCCAGCACTTGCACAGCATTCTATCTGTCAAATTTATTTTTAGATAAAACAGCACCCAATACGTTTATAGTGTTTTGGCATTGAATATTTTTATTTTCACAAAATGCATATTTTTTATTTCCAGTTTATTTTGTAATGATTCTATTCCTATCCATAATTGATCACAATTGCCTGATCAATTCCTTCGCCTTTTCCACATTATAAGCCCCTTCAATGGCCTTTTTATCGAAAACCATGAAGTACAAGAACCCTTTTCCGGCAAGTTCAGCCCATTTGTTACCTAAACGGCACTTGGCTGCGCTATCGGAATTATCCCGGTCATCACCTTTTGTTTCGACAATGATTATTTTGCCTGATTTTGAAGCTACAATGAAATCAGGATAATGGTTGGACTTGAAACCATTGATCGCAAAACCTTTTCCCCTTCCCAAATTCCGATGCCAAAAAGCTATGTTGTACAAGCTTGCAATTGACGTTATCACCGATGTTTCAAAGTTGTTCATATTACCCTCCCTTTCGTACAATGAATGCCCTATAGAGGCACCCAGCAGCCCCGGAACAATCACATCGGGAAATGTCCAGGCAGGCTCTGTAAACACCTTGCCAACAGTTACAAAGTCTTTAAATTGGCTTTCGGCGTATGAATCAGCATGTAATCGGATTTTTGCTTTGATTTTATCAGAATAGCTCCATTTCCTTGCCAAAATATCCAATAATTGCTCGGCATTTAATTGCCCAATAATCCTCTCGACATATGCCCTTATCTCCTGGTCGGGAATAGGATACATATCACCGACTATCTGAACGAGTTGATGGGCAATGTCCTTTACCTGGTTCTCCTTTGGCTTGGCAAGAATATAGTCAATTATTGGGTCTTTTACCTGCAAATCCTCGATCTTGGTAAATCTTGGAGCATATTCATCTTCACGAAGTTTCTCTATATCAACCTTGTATAAATCAGATTCAATCTGGTCAAAGGCAATTTTTGAATCCTCATTGCTCAACTTGAAATTTCCAAGCAGCGATTCCTGATTGAGAAGCACCTTATCTGTTCCGAATATATCATTAGGTATAACTTCCAAAAAAAATTGCGGTAGTTTAAGGGTTGAAACAAACTCCTTGTTTGCATCTACCATCTTATATCGTTTTACCTTGTCGCCCATTTCCTGAAAAATGTTTTCGTCAACAGGTTGTTGACTTTGTTTCTCTATAACGGCCTCCATCTCACGGTTTTGCACTTCGGCCATGTCTTCAATTTCTTTAACCGCTTTAATGTTTGATTCTGGTGATGTTTCGGCATTAGGATTAAAAGCAATCCTTTCAGGCACAATTTCATCAGTATTAGTTTGGTTTTCTTCCATTTCCGGGAAAAGGAATTTCTCAAGCGGTTTTGCTGTAGCCCTTTTCTCTTCTTCCGGCATAATATCCTTTTGTCTGTAGTCCTTTTCGCTAAAACCCGATCCTTGCAAGGCTCTGACAATGCTTTGCAATGTGTCGTTAAATTTAGCTGAAGCAGTCAGTACATAGGAAACATTCAGAAGGGGTGCGATATGCTTCATTACATAGGGTTGCCGCAACACCCGCCCCAAAATCTGCTCAACATCCACAGCTGAGGACTTATCGGCTAGAGAAGCAAGGATATAGGCAAAAGGGCAATCCCAACCTTCCTTGAGCGCATTGATGGTGATTATATACCTTACCGGGCAAACTTTTGAACCCAGGTCAATTCCTTTTAACTCATCCTTTTCGGCTGTTTTAATTTTGATTTGCTCAGCAGGTATGCCTACCTTCAATAATTGGTCTTTCAATTTGTCGAAAGTTGTATTATCCTCACCTGTACGGGGTTGTGCCTGAAAAAGGATGATTGGCCTGATGTATTTGCCCCCGGATTTTTCCTGATCTATTGCTAATAATTCCAGTTTCCGCTGCAAATGCAAAGCACTGTTGATTACTTCCGTCTTGTCGTGGTGATTGTAAACAATAACCGGCAGTTTTACCATGTGTTCCTTTTTCAACTCAATGGCAGGAACCAAACTCACTATGTTGCTGTTGTCTTTGGGTGTGGCTGTAAGGTCTAAAACGAATGAAGGATTCAGGGCATTGAGCATCTCCACACTTAAATCGCTTTCTGCATTGTGGCTTTCGTCAACAACCAATACCGGGTTAAGGCTTCGTATCACATTGATCAAAGCGGTATCGTCAATATCTTCCAACAGGTGCGATTTGTCCTTGTACTGACTTGCAAAAGGGGCTAACTGTCCATTATCCTGATATACCTTTCTGTCTTCCTTGTTTCGGGCACGAAGGCTTGAAAAACTCATCACAACAATTGTAAGTTGCTCTTTAACCACTGTTGGATTGAAGTTTGAGCCTTGCAGAAGGTCTTTCTTTTCGTAAACTTCTACCCTATGATTGAAAAGACTGTCAAGTTTTTGCCTGTACGGGTGATCAGGGTTGCTCAAATTCTTTACGGTTTGGTCGAGCAGATTGCTCCAGGGAACCAACCAAACCACAAACTTCGATAAATCACTTGAATAGGCTGAAAATATGGTGTGCAATGCATTGCAGGCAATAAAGGTTTTGCCCCCGGCTGTTGGTACTTTCATGCACACGTGGGCAGCGTTTGGGATTGTATTCTTGTAAGGTTGCATACCACTACCGTCAAGTGGGTTGTACGCACCTATCCGGTCGGCCCAGAATTTGTTGAACGCCACATCGGTTTTGTTGAACCGTTGCACATATTCGAGATAGGATTGAAGGTCGTTGACGACCTTTTGCTGGTAGGTTTTTAATTCCATTATTCTTCAATTTCTTTATTCCTGCCTTTCAACCGGTGTGCATTTGCCCTGGAAACTATTTTTTTGCCCGATTTGGCTTCAATAGCTTTCCGGGTATCACCGGCAATGGTTCCCCCCTGTTGTGCAATTTTCCGGCTGTGTTCAAATGTTTCTGGCTTCCTTTCTTTCGATATTTCGGTGGTTGTGGCCTCGGCAAGCATATTCAGCACCAGTTCAAGGTTGGTCATATGGTCGCGAAGGTTTTCTTTCTTCAACTCCTTGAACTTTCTATACTGTTTGGTAGTAAATCCTGACCAGGCCTGGGTGATTTCATCCGTCAATATGGCAAATTCCTGGCCTTTTTTTACTCCCCTTACTTCCCATTCATCGGTTAATTCTTTCCTTACTTCAATACTTTTTAACCGCTGGTTGACCCATTCCTTTGAATAGCCTTTTTTCAGGTAGGTTTCCATCGCACGTTCAAAAGTAAGTTCGGGGTCTTCAATTTCATCAATACGTTCACTGCCAACCTGAGCCAACCACATTTTGAACGGTTCGGCTTTGGGGGAAGGAATGCTTTGGATTAACCGGAACAGTTGCTCGGTATCAGCTACATCGGTTAAGCGCATTTTCCCATCGGCAGCAACCATTTTCAAACTGTGACAATTCGTCACGGTTTCATTCCCCTCTTTCTTCAACCGTTCTTTCAGCTTCCGCCAATAGGCGCCTGCATCAATGCTTCCGGTAAGCACTGCAACCACATCAACAATGGCAAAATACCATTTTTCCTGCTCGTCATCCCACTCCACACGCACCCTGGCGTTGTCGAATAGTTTAATTGCGTTTTCCTTTTCCAATTTTTAATGATGAATTTTAAGTGATGAATTATGAGTTACGAATTCGTTGTTTTATCGTCAGGATTGAACTGCGGATGATTCGCAGAAGCTCTTCTGCTTTTTGTTTTGCATCTGTATAATCTGGATCATCTATGTATTTGGTTTCATAAAGTAATTCAAGCCAATAAATAGTTTCATCACATTCCTTTTGGGCAATACCCAATTTGTGAGCAAAGTCGGCTCTGCTTTCTGCATTTTGGGCTTCCCTGACCAATGCCCCGATAGCTGTCCCACTGCGAATCAATTGCTTGCTCAATATAAATTCTTTTTGCTCCTGTGATAGTTTTTTACATAACATGACTATCTCAATTGCAAAAGCAAAAGATTTATCCTTAAGTACATTTTCCTTTTTTTCATTCATAGCTAATCATTTCTTGTTGTTAATTATGTATTTAATGATGAATTATGAGCGATGAGCGATGAACGATGAACGCCGTCTTTCCCATTCATCATTAATAATTCATCATTCATCATTGAATTAGGAGTGATGAGAGATGAATTATGAACGCCGTCTTTCCCATTCATCATTAATAATTCATCATTCATCATTGAATTATGAGTGATGAGCAATGAACAATGAACCACTTCTTTCCCATTCACCATTTATAATTCATAATTCATCATTAAAAACGTGTTAGATCACGGGGTATCTTCTTGAAAATAATGTTCTTTTTCATCATAAAATCCTTTGGCAACAAGCAATTATCGGCATATACCACATATTGCCCGGCTTTGGTATTTATGGCTGCCAGTGTATCGAAATCGAGCGTGGTGAGGGCTTTCTTTTCGTATATGAAATAATAGGCCGTGTCGTCCTTTAAACCAAGAAAGTATTTGTTTGAATTATGAGCGATGAGCGATGAATTATGAGTTATAAGCGATGAATTATGAACGCCGTCTTTCCCATTCATCATTAATAATTCATCATTCATCATTGAACTATGAGTGATGAGCGATGAATTATGAGTTATAAGCGATGAATTATGAACGCCGTCTTTCCCATTCATCATTAATAATTCATCATTCATCATTGAACTATGAGTGATGAGCGATGAATTATGAATACAGTTTTTTTCATTCATCATTAATAATTCATCATTCATCATTAATAATTCATCATTCATCATTGGCGAAGCGTAGGCTGTCCGGGTTTCGCTGTACCAAACGTATTCCCTTATTTTTTCCGTTTCCACCTCTTCGTTCAGGAACTCGCTGTTATCGCCTACAAACAAGGGTTTGCCCAATTCGTAATAATCGAAGCCTCCGCCAGTGCCTTCCTTGTCGGCATAGCCGGTAATAACCCTTTTTACCCTCTCGGCGGTGATGGTTTCAGCATAATCTTCCATCTCAACAAGGATGAACTTGCGGTTGCCCCCATCCTGTTTATTCAGGTTTAATACGGCATGGGCTGTGGTGCCGGAACCGGCGAAAGAGTCAAGGATGATTGAATCTTTATCTGCCTGGCATACTTTTAAAATCAATTCTATCAATTTACTCGGCTTAGGGCTGTTAAAAGGGTTATTTGGTAAAAGAATTTTAATTTCTTCATTAGCTTTGTGATTATGCCCCGCTTCGTCATAAAGCCATATCGTTTTCGGAGTTACTCCTTGTTTTACTTCACTCAAATAAGACTTTTTCGCTGGTACATTAATACCTGTTTTACCAAACCAAATCTTCCCATCTCTTATATCTTCAAGAAATCTCTCCTGTGAATACATCCAACTTCTACCTTTTGGTGGTGAAATTCTTCTGCCTGATGGGGTAATAATCTCATAAATATAGGCATCACTTGGCGTTTTTACCGTAAGTGGTGTTGCTTTCCATGAACCTTTTAAATCTTTATCTGGATTTGTATATGCATTTAATTGTTTGTCGTTCCTTGGAAATAAGCCAATTGTAAAGTTGGATTTCTGCTTTGCATAACAAATAATAAAATCATGAGTATCTGAAAAATATTTGGCATCATTACTTTGTGTGTACTTTTTTTGCCAGATAATATTGTTTAAAAAGTTATTTTCCCCAAAAATCTCATCACATATCAATTTCAAGTTTGCTTGCTCATTGTCATCAATTGAAATAAAAATAGCTCCATCGTTGGCTAGCAGCTTATGCAGGAGTTTTAGCCTGGGGTACATCATGCACAGCCATTTATCGTGCCGGCTAAGGTCTTCCCCATCTTTGCCAACTACCTGGTGCAGCCATTTCTTAATTTTGGGGTGGTTTACATTGTCGTTATACACCCATCCTTCGTTTCCGGTGTTGTACGGTGGGTCAATATAAATGCACTTTACTTTGCCCTCGTACTTTGGCAACAGGCTTTTCAGGGCTTCGAGGTTATCGCCGTGAAGGATAAGGTTTCCGCTTGGGGATTCGGCAGGTTGCAGGCCGGTGTCCGCCGTGAAGCCGTACTTATGTTCCAACACCCGGTAGGGTACGTCCTGGTGGTGGTTTATTACTTTCTCTTTTCCAATCCAGTGCAGGGTAGGCATAGCAAAACGTTGCGAATTTGGTAAATGTGGCAATAAAAGTACTAAAATTATGATAGTGGGGGTTAAAGCCGGGTGCGTTTGGCAGATAGGAATTTGTTCCTGATAAATCTTCCGGCAGTTTTCTATCAGCGGTTTGTATGTAATCCTGTATGTAAATGAATAAAAAAACCACTTACAAAACAGCTATGTAAGTGGTTCATTTTCATTTTGTTGTCCGACTAGGGCTCGAACCTAGACTCTTCTGATCCAGAATCAGACGTGTTGCCAGTTACACCATCAGACAATTACTGGGTGCAAAATTATACAATTTTTTAAAAGTTGTACCAGAAAACTAAAGATTATTTATGCCTGGTTAGTTTTTGCCCAATTATCTTTCAAAGCTACTGTCCTGTTAAACACAATTTTCCCTGCTGAAGTATCGGGATCAGCACAAAAGTAACCTAACCGTTCGAACTGATAACGGTCGCCGGCTTTTGTACCTGCTAATGAAGCTTCAGCAAAAGCAGTTATTACTTTGAGGGAATCCGGATTCAGGTTTTCTTTGAAATCGTGTCCTTCTTCAACATTTTCAGGCGTTTCAACAGCAAATAAGCGATCGTATAACCGTACCCCCACCTCAATGGCATGTGCAGCCGAAACCCAGTGAAGTGTCCCTTTAACTTTTTTGTTGCTGTTTGCCATGCCGCTCCGGGTATCGGGCTGATAGGTACAGTGGATTTCGGAAATATTGCCTTCAGGGCCTTTAACAAGATACTCACATTTAATGATAAAGGCATATTTCAGTCGGACTTCGCCACCCGGTTTCAGGCGGAAAAACTTTCCGGAAGGGTTCTCCATGAAATCCTCGCGTTCGATAAACAGCTCTTTCGAGAATTGGAT
>Ga0247841_10011942_pt1 | contig 11422 bp, 6 predicted proteins | sample LaCruzMarch2015__2_FD_192410 | JGI IMG/M metagenome (GOLD analysis project Ga0247841, IMG submission 192410) | Freshwater microbial communities from meromictic Lake La Cruz, Castile-La Mancha, Spain - LaCruzMarch2015_18m | ecosystem: Environmental > Aquatic > Freshwater > Lake | place: Spain...
GGAGTGATACCATCAGAAATGTTCTGCAAAGCGCCGGCGAAGTGATTAAAACAGGCATCAAGGAGATTGTTCTTACCGGTGTTAATATCGGCGACTTTGGCCGTCAAAACAACGAATCGTTCCTTGATCTTGTAAAAGCGATTGATGGTGTAAGTGACATTCCCCGGGTACGCATCTCTTCCATTGAACCTGACCTTTTATCAGATGAGATCATTAATTTCATTGGCCAATCAGAAAGGATCATGCCTCATTTTCATCTCCCCCTTCAATCAGGATCTGATAAGGTTCTTAAAGCCATGAAACGAAAGTACAACAGCGATCTCTTTACATCAAGGGTTCAGAAAATCCATTCCACCCTTCCGCTTGCCTGTATTGCTTCGGATGTCATTGTTGGATTCCCTGGCGAAACAGATGATGATTTTACCGAAACATTTGAACTGATTGAAAAACTCGCCATCTCATACCTGCATGTATTTTCATATTCCAGCCGGGAAAATACACTGGCAGCGAAAATGACAGACCTGGTTCCAGATAAGATCAGGAAAAAGAGAAGTGAAATACTTCATGATCTTTCGGATAAAAAGAAAAAAATATTTTATCAAAAAAATCTGGGCCATGAGGAACATGTTCTTTTTGAATCCGATAATTCCAATGGGTTTATGCATGGATTTACAGGTAATTATATAAAGGTAAGTACTCCGTACAACCCTGAACTGGCCAATCAGATAAAAAAAGTAAAACTCGAACGTCTGGATAAAGAGATGACATACATGGTGAAAGAGAAAGATTTACTATGAAAAAGGATCTGAAAAAACTCACGGAACAAGTCTGCGATCTTGCCATCGAAACCGGCAATTTTATCAGTAATGAAGTCAACCGGCTACGGTCGTCGGATATTGAAACAAAAAGTGCCAATAACTTCGTAACCTATGTTGACAAGCAATCTGAAGAAAGGCTTGTTGCAGGACTTTCACTGATCCTTCCCGGATCCGGTTTCATTGCTGAAGAAAATCCATCACTTCAAACAAAAGAGCTGACCTGGATTATCGATCCGCTGGATGGAACAACGAATTTCATTCATGGAGTTCCTGTTTTTTGCATCAGTGTAGCCCTGATGGAAGGTTCAGAACTGATCCTCGGAGTCATCTATGAAATTAACTTAAAGGAATGTTTTTATGCATGGAAAGGAAGCTCCTCATTCCTAAATGGGAGAAAAATAGAAGTCTCAAACACTGCATTGGTGGCTGACTCACTCTTTGCCACCGGGTTTCCTTATTATGATTATGGGCGACTGGATCCCTATATTAATTTTTTTCGTTATTTAATGGAGCATAGCCATGGTATCCGGAGACTGGGTTCTGCTGCCGCCGATCTTGCATATGTAGCTTGTGGCAGGTTTGATGGTTTTTATGAGTATGGTCTTAGTCCATGGGATGTGGCTGCAGGTGCCCTGATCGTGAAAAATGCGGGGGGAAGAGTAAGTGATTTCAAAGGTGGCATTGATTTTATTTTTGGCAGAGAGATCATTGCTTCGAATGCAAACGTATTTGATGAATTTTCAGCGGCTTTTGTGAAGAATTTTATTTAGTTGTTCTGTTGATGTATGACCAATCCAGTGAGAAAAATTATTCTTCTATTAATACTGAACTTGTTATTCTATCTCTGGACCGTCGGACAGAATGAGAAGAAGCATGTGAATGCTGTTCCTGCCCCGGAAGCTCCAAAGATCGATGGGATACTCGATGAGTCCGCCTGGAAAAGTGCTCCGGTAGCTACAGATTTCATTCAAAAACAGCCATATAATGGGAAACCACCAACTTTTCAGACTGAGGTCCGTTTCCTTTATGATAATACCGGTATATATGTTGGCGCCATGATGTATGATCCTTACCCGGATTCAATGCCGACCCAATTGGGATTAAGGGATTCTGACGGTCTCAATGCAGATTATTTCATGCTGATGCTTAGTCCGTTCAATGACGGTATCAACTCCTTTTGTTTCCAGGTCTATGTATCGGATGTTCAATCAGACTTTAAACTTGGCGGTGCAGGAACTGACGAGGATATTGAAATGAGCTGGGATGCTGTCTGGCAAAGCAAAGCGAGAAAGAATGAAAAAGGATGGGTTGTTGAAATGAAAATACCCTATTCGGCTATTCGTTTTCCCAAGACCGGAATCCAGGAATGGGGTATCAATTGCCAGCGCGATATTCGTCGAATCCGGGAATCCAGTACATGGAACTTCGTAGATAGTGAAATTCAAGGTTATGTAAACCAGGGCGGATTACTCACCGGTATCCATGATATCAAACCACCCCTCCGCCTTTCTGTCACTCCGTATGTTTCCGGGTACCTTGAAAAACAGCCTGATGATGCCACCTGGCAATTCTCATACAATTATGGCGCTGACCTGAAATATGGGATTAACCAGAGTTTCACCCTTGACATGACCCTCATCCCGGATTTCGGCCAGGTCCCGTCCGATGACAAAATTTATAACTTTTCTCCCTTTGAGATTCGTTATGATGAGAAACGGCAGTTTTTCACAGAAGGAACTGAATTGTTCAATAAAGGCGGGATTTTTTACTCCAGGAGGATTGGGGGACAACCTGCAGGTTATGATGATGTGTACAGTTCAATGGACTCAAATGAGGTAGTCAAGGAAAATCCAATGCAAACCAAGCTCCTGAATGCGACGAAAATATCCGGCCGGACAAACGGAAACTTAGGCATCGGGGTTTTTAATGCAATCTCAGGAAATACCTGGGCGAAGGTGACGGATACGGTAACCGGTGAGCATCGGAAAATCCTCACCCAGGGAACTACAAATTACAATATGCTCGTATTCGACCAGGGATTAAAGAATAATTCCTACCTTGATCTCATGAACACTAATTATTATATCCCAGGAACAGGCTTTTGTGCCAACGTAACCGGAACAGATTTTAAGTTTGCCAATAAAAAATACACATATGCATTCAGCGGCAATGGATTTGTGAGTCAGAAATACTACAGCCATCTATCTCCCGAATTCGGATACCATTATTACCTCGAATTTGGTAAGATCAGTGGTAATTTTCAGTTCTATTATTCGCAGCTTCTGGAAACTGATAAATATGATCCGAACGAAATGGGTTTTAACGAAAGGAACAATAAATTCGAAAATGATGTAAACCTGAGATATAATATTTATAAACCGTTTGGAAAATTTCTAAGTTGGTACAACAGCCTCTATTTATATTATGATTGTCTTTATGATGACTTTAAATTCACAACGTTCTGGATCCAGGGAGAATCTCATATTACGACTAAAAAGCACTTGGATATTGGCTTGAATTTCGACATCAGTCCCCTCCCTTCACATGATTATTATGAACCGAGGGTGGACGGTTACATGTATATAAAACCCTCTGAATACAGTCTAAATATCTGGATCTCGACTGATTACCGGAAGATGTTCGCTATTGATGTCTGGACAGGAGCATACCTGGCTTCAAAGTTTAATTCATACGGATTAGCATTTAACATAGGTCCCCGATTCCGTGCCAGCGATAAACTTTTTTTTACCTACATCCTCAGTTATGAGAATATCCTGAATAATGTCGGTTATGTTACAAATTATCAGGATAGCGTTGGAACTGACATTATTATCTTCGGGAAAAGGGATATTCAAACCATAACCAATGTTCTTCGTGCCAATTATATGATCAACAGCAAAATGAGCATTGATTTCCGTTTACGGCATTATTGGGTTACTGCCCCTTATTCAGAATATTATACGTTAAGTACAGATGGCTATCTTGATCCTTCAGATTATAATGAAAACAATGACATTAATTTCAACCAGTTCAACATCGATTGCAGTTATATCTGGAATTTTGCTCCGGGCAGCCAGTTATCCCTCGTTTGGAAAAATGCGATAACCACTTTCACAAATATTGTTGATCCCAATTTCTTTGGTAATTTATCAAACACCATCGACTCCCCGGCTTCAAACAGTTTTTCCATTCGCGTACTTTATTATCTTGATGCACTTTATTTCAAGAAGAAGACGGCAAAACAGAAAAGGTAGATTATTTTGAACTGGTGAACTGGTGAATGAATTTATTTGGCATCTAATACCTCAAACATGTCATCCTCAGCGGGTGAAAAAGTTTTATGGAAACGGTCGTAATGGAGGAAATATAGTGGTTCCATCCCTTTGGGTAAATGGAACGCAATGTATTGGTTCATGAAAAAATCGAAGATGTAACTTGCATCTTTCCAGCCGGTATAGTCAGCAAGATCATTGATGTCCCTTAATTTCAGGGAATCAATTTTGTATTTGTACTGAATGTCACGTGTAAAGGTGTTAATTAAAAAATTTCCATCAAAACCGTCTGAAGCAGTAAAACTTGAATAGAGGACGGTTTTTTTAGGATTCGGAGTATTGAGCTTGCTGAGTTCAAACCAGGCTGAGGCATCAACAGCATTTAACTTAAAAGATCTTGTATATACTGTATCTTCGAAAGGTTCAGAATCCACAAGTGGGAATTTATATTCATCTAATTGCACCTGTGAGATATTGATTACATAAGATTGTGGCTTTCGTTGAAGGAATGAATCTACTGAGTGGTCAAGAAAAACATTGAATCCAATGGCTCTCAGCTCGTCAATAAAACTATTCATGTATTGCTCAAGATATATGGAATCATCGACAAATTGGATGAATTTACTGTTGACATATAATGCCGAATCCTGCTGCGAATCACTAAGAGCATTGAACCCCTCAATCTCTTCTCCTTTGTGATTAAACTTAAAAAGTATATCGGGTGTAAAAAGCTGAAGGTCTATCTCAGGCCGGGTGTCGATAAACGTTTGCGCCAGTTTTTTTTCCATTGAACAGGAAGCCATGAGCAAGATGAATAATGAACAGCAAAGCGCAAGTGAATAATATTTTAAAAGCAAGTTCAACAAAAGATGATTCATTAGGTTTGCTTTAAAACTGATTTTTCATGTTTTTATTATTCCTTGTTAAGGAGTTTTCTCCCGAAAGTTCTGCCATATGTTACACATTTCTCCAGCATTTCATTATGAGGTGTAAATTTTACCTGGAGTCCTTCATCCATCAATTTCAGTTTAAGGTTTGCCAGGTTGGAATTGATGAGTTTGGTTCCTTCTCCGCTCCATCCGTACGACCCAAAAGCAGCTGCTAATTTGCCCCTGTCCCTGATCGGGTTGATCAGTGCAAATACCTGGTAAACAGGTAAAAGGATATTTTGGTTGAAAGTCGGACAACCTAAAATAATTGATGCGGAATGGATGATCTTTTGCTCGATGGTGGCAAGATCAAGATTCTCAATATTACAAACCTCCACCTCAATATCTCCGGCCTGGCGGACTCCTTCTGCAATCTTGTCTGCCACTATGCCTGTATTCCCGTATGCCGAAACATACATAATCAGTACTGTATTGGCTTGTGGTTCCTTCATCGCTTCCCTGGCATATTGTTCGGAAAGATCAACATACTTGCGCCAGTTCTTCCTCAATATAGCTCCATGGCCGGGGCAAATCATCTCAATCTTTAAGGGCCGGATCTTCTCAATAGCATGCAGCATGAACCTGCTGTAAGGTTTCATGATGACATCATAATAGTAACGAAAGGCTTCGTCAAAATCACCGATCTGATCATCAAAAACACCTGCATCACAGAAGTGCTCCCCGAAAATATCACATGTAAATAGAAGGTTATCCTGCGGAAGATAGCTCATCATTGAATCAGGCCAGTGAAGGTTCGGGGAACCGATGAAATGCAATGTTTTGTTGCCCAGATCCAATTTTTGATTATCTTTTACAATGAGATTTGGAAATTCATATCCCAAAAGATCATTCAGGTAACGGATCGCATTGCCGCTTCCGACCACTTTTGCATTTTTCGCAAGTTTTAACAGATTATCGAGACACCCGGAATGGTCGGGTTCTGTATGGTTCAATACAACATATTCAATATTCTCAGGATTAACAACCTGTTTTATCTTCGCAATATATGTTTCCCAGAATTTTTCCTTGACCGTCTCAACAATTGTTTTTTTCTCAGCATTGATAAAATAAGAATTATAGGTTGTTCCATGCCTGGTTTCCATAACCACGTCGAAAGTCACAATGTCATGATCCAGAACACCTATCCAACTGACATCATCAGTCACTTTCAGGATTTTATCGTCAGCCATATGTTGTTAAATCAATTATTGTTCTTGAAAAAAGTCACAAAGTCACAGAGTCACAGAGTCACAAAGTGGTGAACTGATGAACTAGTGAACTAGTGAACTGTCGAACTGGTATATATTTCATGAGGCATTTCTGTTAATATTCAAATCTCTAATTTTCAACTCATCAACTCATTAAAGTGGAAGTTCCATTTGTACGGCATCCGTAGCATCATCAGTTTTGTTTTTACCTGTTTCCTTCTCTTGGCCGGGTTCAGGTTTTTGTTCAGATTCAAGTTTAGATTCAGGTTCAGGAACAATTTCTTCAACCTTTGTTGGAAGAACAGTTAACTCTTCTATGTTCAATGCTTTAAGCAGACTAATCTTTTTCACCGGGTGTATGGTCAGCCGCTTTCCTTTGGCTTTAAAACTTTTCACACCGATAAATTCATGGACTTTTATTTCTTCCTGTTCAACACCTTTGGTCTTCAATTTCATATCATAGACAACTTCGATCAATGGAAAACGATCCTGAGTAATGAGGATCAGTTTGTTTTTATCATCATCACCAATAAAATACACCTTCTTGTCAGTATTTTCAATTTTAAAACGCTTTACAAAATAAAACTTATCAACAGGGTCCTGGTAGATTACGGTAAAAGTCTTTTCCGGATCATATTTTTCAATCAGGAACATTTCCTCATCAAAATGGGTACTCAGATCAAAGGAGGTCAGCCGGTAATGCCCCGACTGCATAATAGTCAGGATCCGGTCTGCGCCTGAGAAATCGCCAAGCAGAATACCTCTCTCCTCTGAGTTCAGACGTTTGACGCTATCATCGTACCAGATTTGTCTTGAGCCAAGTGTTGAGACTCCTTCCTGGCGCTGTTCAATCTTTTTGACCGAATATCGCGTAAGGATATTACCGATGGCGCCTCTTCCTTTGATAGCAACTGTGGCAAAATCAAAGTCAAAAGATAACTTTTTAATTCTGGGTTTTGGACGATGTTCAACACGAATGATCTCTGCTTCTCCATTGGGATTTGCAGTAAAATAAAGAACCTTTGAATCGGGAGTTCCTTTTGTGACTATATATTCCTTATCTCTTGTCACTCCCATTACACTAAACCGCTTAACCATGATCTTGCCGTTTTTCCCATCACGGTATATCAGATTGTAAACCGTTCGTTCATTATTTCTCTGAAACACATCAATATGAATGATATCCTGTCCCACGAAAACCTTGTCAGAAACTTTTGTTACGATGAAAGTGCCATTCCCGTGGAAAACGATGATATCGTCAATATCGGAACAATCGCAGACAAATTCATCCTTCCTCAGTCCTGTACCAGCAAACCCTTCCTCTCTGTTTACATATAATTTCTGGTTTGCAGCTGCAACTTTTACCGCTTCAATATTATCAAAATTGCGAATTTCTGTCTTGCGGTCACGCCCTTTTCCGTATTTCTTCCGGATCTGCCTGAAATATTCAATGGCAAAATCGACAAGGTGAGCAAGATGGTTCTCCACTTCATCCATTTCGGTCTTAATGGAATGGATGGTTTCGTCAGCCTTATTTGAATTGAATTTTGATATCCGGTCTATGGGGATTTTTCGGAGTTTTTTAATATCGTCCGGCACGATCGGACGTATGAGCATCATGGCAAAGGGTTTGAATCCCTTCAGAATTGCCGAATCAATTTCTTCATCCGTCTTGCATTTCTTGATCCCTTCGTATATCTCTTTTTCAATAAATAGTTTTTCAAGTGATGAGAAATGAAGTTGTTCTTTCAATTCTTCGATCCTGATCTCCAATTCTTTTTTAATAAGAGCCAATGTTTTCTCAGTAGAGATCTTAAGTATATCGCTGACCCCCAGAAATCTGGGTTTCCCTTTCTCGATCACGCAGGCATTCGGCGAGATGGAGACTTCACATTCGGTAAATGCAAAGAGTGCATCCATTGTAGTATCCGGCGAAACACCCGGAGCCAGGTGGATCAGTATCTCTACATTCTGAGCAGTATTATCGTCAATCTTCCGTATCTTTATCTTCCCTTTATCATTGGCAGCAAGGATGGAATCAATAATGGAGCCCGTTGTTGTACCATAAGGTATTTCATTGATGACCAGGGTTTTTTTATCAAGCTGGCTTATCTTTGCTCTCAGCCTGATTTTTCCACCCCTGTTGCCGTCATTGTACCTGGAAACATCGACAAGTCCCCCGGTAAGAAAATCAGGGAAGATCTCAAAGTCCTTGCCCTGCAATATTTTGATCGATGCATCAATGAGTTCATTGAAATTATGTGGCAGGATCTTGGAGGATAAACCGACAGCGATACCTTCCACACCTTGTGCAAGAAGCAGCGGAAATTTCGCCGGCAGGGTTACAGGTTCCTTATTCCTGCCATCGTATGAAGCTTTCCAGACTGTTGTTTTATGATTAAAAAGGACTTCATTGGCAAATTTCGAAAGCCGTGCTTCAATGTAACGAGGAGCTGCAGCGCTGTCACCGGTGAGAATGTTACCCCAGTTTCCCTGCGTATCGATGAGAAGATCTTTCTGCCCAAGTTGAACAAGTGCATCTCCAATGGAAGCATCCCCATGTGGATGGTACTTCATCGTATGACCTATGATATTGGCTACCTTGTTGTATCTGCCATCATCTAATTCCTTCATTGCATGGAGAATCCGTCGCTGAACAGGTTTCAACCCATCGGTCACTTCAGGGACAGCCCTTTCCAGGATCACATAGGAAGCATAATCGAGAAACCACCCCTGGTACATTTCAGAAAGATGGATGGTTTCAGCCAATTCACCGGATTCGAGTTCAGGTTGATCGCCGTTACCGTTGGGGATATTTGGTTCGTCGTCAGTCATAATCAGCGAAGTAGCGAAGAAGCGAAGTAGCGAAGTAGCGAAATGGTGAAATGGCGAAATGGTGTAAATGTAACACCCCTGATGAATTATTATTCGTAATTCGTATTTTCATTCGTACATCGTACTTCGTAAATCGTACTTTATTTTATTAGTTTGGAAATGACTTTAAATTGTTCAGTGCCTGAATATCTTAGTAATTCAAACAGGATCGATTCGTAAGTCGTGATAATTGCTCCTTCCTTCTTCATGCGTTCGATTGCGATTCTTTTATCGTTTTCTTTGCGGGAAGAGATACAATCCTCGACAACAATGGGATGATAGCCGTTACGGATCAGATCCGTCACAGTTTGAAGCACACAAACATGACTTTCTATTCCTGAAATGATGATGTTCTCTTTACCTGTTACTGCAATCCCTTCCATAAGCCGTGGTTCATCACAGCAGCTGAATGACATTTTTTCGATCCGCTTTATATCGCCTAATGCCTGTGCAATCGGATCAACGGTCGGGCCAAGTCCTTTGACATACTGTTCTGTTACAAAAATATTTATAACCAGCGCTTTCAGGCCAGAAATAAGGATGGGTACATTATTCATAAGTTTTTCATTCTCATGAATGAGCGGAAACAGGCGCTCCTGGAAATCAATTACAAGAGCGATGGTACGGTCTTTAAGGATTCTCATACTCTGTTCTATGTTCTTGGTTCTCGTTACGGTATTTATTCATTACACACTGTTCACCGCAAAATGCAAAAATAGGATTTTCACGAATGAAAGCCGGGCTTGTTAGTAACTTAAATTTTTCTACTTTTGCACCAGAATTTTGGCCCGGTAGCTCAGTTGGATAGAGCAGCAGCCTTCTAAGCTGCGGGTCGTGGGTTCGAATCCCGCCCGGGTCACAGAATAATGAAGAATGTGCAATGATCAATTCTTTTTGACCAGTAGCCGCTTTTGTAACAGGAGCGGTTTTTTATTTTCCGGCATAGACTGCCTTTAATAAGGAAAATACCGTCAACGGTAAAATGACAGATGTAATTTAGTATATATTACGAAATTCTCCCTGCTCTTTTTTCGCAAAAATCTTGACTTTCAAGGATAAATAACATATCTTTGTATGCTATGTATATAGATGTATTCTATATTATTCGTCATCATATCTCCATCATATCTTCTTCATTTATTGTCTAACAATTTTATAAGAAATATGTAAAACATGAAAAAAACGACTTTTCTTTCAGTATTGTTAATGGCAATGCTGACTTTCAACGCGACGAATTTTACATCCGCACAAATTCCTGCTTGTCTTCCTTATAACGCAACAGATCCTTGCAATTATATTTCGACGCCTCCAATTGGAAAGATTTCTACGTGTGAACTGGCATATGTTCCGATGCCTCCTCAATTAAAGATTTGGCTTGGGAGTGTCGACAATAATTGGTTTAACGCGAATAATTGGTACCTTCTTGCTCCTCCTATGCTTAATACGGATGACGTATGGATACCCTCGGGCTTAAACAATTATCCTACAATTAATGGTCCAGCAGTTTGTCATAATATCTGGATAAGGGATGGGGCATCGATCCTGGGGAATGCCTTTCTTACCATTACCGGCCTTGCATATGTTGAACGTTTGGTAAACCATATAGAACCAACTCAGCACCTTTTTGCTCATTGTAACTGGCTTGATGAAAGTGTTCCGATAACCGCTCCTTGTGACATCCACTATCTTTCATCCCCTGTTCCCCATGCTATGGATTCAACCGTAGAGCAGGATGCAGTGTGGCAATGGTATGAAACCACCCAGAATTGGTTATGGAAGCATCATTCATGCGATGTAGCTTGTTTAGGTCCACCCTGGATATGGACCCCTGGTACCGGGTATTCGGTAACTGCCAACCAGTATTGGTGGTGCAATACTACAGATTGCCCGATCTATCTTAACCCGCCCGGATTTTGTCAAAAAGCATGGAAATGCCAGTTTTACCGGGAATGGATTGGCACTAATCTGTCTTCTGGTGATATTAATTATGAAAATGATCCCGCGACGAATCCCCCGCTATCGATTACACTGCCGCCGCCGGGAATGTATCTTCCAGGCTGGCACCTGCTCGGGAATCCTTATCCCTCAGCAATTGACTGGGGTGCGGTTTTTACAATTAATGTGCTGGTTAATTCTGCTTGTATGTGGGACGATTTGGGACAGGTTTACATCAATGTTAATGGTCAAACAATGGTTGGTTTTATTCCAATCATACAGGGTTTCATGGTTCAGGCAGACCCGAATTTTGCTGGAGGTTGGGTCACTTTTACTGAAGCAGCAAGATTACATAATAATAATCAGCCATTAAATAAAAGCCTAAA